>MAAC01017930.1_pt1 | contig 23895 bp, 21 predicted proteins | sample 1115981 | NCBI WGS metagenome assembly MAAC01 (sample SAMN04961126, study PRJNA320927) | seawater metagenome | isolation source: sample BD02T64 sea water enriched with oil for 64 days | place: USA:Gulf of Mexico | collected 2013-07-27
AGAAGCGCAGATTGTAAAATTGTGCGTAGAAAAGGAAGACTTTACGTAATCAACAAAAAGAATCCTAGATTCAAACAAAGACAAGGTTAATTATGGCTAGAATTGCAGGTGTAGACATACCAAAACAGAAAAGAGGAATAATTTCTTTGACTTATATCTACGGAGTAGGTAGAAGTAGAGCAAAAGAAATATTAGCTACTGCTAAGGTAGATGAAAGTACTAAAGTTTCAGATTGGACTGATGAAGAAGTCAGTAACATTCGTGAAGCGGTTGGGACTTTTACTATAGAAGGAGAGTTACGCTCTGAAACTCAATTAAACATTAAGCGATTAATGGATATTGGATGTTACAGAGGAATACGTCATAGAGCTGGGCTTCCATTGAGAGGTCAACGCACTAAGAATAACTCTAGAACCAGAAAAGGTAGAAGAAAAACAGTTGCTAATAAGAAAAAGGTAACTAAATAATAATTAATTAGACATTAGTCATTAGTAATTAGAGTTAGATCGAATCTGTTTGAAATGTAAAAGTTTAGGATTCTAACAACTAAAAACTAGCAACTAGAAACTAAAAAATATGGCAAAGTCAAGTACTAAAAAACGTAAAGTTATAGTAGAATCTACTGGAGAAGCACATATAACTGCTTCTTTCAATAACATTATCATTTCTCTTACCAACAAAAAAGGTGACGTAATTTCATGGTCATCTGCTGGTAAAATGGGATTTAGAGGTTCTAAGAAAAATACACCTTACGCGGCTCAATTGGCGGCAGAGGATGCTTTAGGAGCAGCAAAAGAAGCTGGTCTTAAAAAAGTAAAAGTGTATGTTAAGGGACCTGGTAATGGTAGAGAATCTGCTATTAGATCAATTCATAATGGAGGAATTGAAGTTACAGAAATTATTGATGTAACACCAACTCCACATAATGGATGTAGACCTCCAAAACGTAGAAGAGTTTAAGTTTAATAATAAGTATCAACGAGAGATCAATGATTATCGAAGGATAAGATTCAGACCTTAATTCATAATCACTCTCAAAACAAATTTAATATGGCAAGATATACTGGTCCTAAAACTAAAATAGCACGTAAATTCGGTGAAGCTATTTTTGGAGAAGATAAATCTTTTGAAAAAAGAAATTATCCTCCTGGACAACACGGAAACAATAGAAGACGTGGGAAAAAATCGGAATATGCTATCCAATTGATGGAAAAGCAAAAAGCTAAATACACTTATGGTGTTTTAGAACGTCAATTTAGAAACATGTTTAAAAAAGCAACTGCTGCAACTGGTATTACTGGTGAAGTATTGTTACAATTATGTGAATCTAGATTAGACAATGTAGTATTTAGAATGGGTTTATCTCGTTCTAGAAGAGGAGCAAGACAATTAGTTTCTCATAGACATATTACAGTAAATGGTGAAATAGTAAACATCGCATCATATTCTTTAAAAGCTGGTGACGTTGTTGCTGTTAGAGAAAAATCTAAATCTTTAGAAGCAATTGATAGTGCATTAGCAGGATCAAGCAGTGTTTATGAGTGGATTACTTGGAATAATGACACTATGCAAGGAACATTTGTTTCTGTTCCTGCAAGAGTTCAAATTCCTGAAAATATTAATGAGCAATTCATCGTTGAATTATATTCTAAATAATAACTGATACATTAAGCAATATGGCAATTTTAAATTTTCAAAAGCCCGATAAAGTAATCATGATTAATTCTACTGATTCGGAAGGTAAATTCGAGTTTAGACCTTTAGAACCTGGTTATGGATTAACAGTTGGAAATGCTTTGAGAAGAGTTTTATTATCTTCTTTAGAGGGATTTGCAATTACATCGGTTAGAATTGAAGGCGTAGAACATGAGTTTTCTACAATTGCAGGTGTAGTTGAGGATGTAACAGAAATTATATTGAATTTAAAACAAATTCGTTTTAGACGTCAAATTGACGAAATTGATAACGAATCTGTTTCAATTTCAATTTCTGGACAAGAGCAAATTACTGCTGGTGATTTCCAAAAATTTATTTCAGGATTCCAAGTTTTAAATTCAGATATGGTAATCTGTAATCTTGATCCTAAAGTAAGTATTAACATGGAAATAAGTATAGAAAAAGGAAGAGGATATGTACCTGCTGAGGAAAATAAAAAAGCTACAGCACCAATTGGTACAATCTTTACTGATTCTATTTATACGCCAATAAAAAATGTTAAATATGGTGTTGAGAACTTTCGTGTAGAACAAAAAACTGATTACGAAAAATTGGTTTTTGAAATCTTAACTGATGGTTCTATTAGTCCTCAAGATGCTTTAACTGAAGCTGCTAAAATATTAATTCATCATTTCATGTTATTCTCTGATGAAAGAATAACACTGGAAGCAGATGAAATTGCACAAACTGAAACTTATGATGAAGAATCACTTCATATGAGACAGTTATTGAAAACCAAACTTATTGATATGGATCTTTCAGTACGTGCTCTTAATTGTTTAAAAGCTGCAGAAGTAGATACTTTGGGTGACTTAGTATCATTTAACAAAAATGACCTGATGAAGTTCCGTAATTTCGGAAAGAAATCTTTAACTGAGCTTGAAGAGCTTGTAAATGTTAAAGGGCTTAACTTTGGAATGGATTTAAGTAAATATAAATTAGATAAAGACTAACACATCATATTTTGCTCCTCTTAAAGAGTTGAAGCAAGATGGTGGTTAATATTAAAAGATATGAGACACGGAAAAAAGATAAACCATTTAGGTAGAAAAACCGCTCACAGAAAATCAATGTTGGCAAATATGGCTTGTTCTTTAATAGAGCATAAGCGTATTAACACAACCGTTGCTAAGGCGAAAGCTTTAAAACAATTTGTTGAACCAATGATTACTAAATCAAAGGAAGATACAACGCATAACAGACGTATTGTTTTTGGTCGTTTAAGACAAAAAGAAGCGGTTGCAGAATTGTTTAGAGATGTTGCTGCTAAAATAGGTGATCGTCCTGGAGGATATACAAGAATTATTAGACTTGGTAATCGTCTTGGTGATAATGCTGATATGGCAATGATTGAACTTGTAGATTATAACGAAATTTATAATGCAGGAAAAGAAACTAAGAAGACTACGAGAAGAAGTCGTAGAGGAGGTAGCAAAGCTGCTGCTCCAGTTGTTGAAACTAAAGCTACTAACGAAGAAGAGTAGAGTGTTGTTTTAGACATAATATTATATAATACATTGACTTAATGTGTTAAAAAAGGGTAAACTTTATAAGGTTTACCCTTTTCTATTTACTTCTTTTACTATTTTTATCGAACAATTTAAAACTAACTTAATAATTACTTAAACTAACTTATGAAATCAATTTTAACATTAGCCATTGTACTTTTTGTAGGAGTATTGACCGCACAAAATGAAGGTGTAACCAATAATACACAAGGAACAATTTTTAATGCAGCAAGTGCATCTAATTCGTATGGTGCTTCAACACATTTTACCAATCCTAAAAGAGTAGTAGAAGGATCGGTTCATTTATTTAAAAAATGGAATAATAATGCTGTAATTATTACAAATGATAACCAACGATTTACAATTAAAAATATCAATTTGAATATTGAACGTAATACTTTCGAATCAAAAATATCTGAGGATTCATTGTTTACTTTTAATTTTAATAACATCGATAAATTTATAATAAATAATAAAGTATTTAAAAACTATTATTATGACGATGATAATCGAGTTTATGAATTAATTTATCAATCAGATGAGTTCAATATTATGAAAGGCCATAAAGTCCAATTGATTGAGGGTTCAGCAAATCCTATGGTAAATAGAAAATTTGACAGAAACATTCAGAAGTCTTCATATTATATCATGAAAGAGGGTAAAATCAAACCTTTTAAATTGAAAAAGAAGAAAATTTTGCGTCTAGTTGATGGTGATGTTGAAAGAGCTCAAAAAATCGAACAATATGTTAAAGAAAATAGACTTTCTTATAAAAAAGAATATGATGTAAGAAGAGCTTTAGAGTATACAGCGAAGAATTAAGTTAAACTAAATTAATAAAGTTATGAGATATCTTTTATTATTAATAATTACCCTATTTACAGGGGTGATTACAGGACAAAATGAGGGTTTTAGGAATAATGCAGATGCCCTTGTATTAGCAGCAAATGCTACTCAAGGATCGTTTGGTGCCACCGCACATTTTACCAATCCAAAAAGAACAACAGATGGATCGGTATATCTATTTAAAAAATGGAAAAATTATGCCATGATCGTTACGATCAACGATGAGAAATTTTCTTTAAATAATATTAATTTAAATATTGAAAAGAATGTTTTTGTTTCGAAGATTAGTGAAGATTCCATATTTACGTTCAATTTTAATAATATAGATAAGTTCATAGTTAATAATAGAAAATTCAAAAGTTTCTATCATATAAATGAAAACCGAGTTTTTGAAGTGATTTATGAGTCCGATGATTTCACTATTATGAAAGGATATAGGGTCTCTCTAATAGAAGGATCTGCAAATCCTATGATTAATAGGAAAAACAATAAGTTGGTTCAAAAATCTTCCATTTATGTAATGAAAGGAAATGATATAAACTCTTTTAAATTATCTAAAAAAAGAATTTTGGCACTCATTGGTAATGATGCTGAAAGAGTTAATAAAATAGAACAATTTGCCAGTGAGAATAGGTTGTCGTACAAAGATCCAATTGATGTACGAAGCATGTTAGAGCATTGTTGTTTAAATAATTAAGTTAATTAGTATTCAAGTCTATTTATGAAAGCCTACTTTGTTATTGGTGTATTTATTTCCATTTTAAGTTTGAATAATTAAATACTTGGAGATATTGGCCACACACACACACACACAACATGGATGTTGTAGCTGTAAAAAAGTTTAATTAGAAGTGATGTTTTAAAGACTTTAGCTATAATAAAAATGTATTGGTTAATATATCAAAGAAGATAAACGGTCATTTGAAAAAGAAAAGAGGATTATAGAATACTTGGTTTGTCTCTGCAAAACAGTAGTCTTTAAGTTAAAAAAAAGGAGTTAATTAATTAACTCCTTTTTTTTATGCAAAAAAATTATGTAAATCAACAGTATAAAATTATTTTTGCAAAACTTTACAATACAACGACAATGAAATACCAAACACGAAAAAAAGCCATAATCCTATTAGCCGATGGTACCATTTTTTATGGAAAAGCTGTTGGAAGAGAAGGAAGTGCTTTTGGAGAAGTATGTTTTAATACCGGAATGACTGGTTATCAGGAGATTTTTACAGACCCTTCGTATTTTGGGCAACTCATGGTAGCGACCAATGCGCATATTGGTAATTATGGTGTTAATGATGAAGAAATCGAATCAGATTCAATAAAGATATCGGGTTTAATATGTAAAAATTTTAGTTATAATTATTCTCGTGATCGTGCTAATGATTCCTTGGAAGGGTTTTTTGAGAAAAATGACCTTATGGCTATTTCTGATGTGGATACTAGAGCATTGGTGAGTTATATCCGTGATCATGGTGCCATGAATGCCGTAATTTCTACAGAAGTTGATAATATTGAATCTTTAAAGAAACAATTAGCTGAAGTGCCAAATATGGATGGACTTGAGCTTGCTTCTGAAGTGTCAACTAAAGAACCATACTATTATGGTGAAGCGAATGCATCGATTAAAATTGCAGCTTTAGATATAGGAATAAAAAAGAATATACTTCGTAATCTGTCAAAACGAGATGCCTATATAAAAGTGTTTCCTTATAATGCTTCTTTTGAAGAGATGAGTGCTTGGAATCCTGACGGCTATTTTTTATCAAATGGTCCTGGAGATCCAGAACCATTGGTTGAAGCACAAAGTTTAGCCAAAGAAATTATTAAAAGAGATTTACCATTATTCGGAATTTGTTTAGGGCATCAGGTTATAGCCTTAGCGAATGGAGTATCAACATACAAAATGCATAATGGACATAGAGGTATAAATCATCCAGTTAAGAATCTTATTACTGGAAAAGGTGAGATTACATCACAAAATCATGGTTTTGCTGTTAATAGAGAAGAATCAGAAGCACATGAAGATTTAAAAATCACTCATGTTCATTTAAATGATGATACCGTTGCTGGATTGGCAATGAAAAACAAAAACTGTTTTTCGGTACAGTTTCATCCAGAAGCTAGCCCTGGTCCACATGACTCGTCATATTTGTTTGATCAGTTTATCAACAATATAAAAGCAAAGTAATATTAAAAGACAATGAAAATTTAAAATCATTGTCTTTTTTATTTTACTAAAACGTTTTAGAAGGGAAATTGTACGATTCTTTTAGGACATATAAGCTAAGCCAAGATTTAAGCGTAAATTTGAAGTTTAAATTTAATATCACACTTATGAGTATAATAATTAATATCCACGCAAGACAAATTTTTGATTCAAGAGGCAATCCAACTGTTGAAGTAGATGTAGAAACAGAAAATGGAATAATTGGCCGTGCGGCGGTACCATCTGGGGCATCAACAGGAGAACATGAGGCTGTAGAGCTTAGAGATGGAGGAGATAAATACATGGGTAAAGGTGTGTTGAATGCAATAGATAATGTAAACTCAATTATTGCTCCTGAATTATTGGGAGTGTCTATTTTCGATCAAAACTACATTGATAATTTAATGTGCGAAATTGATGGAACTCCTAACAAGTCAAAGCTTGGAGCAAATGCTATCTTGGGAGTATCATTAGCTGTGGCCAAAGCGGCTGCGAATGAGTTGGGAATGCCTTTATATCGTTATATAGGAGGTGTAAGTGCAAATACCCTTCCTGTACCAATGATGAATATTATTAATGGAGGATCTCATAGTGATGCACCAATTGCATTTCAAGAATTTATGGTAATGCCAGTTAAGGCTAAAAATTTCACACATGCTATGCAAATGGGGAGTGAAATTTTTCATAATCTTAAAAAAGTACTTCATGATAGAAACCTTAGTACAGCTGTTGGAGACGAAGGTGGATTTGCGCCAACATTAGAAGGCACTGAAGATGCGTTAGATACTATTGCAAAAGCGGTTAATAATGCTGGTTATGAGTTAGGAAATGATGTGATGATTGCTTTAGATTGTGCTGCTGCTGAATTTTATGAAAATGGTGTTTATGATTATACCAAGTTTGAAGGTGATAAGGGTAAAGTAAGAACAAGCCAAGAGCAAGCCGATTATTTGGCTGAATTAGCATCTAATTATCCAATTATATCAATTGAAGATGGAATGGATGAAAATGATTGGGATGGTTGGAAATATCTAACCGAAAAAATTGGAGATAAAGTACAGCTAGTAGGAGATGATTTATTTGTAACCAATGTTGATCGTTTATCAAGAGGAATTGAAAATAATATTGCGAATTCTATTTTAATAAAAGTAAATCAAATAGGTACCTTAACCGAAACAATTGCGGCGGTAAATATGGCACATAATGCAGGATACACTTCTGTGATGTCTCATCGTTCAGGAGAAACGGAAGATAATACTATTGCCGATTTGGCGGTGGCATTAAATACAGGTCAAATTAAAACAGGATCAGCATCTAGAAGTGATCGTATGGCCAAATACAACCAGTTATTACGAATTGAAGAAGAGCTTGGAGAAATTGGGTTTTATCCTCAAGAAAAAGCATTTAAAATTAATTAGATCTTTCATTTATATAAAAAAAAGCAATTATTAATCCTTTAATAATTGCTTTTTTTTTGAATTATTTTCACTTATTTTTTAATTGATAAATCCTTGTTATAAGCTTTAAAAATCGTGATATATTTCGTAAATTCGAAATGTTGGTTTCAACAGTAAATTCACAATAAAATTTTAATACATATGTCAAATATCGCTACGTTAGAAGTTAACGGACAAAAGCATGAACTCCCAGTGGTTACAGGGACAGAAAATGAAGTTGCAATAGATATTAAATCCTTAAGAGCAACAACAGGAGGAGTAATAACTATCGATCCAGGTTATAAAAATACGGGGTCTTGTGAAAGTGGTATTACCTTTTTAGATGGCGAAAAAGGAATTTTGAGATATAGAGGATATTCTATTGAAGAATTAGCCGAAAAAGCAGACTTTTTAGAGGTTGCTTATCTTTTAATTTTTGGAGAACTTCCATCTACAGAACAACTGGATAAATTTTATTCCGATATTAAATCAAAATCGGTGGTTGACGATGATATTCGAAAAATTGTTGACGCCTTCCCTAAGTCGGCACATCCAATGGGTGTACTGTCTTCACTTACTAGTGCATTAACAGCTTTTAACCCTTCTTCTGTAAATGTAGATTCTGAAGAAGAAATGTATAACTCTGTAGTTAAAATTCTAGGAAAATTTCCAGTTTTAGTTGCATGGACTATGCGTAAAAAACAAGGTCTGCCTTTAGATTATGGGGATAACTCACTTGGTTATGTTGAAAACGTATTAAAAATGATGTTTAAACAGCCAAATGAAGAATACATTCAAAATAAGGTAATTGTTGATGCGTTGGATAAATTATTGATTTTACATGCTGATCACGAACAAAATTGTTCTACTTCAACAGTTAGAATAGTTGGTTCATCACATGCTGGCCTATTTGCATCATTATCTGCTGGAATATCTGCACTTTGGGGGCCACTTCATGGTGGCGCTAATCAAGCAGTATTAGAAATGTTAGAAGCCATTAAAGAAGATGGAGGTGATACTAAAAAATATATGGCCAAAGCGAAGGATAAGAACGATCCTTTCCGTTTAATGGGTTTTGGACATCGTGTATATAAAAATTTCGATCCTCGTGCAAAAATAATTAAAGTTGCTGCTGATGAAGTTCTTGAAAGTTTAGGAGTAGATGATCCAATTTTAGCAATTGCAAAAGGATTGGAACAAGAAGCTTTGAATGACGATTATTTTGTAAAACGTAAGTTGTATCCAAATGTCGATTTTTATTCTGGTATTATCTACAGAGCTATGGGGATTCCAACCGAAATGTTTACTGTAATGTTTGCTTTAGGACGCTTACCAGGTTGGATTGCACAATGGCGTGAAATGAGACTACGTAAGGAACCAATTGGTAGACCTAGACAGTTATATATTGGCGAAACTTATAGAGATTTTAAAAATATAGAAAAAAGATAATCCGATTTATTTTTATAAATAAAAGCTTCATAGTAATCTATGAAGCTTTTTTATATATGCATTGTTAATTTATTTAAAATTGGTCAAAAGCGTACTTAATTATTATTCTTTAGGCCATTATTAGTTAATTATATTTTTTAGGTTTGCCGTATGTTAAAACTTAGTGTAAAAAACGAAACATCAAGATTAAGAGCCGTTGTGCTGGGAACGGCTATAAACAATGGGCCAACCCCAAAAGTTGAAGATTGTTACGATCCTAAAAGTATTGAACATGTAATAGCAGGAACTTATCCAAAAGAAGCGGATATGATTTTAGAAATGGATGCTGTTGTTCAAGTATTTGAAAAATATGATGTCACTGTTTACAGACCTAATATCATTGAAAACTGTAACCAAATATTTTCTCGTGATATAGCTTTTGTCGTTGAAAATAAAATTATAAGGGCTAATATATTACCAGATAGAGATAAGGAAATTCATGCTATTGATTATGTCTGGGATCAAATTAATGTTGATGATAGAATTGTTTTACCAGAAGAATGTCATGTAGAAGGTGGGGATGTTATGCCTTGGAATGATTATATTTTTATTGGAACTTATTCTGGTAATGATTATCCCAACTATATTACAGCAAGAACCAATATGGATGCGGTTATTGCTATCCAGGAATTATTTCCAGAAAAAACAGTTAAAGCATTTGAATTAAGAAAGTCAAATACTGAAGCAAAGGAAAATGCATTACATTTAGATTGTTGTTTCCAACCAATAGGTAAGGATAAAGCAATTTTACATAAAAATGGATTTTTACTTGAGAGTGAATATGAATGGTTGCTGAATTTCTTCGGAAAGGAAAATGTATTTGAAATCACAAAGGAAGAAATGTACAATATGAATAGTAATGTGTTTTCCATTTCTGAGGATGTCATTATTTCAGAGCAAAATTTCACAAGATTAAATAATTGGCTAAGAGTACAAGGCTTTACTGTAGAAGAAGTCCCTTATGCCGAAATAGCTAAACAAGAAGGTCTATTACGTTGTTCAACATTACCCCTAATTAGGGATTAATAAGATAAAATATGTTTTCAATATTATCAAAATTATTAACATTAGTTTTACTGTTATCGGTGGTATCAGTATCTGCCCAAAAGTTAACTCGAAAGGAAAAAAAGATTTTAAAAACTATTGAAGTCAATAATAAAGAGGCTATTCAGTTTTTAAAAGCTGTTGTAAACATAAATAGTGGTACCATGAACCACGAAGGAGTAAAAAAAGTTGGTAAAGTTTTTGGAAAGGCATTTGAAGATATTGGATTTAAATCATCATGGTATGATATGTCTGAAGTAAATAGAGCTGGACATTTATTTGCCGAAACATCAGGAAGCAAAGAGAAGAAAGGAAAAAAATTATTATTGATTGGTCATATTGATACCGTTTTTGAAGCCGATAGTCCATTTCAAGAATTCTCGATGGTTAATGATAGTATTGCTCATGCACCTGGAGGAAATGATATGAAAGGGGGGAATGTCATAATGCTATATGCTTTAAAGGCCTTACAAGAAAACGGATTGTTGGATAATGCTCAAATTATAGCTGCTTTTACCGGAGATGAGGAGGCTACAGGGAAACCATTAACAATAAGTAGGAAAGATTTAATTAATGCTGCTAAACGTAGTGACATCGCTTTAGGTTTTGAAACTTCTACAGGATTTAATTATGCGACAGTTGCTAGACGAGGATCTTCAGACTGGAAAGTAGAAGTTACCGGTAAACGTGCACATTCTTCTGGAATATTTAGCCCTAAAACAGGAGCTGGAGCCATTTTCGAAATGTCTAGAATACTTAATGGATTTTATAATGAAGTAAGAGGAGAAGAGTATCTTACTTTTAATCCAGGTATCATATTAGGAGGCACACAAATGAATTATGAAGAAGCTCTAAGTAAAGGCAATTCCTTTGGTAAAAGTAATGTTGTTGCACAAACGGCGATTGTTTATGGCGGGTTACGTTTTATTTCAGAAACTCAAAAAGAAAATGCCAGAGCAAAAATGCGCGAAATTATTAGTAATAATTTACCACAAACTTCGGCAAAAGTTACATTTATTGATAGTTACCCTGCAATGGGACCCACTGAAGGAAATAATAATTTATTGGGCATTGTAAATCAGGTAAGTTTAGATTTAAAACAGGGCGAGGTAGAAGCTTATGATCCTGGGAAACGTGGTGCTGCCGATGTGTCTTTTGTAGCTCAATACGTAGATTGTTTGGATGGCTTAGGAACTATGGGTAATGGTGCACATACCCCTCAAGAAACAGTAAATCTAAATACAATTGAAGCATTGACAAAACGTACTGCTATTTTAATTTATAGACTGATAAATACTAAAGAATAAATCTAGTCCCACACAAATTTCCAGGTGCCATCAGTTTGTTTCTTCCAAACAGTGTGAAAAACACCTGGATTTTTAGTAGCCTTACTTAAGGAATATCTGTGTTAACTTTATTAAATCTCCCTTTAAATACAACTAGAAGAGCAACCAAAGCATAAATACCACAAACGGTTAGATATGGTCCTGCAAGATCTGTTGGTAGTGACCATTGCGTCAGTAATTTTGGAGTAATGGGAACTTCACTTTCCAAAGGCATAAACCGTATAATTGAAAGCGATGCATTTGAAATGGCATGAAAACCCACTGCAAAAATTAAACTTCCTCCGGATTTGTTATACAGCCAGTTAAATATGAAGGTCCATGGGAAAACAAAAGCCAGAACAAAAAGAAAAGGTACACTATGCATTCCTTGTCCTAGCCAATAAGTAGGTAAGTGCCAAAGTAGATGTATAGTCGCTAGTATCAATGCAGCTTTAACTGGTGAAAAATGGCGTTGTAATCTAGGTAAAGCAAACCCTCTCCATCCTAATTCTTCGCCAAAGCCAGCTATAATAAATGAAGGAATTATTGCGCCTAACCAATAGGCTGGTTTTAAGTGAAATGGATTTATAGTACCCTCATAGAATATTTGCCATAAAGAACGCCCAACAAAATGAATAGAGACAGGAAGTAAAATTAATAAGACCCACCAATACCATTTCACTTTAAAGCGCTTAAAACGTCCAAATAACTGCGACAGCCCTTTTTTACCAAAGAAATAAAAAGTTAGTCCTATAGAAGTTAGGGAGGGTGTCCAAATGCCCAACATAATGATCGGCATCAATTGTGCTTTGTGGCCAATGAAAAAGAGTAACCACGATATGCAATAAGTGGCTATAAAAAATGTAATGAGTTGTTGTTTTGTCGTTGCGGTTTTCATAATTGTAAAATTTAATTCAACTGATGATTGATGTTGACAAATCTACAATCAATACTAATGCGACATAAAATTTACATGTGCCACATCATGATATAGCGCATCAAAAGCCTTTGCTTTGTTTTTGAAATTCACTTGGGGTTAAGCCTATATTTTTCTTAAATAGGTGATTAAACCTGCTACTAGAAGCAAAACCAGATTCTTCTGCGATTCCAGAAATGGTAAGATGTTGTTTTGAGGGATTGTTCAAATTTTTCTTAACATCTTCTAAACGTAATTGAATTAGATACTCTGAAAAACTTAAATTAAGGCTCTGATTAATTACTTGCGATACATATTTGGTTGGAATTCCTATCTCTTCGGAAAAGCTAGAAAGTTTTAATGTTGTATCACGATACAAGTTTTCTTCTTTCATCATCTTTGTTATTTTTTGTAAGTATTCTTTAGACTTATCTTGAGAAAGAGGTGTCGTTTTATATTTTTTAGGCTGAATTCCATAAGTATTTGTGGAGTTCATCTCTTTATATCCAATATAGAAAATTGGAATAGCAAGTAAAGTGGTGAAACTTTGAAGAATAGCTCTTGGGAGAATCTCAATTTCAAAATTTCGTAAAATGGAGAGACTAAAATTAATGACGACTAAAAGTGTAAATGCAATAATTGAAGGTAATGCCCAACTGTAAAATTTCCGTTCGGTTTTATAATTATTAAAACAGAATTTTAAGGCTAAAAACAAGTAAATACTCATCTGTGAAAATCCGAAAAATGGGATAATAACATCAAAGGTCTCCCATTCAAAAAAGACATCAATTACAAAAGGAATGAGGTATGGTAGTAAATGTATTAATACAACCCTTTTGCCAGGTTGTTTTTTATTATAAATAACATAAAGATATAAAGAGGGGCCAATAAACCACATTACATTATTTGCGATGTCCTGTAGTAATATTGATTGAGTTTCAGGAGAACTCAGACTTACATAGGTATTTGTTAGTAATAGCGTAAAGCAAAAGCAAAGTAGCGCTAATAGCCAGTTCAATAGTCTTATTCCCTTAGATTTTAAAATAAAATGAAGAAAGAGAAATAATGCCTGAACAGCAACAATGAGGTTTATTATGTATAACACTTTAAGCATGGACTCTTGATATAACTATAAAAGCTAAGGTAGTCGTTTTATTTAAATGGTCTCAAGTTTCAATTAATAAGCTTAATATGTAAATTACAATATTGTAATGAATGCTTCAACAGTTTTGGCTCCCATTTGCCCCAATTTTTCAGAATGAATTTTTAAAATAGAGAGCGCAGTTTTATTCAGTTTTTTTACTGAAATCGCTTTCCATTTATCAATATTGTCTTGATAATTAATTTTAAAGATATTTTGTGAGAGCTGTTTAATTACCATGTAATTGGCATAAGCATGCGCCTGATTTTTATCATTCTTAGCATTAGCAATAAATTTTTTAATTATAGCCGTAATTGTGGTCTTTGCTAAAGAGAGTTCGGTCAGTTTTGCTCTATATTCCAAATCTGGCTGTTTCAATTGAGGGAAACTCGAATAATCTGAAAAGTGCTGGCCTTCATGGGAAATATAGCTTATTAAAAACGCTTCCTCATCTTTTGGACCATAGGATTCCTCTACACAAAATAATTTTTTGGGGGTAGCCCACCCGCCAGTATAACTATGCCCAAATGTAGTATAGTGAGACCATCCATTACTTATAAAATCACGCATAAATACCACCGGAACATTTATGGTGTTTCCCTCAGGTAAGTGAATGTCGTAAACAACTTTGGTTTCGTTCTTCCATAAATATAAATCGTACAAGTGACCTGTTTTACCCATAGCAATACCATGCAAACCTTTAAAGTTAAAATACTGATGGAAAAGGTCATTATAGTTATTATTGATTTCTTTAATACTTAGTTCGGGTTTATAATGTACTTGAAGAAAGTAATTCATTTCATCTGTAAACAGACTGTCAGCAAGTTTTAAGTCTACTTTTTCAATGATTACTGAACGCCAATAATTTTGAAACCGTTTGTACATATCAATAATTTCTGGATCACTAGTATTGTATTCAAAATTCTCATTACGATGAAGAAACCTTTTGTAATAACCCTCTTTTTTGAGCTGCTGTTTGGGTTTTAGGTTGTCGTTATCTGTAAGTTCAAGCATTTCAAAGACGGCATCCATTTCACCTCTTAGGGCATAAGGATTCAGTTTGTTAAAGTTTGTACTATCTACAGAAGTAAAGTCTGTTATTTTGGTTTGAGAGGAAATAGCAGAGCAGGTTAGAATAAGGAAAAAAAAACATATTGACTTCATGAATTACGTTTTGAATTATTAATAAGACAAAGTAATTGTATCCTTAAGTTATGAAATTGTACAGAGTTAACCTTTTATGGTTTTTCGAAATTCTAAAGGAGAAGATTTGAAAAAATATTTAAAATGTCTTATAAAATGACTTTGATCGTAAAAGCCGGATTCTAAGGCAATTTGGGTTAGGTTTTTATTAGTATTTAGCATAAGGTCTATACTTCTGGAAATACGTTGTTTTAATAAAAATTCGCCAAAGGTGAAACCTGTAGTTTCCTTAAATTTCCGAACAAAATAGTTGGGATGTAAATGTAGCGAGTGAGACACCGCGTCAATGCTGTATTTTATTTCGGGATGTAGCCGTACTTGTTTTTTTATTTGATTAACCCATAACGCTCTTCCGGTATTAAGCGCTCTTTTTTGTTGCTTGAACAAATGATATATATTTTCCTCAACGGTTATATTTAAAAGTTCTTCAGAAAAGTTTTGTTGAAAACCATAATAGATTTTCATGATTTCTAAGCTGTTCTTTTCAAACTGTATATAATTATTAGATCTTTTGCACAGTTCTTGGTCAATAATATTTTTTTGAATTTCAATATTAAAACAAAGACTATCGGCAGCTCCAATTTCATTTTTGTGCTCAAAACCTTTCGGTCTGTATAAAGAGGAACCCGCTTTAATATCGTGTGCTGAAACGATAGACTGCTCATGATATTTACCGTGCAATAACAAACTAATGTATGGATGTTCATGCTCATGTCTTGGTACTTTCATATGTTCATCATGATCTGTTCTAGAAAGGGTGAATCCCGAGATAGCACGAAGTTTTTGAGTGTTACCCATAAAAGTTCCTGATTTAAGTTTTTGAGTTTCCATATTTAGTTTAATATTATAGACTATCAAACTCAATAAAATCAAATTCCGGTGAAGACTCTAACAATTGTCGTAAAATAGAGGCATGACCGTTCCCGAAAATTAGTAAAACTCTATCATTTTTATTCTCGGTGAGTTGTTGTATTTTTCTAAATATTCTTAAATTCCGATTATACCACCATACAGATAAAATATCGGCACCTCGTGTATCGTCTAGCTTAAAGTCACCAATTAAATAACTCCCATAATCGTATTGATGATATTCTTTTGAATTCATCTCTTTAAAATATTCTAAAAGGTTAGTTTTAGAGACCATTTTGTCATTGTAGTCTAACCATTCTCTTGCATAAATTTCATAAGGATCATCACTTTTAAAGTCAAAATCTTTAAAGAAGTTTTCGAAATATGTAGAGTCTAGTTGTACTAATTCATCGTCGTAAGATTGCGCATCGATACTATAAAGCGTATCCAATTGTAATTCAGTTGCTATACGCATGCCGAGTTGGTAACGCTCATCACGATGTTCTCTATGCTCTCCTTGTTTATATTTTTTAAACTTCTCCATTGCGTTCCAACGGTCAAAAGCTTCAATAGCAATTTTATTTGGTTTAAATTTTTTGATATATTCAACAAGTTCGGTGACCTCAGATTTTTTAGGCTCTTGAAGCACATCAATTTTGTCTTCGTCTAATGTTTTGTTGGCATCTAAACCAGGGTAATTAAAATGAAAAGAACCTACAACAAGAACTTTGGCTCTTTCACTAGGAAAGAAGGAAGAGGCAGGTTTTATGATAGTCTTTGTGTTTTCTTCTTGAGTATTGCAGGAAACTAAAACTATTGAAAAGAGAAACAGTATTATATTTTTCATTGGTATGATGTTTATAGAAAGAGGTAATCTTTATTAAAATGTTACACATTAAAATAAAAGCAAGAAGGTTTTAATATAAATAAATGATAAATAAATTTTTGGTTTTGATACCTAGTTTAGTTTAAAAAAAATTAATTTTGTACCCTAAATTTCATCAAAATGTTACAAACAACAAATACTATTTTAATGGTGCGTCCTACTCATTTTAGAATGAACGAACAAACGGCTGTAAATAACCATTATCAAAAGGAAGTTGTTGGAATTTCTCAAAACGAATTACAACTTAAGGCACAACAAGAATTTGATATATTTGTTGAAAAGCTAATAGAAATTGGTGTAAATGTTATTGTTTTTAATGCTACTGATGGATTAGATACTCCGGACTCACATTTTCCAAATAACTGGATCTCGTTTCATGAAAATGGTATTGTTGGACTGTACCCTATGTTTGCAGAAAACCGACGATTAGAGAGAAGGGAAGATGTATTATTTCAATTGGAAAAAGGAGGCTTTAAAATTGAAAACATTGTAGACTATACGAGCGCTGAGGATGAACATTTATTTCTGGAAGGTACAGGAAGTTTGTTGTTAGATCGAGTAAATAGAAAGGCCTATTGTGCATTATCTGAGCGTGCCAATGAAGATTTGTTTATTGAGTTCTGTGAGGAATTTGAGTTTACACCAATTGTGTTTACGGCTAATCAAACTGTAGATGATCAACGGACTTCAATTTATCATACCAATGTTATGATGTGCTTGGGGGAGCGCTTTGCTGTAATTTGTTTGGCGGCTATTGATGATAAAAAGGAACGCAAGAATGTAATCAAACATTTAAAACAGGATGGTAAAGAGATTATTGACATTACAGAAAAACAAGTCAATAATTTTGCAGGAAATATGTTGCAAGTAAAAGCTAAGGATAATCAACTCTATACAATAATGAGTCAAGCCGCGTTTGATTCATTATCACAATATCAAATAGCCACATTAGAAAAGTATGGTAAAATTTTATCAAGTTCTTTGAATATTATTGAAGCTTGTGGTGGTGGAAGTGCGAGATGTATGATGGCCGAGGTGTTTTTGCCTAAAGCCTAATTTGGGTTCTTTAGCAAGCTCAATTACAAATGGGTGTGATTAAGAAATTGGTTTAGCCTTTGGCAGCTCTACAAAGAATTTACTTCCAAGGCTTTCTTCACTTTCAACCCAAATTTTCCCGTAGTTAAGTTCAACGAGCTCTTTACAAATTGATAGCCCTAAACCTGTACCTTTTTCTGAGTTCGTTCCTCTGGTTGTAAAACCTCCGTTTTTAAATATTTTTGCTTGATTTTCTTCAGAAATACCAACTCCTGTATCTTCAATACAAATTAAAACATTACCACTACGATCTCGATTGGAAATTGTAATGACATCACCTATCTTAGAGAATTTAACAGCATTAGCTAATAGATTTTGAACAACAATTTCCACCATACTTCTATCGGCATAAACAAAATCTTTAATAGATTCATCTAATAGAATAATGCGTTTTTGTTCAACTTTTTTCTCAATCAAGTTCATTTTTTCATTGAAAACTTCTTGGATATTAAAGAGTTCAGGTTTTGGTTCTAAGTTTTGCATTTGAGATTTAGACCAATTAAGAAGGTTTAACAACAAAGCTGTTGCATTATCTGCATTGTCGCTTAATTCAGGGATAAGTTCTGTAAACTCCTCTTGAGATATGTTATCTTCTTTTAAAAGATCTAAAAAAGCTTTAATTCCAGTAATAGAATCTTTTAAATCATGAGAAACAATAGAAAACAATCTGTCTTTTACCTGATTCATTTCTTCTAAATGTATGGTTTGTTCTAAAATTGCTTTGTTTTGTATTTTGAATTCTTTATTCTCTTCCTTTAAAACAATAGCATGCTTGTTTTTGAGGCGTTTATTTATGACTAAAGTTATTAATGAAATTAATAAAATTATTAAACCACCGGCTAAACCATAAGTGATCAATTTTAATTGTTTGTATGCTTTGTCATCAACTTGAGAAATATTGTATTCTGGTAGCTCATCTTCAATTTTCGTAGCGTTCGTATTATCAATAGGCTCCTCAATAATTATTGGTAAAGCACTCTCTTTATCAATGATGCTTTTTAGTTTATGGTATTCACGTTGCCAGTGAAATGCATTTTTATAGTTTCCTTTAATGGAATCGATTGCAATTCTTAATTTGTAGTTTTTTAATAGCTCTATATCATTATTAATTTCCTTAGAAATTGCGTAAGCTTCATTTAATTGAACCTCAGCTAATCTAATATTGTTTTGCTTTAAATTTAATTTAGCAATACTATTTAGTGAAGTTAAAATTCCTATTTTGTTATTTGAATTTCTGTTAAGGCTTAATCCTTCGAGGAGGTACTTCGCTGCTTTTGTATAATCGTTAAATTGTAAATATTCATCACCTATTTGTGGTAAAATTTCTCCGCGAATATCTTGATCTTTACCAGGGACTAAATAATTGAGTAGTTTTTGGTAATATTCAATTGCTTTTCTATGTTCTTTACGCATAGAGTATAACATTGCAATATTTTTGGTCGATGTTTTAATTCCTAAACTATCGCCTATTTGTTCTCTAACTGTTAATGCTTTAAAGTTAAAATCTAATGCCTTTTCTGCTTCATTAATATTGAAATAAGCTTCCGCTAAATTATTATAAGCAGAACTTAATTCTGGTCTTAAGTTATTACTCTCAAAAACTTCTATGGCAGATAACGAATAACGAAGTCCTTTGTTGAAATTACCTCTTTTGATTTCAATAACACCAATACTATTATTCACCTTGGCAATTCCTAATTTATCATTCAACTGCTTAAAAATACTAAGCGCCTTATTGTAATTATCCAAAGCATTAAAATAGTCGTCTCTTTGAGAATAAATTAGTGCTTTATAGTATGCGATTTCTGCCGTTGCTTTATGGTATAGTAAGGAAGTCGCTAATTTTTCTGTTTGTGAAATGTAACCTAATGCTTTTTGATAGTCTCTCGAGTTATAAAATGATTCAATCAGTTCAATTGAAGTATCCACTTTAGTAGAGTCTAATTTTTGAAAAGTTAATTGCATGACAAGACTATCTTGCTCCTTAGTTTGTGAATAACTAGAGCAAAGGGTAAATAAAATTGCGATGAAAGCAATTAGTCTTTTCATGGGTTTCAAGTGGTTTTAGGTATAACAAAATATGTGTTACCCAAACTTACCTTGAGGGAGAGGAAAATTAAGTAAAAACAACGAAGCAATATGTTTGCTTCATAACAAAAATTGAATATCATCACCACGACAGGTTTTGATTAATAGCGTTTCAATTATATAACAAAAGTTCACAAAAGGGTTTTAAATGCCTAATTTCTGCGTTTTAATACCAAAATATTAGATGAAAGGAGAATTAATTTATTTTTTTAAAATCTGCTATCGATAAACGGCTTAAAAACACACTAAACTACACTTTGGTCGATAAAGTGCATTGCACAGTGATTTGTGTTTTCTTTAACCTATAATATGGTGTCCGTTAGTTCGTTGGAGATTAATTAATAAATGAAAAATTTATACTCTATCCTATGTAAATACTTGTGTTTTGAATATTAATGCGTTAAAAAGCAATGCGAAATTTGAGAATTATTCGTCCTAATGATGCAGATTTTAAAATTAATTTTATGTACACATAATATTGAAGAGGTAAATAGTCGAGCTAACGTATAAAGGAGTCAATCTTTTTATTGACGATGATATTAAATCCTTATTAAAAGTTTTATCTTTGCAGCTTAAATTTTAGGAGTAATGACGATTCAAAAAACTTTATCATATCATATAAAGCAAGCGTTTAAAGAATTATATAAATCAGAAATTGAAGCTGTTGAGTTTCAGGCTACACGTAAAGATTTTGAAGGTGATATTACCGTAGTTACATTTCCTATGTTGCGCGTTGTTAAAATGAACCCTGTTCAATTGGGAACATCTCTTGGAAGTTACCTGGTAGAAAATGTGGAAGAGGTTAAGGATTTTAATGTCGTTAAAGGTTTTTTAAATATTGTTATCGCGGATAGTTATTATTTGAATTATTTTAATGCGGTAAAAGAGGAAGAAACTTTTGGATATGTTTCTCCAAAAGAAAATGATACAGCCGTTATGGTTGAGTATTCCTCTCCTAATACGAATAAGCCATTACATTTAGGACATATCAGAAATAATCTATTAGGTTATAGCGTCTCCGAAATATTAAAAGCTTCAGGTAAAAAAGTATATAAAACTCAAATTATTAACGATCGTGGTATTCATATTTGTAAAAGTATGTTGGCATGGCAACGTTATGGAAAAAATGAAACGCCGGAGAGTACGGGTTTAAAGGGGGATAAGCTTGTTGGAAATTATTATGTTAAATTCGACCAGGAATATAAAAGGGAAATAGAAAATTTAGTAAGTCAGGGGATTCCTCAAGACGATGCAAAAAAACAAGCTCCTATATTATTAGCAGCTCAAGAAATGCTTCGGAAATGGGAAGCAGGTGATACAGAAACTGTTGAACTTTGGAAAACTATGAACCAATGGGTTTATGATGGTTTTGAAACAACATATACTAATTTAGGTGTAGATTTTGATTGTTATTATTACGAAAGTGATACTTATCTATTAGGTAAAGAGTTCGTTGCTGAAGGATTAAAGAGTGGCGTGTTTTTTAGAAAAGATGATGATTCGGTTTGGTGTGATTTAACTGCTGATGGCTTAGATGAAAAAATTGTTTTACGTGCAGATGGTACTGCCGTATATATGACTCAAGATATTGGGACAGCCATACAACGAATCAAAGATTATCCAGATATTGGAGGGATGGTTTATACCGTTGGAAATGAACAAGATTATCATTTTAAGGTATTGTTTTTAATCCTTAAAAAACTAGGATTCGATTGGGCGAAAAACCTATATCATTTAAGTTATGGTATGGTCGATTTACCTAGTGGGAAAATGAAGAGTAGAGAGGGTACTGTTGTAGATGCTGACGATTTAATTGTTGAAATGACCTCTACAGCACAAGAGATTTCTCAAGACTTAGGTAAGCTGGAGGGTTATGATAAAGATGAAAAGCAAAGCATTTACGGTACCATAGGATTAGGCGCTTTGAAGTATTATATTTTAAAGGTTGATCCTAAAAAACGTATTTTGTTTGACCCTAAAGAATCTGTAGATTTTCATGGGAACACAGGGCCTTTTATTCAATATACCTATGCTAGAATTCAGGCTATTTTAAGAAAGGCAAATTTTGATACGAGTATAATGATTTCTGAAATTAGTCTCCATGAAAAAGAAAAAGAACTTATAAAGCAATTACAATTATTTCCAGAGATTATTCAAAATGCAGCTCAAAACCATAGCCCTGCATTAATTGCTAATTTTGCATATGATTTGGTTAAGGAGTTTAATTCGTTTTATCAAAATGTGTCCATACTCGGGGCACAAAACCAAGAGGAAAAAATATTTAGAGTACAGTTGTCTAAACTCGTTGCAAGTACTATAAATAATGCTTTTAGCTTGTTAGGAATTAATGTGCCTGAACGGATGTAATTACCGTCATTATTTAGATTTCATATAAGCTTGGAGATATATTTTCTCTAGGCTTTTGTATTTTGGAGCTTATTTCAAACCTAAATTAAAAGTTAAAATTCATTCAAATTCCATCAAAACAAGTAAACTCTTATCGGGCATTACATAATAGTGCAACATCATGAAAGAATAATCGTCTATATTTGTAGTTAGTCAATCAAATCAAAAATCAAAGTCAATCAATTCATCAATCAATCAATTTTTAGCATTATTACTAATCACAATAAATGTTAATGCAGCCCACAACGATATCTTGAATGTAGGATTTCCTAATTTCGAACAGGAAACTATATCTGAAATTAAAGAGAATGCCTCTAATCAAGATTCTATCAATTTTCATAAAACTGAATCAATAAAATTTGCCGAAAGTGGAGAAATTGAGCAAGCGAATGTTCATTTAAAAAAGTACATTCAGGCAAGTGGAGATTTAACGTTTGTAAATCAACAAGAATTTATAACCCTTGAAGACTCCATCGAGTATCAAGATATTTTGAAGACTTATATACCAAAATTTAATACCTGGGTTATATTTCTCCTATTTTCATCAATCATAGGAATATTTATTGCCATCATTTTAAATCTTCAAAAAAATAGGAATAAATCTGCCAACCTTCTAATTGCATTATTTGTGCTGTTTCATTCAATCTTAATAGCCGATTTTGGGTTTTATTTTAGTAACTATTCGTACCAGTTACCACATTCATTATTTCTCTCGACCACATTTTCGCTTTTATATGGACCACTACTTTATTTTTATTTTAAAAAGACCGTGTCCAATTATAAATTTAAAACTGTTGATCTCTTACATTTAATGCCGTCACTTGTTTTACTTGTTTATATATTACCGTTTTATTTATTAACGACGAATGAGAAGCTCCATTTACTATTAAACTTTGAAAAATATCTAGTCACTGGAGGTAGCTATATTGTTTTAAGTAAAGTAGTTTCATTAGGGACATATGCGATGCTTATATTTAGAATTAGCAGAAGATCTTCGAGGAATTTGTCAGTCACGCCTCAATATCAAGATTGGTTAAAAAAAGTTAGTTGGTTTTTCTTTGTATACGTTATTAGCTATATCGTTTATGGGTTATCCATTATGGACATTATTGATATCCCCTATATTGTGCATACACAGGTTGCAATATTGGCGTCTTTGGTCCTTTATATTGCATATTGCGCTTTTACAAAACCTATGGTTTTTTTGAGTACTACTGCCGATATTGCAACCGAACATGTTAAAACAATTAGTATTTATTCAAATCAAAATTCTGATATTACTTCTGAGAAATATCAAAAATCCAGACTTACATTAAACTTTTCATTAGAATTAAAAGAAAATCTTCTGGAGTTATTAATTAGAGATAAAATATATAAAGAAAATAACTTGACCCTAGAGTTGTTAGCTCAAAAATTACAGACCAATAGACATAATGCATCACAGGTGATAAATGAACATTTTAATATGAGTTTTTTCGAACTCATTAATCAATATCGTATTAAAGAAGCAAAAGATCTTCTTGAAAATGATCTCCACAAAAACATGAAGATTATTGATGTGGCTTATGAAGTTGGATACAACAATAAGGTAACATTTAATAAATCCTTTAAAAAAGAAACCTCCTTAACGCCTACCCAATATCAGGATTATTACAAACAAAAGGCGAAGACTAGAAAATTGGATCCGTTTGCTAGCGAGACTAATCTTTTTTCAGGATCTGGTAGTTAGTAGTGGCTTA
>MAAC01013352.1_pt1 | contig 23878 bp, 28 predicted proteins | sample 1115981 | NCBI WGS metagenome assembly MAAC01 (sample SAMN04961126, study PRJNA320927) | seawater metagenome | isolation source: sample BD02T64 sea water enriched with oil for 64 days | place: USA:Gulf of Mexico | collected 2013-07-27
GAGTTAGAAAATAACCCTGGTGCCGCATTGTCTCGTGCGTATGACATGGTGTTGAATGGTACTGAACTTGGTGGTGGTTCGTTACGTATTTATCAGCCAGAGCTACAAAAAGCAGTATTCAAAGCATTGAGTATTGGTGATGACGAAGCGCAAGAGAAGTTTGGTTTCTTATTAGATGCATTGAAATATGGTTGTCCCCCTCATGGTGGATTGGCATTTGGTCTAGATCGTATCGTGATGTTAATGACCGGTTCTTCGTCAATCCGTGATGTGATTGCATTCCCTAAAACACAAACAGCCGCTTGTGTTATGACGGCAGCACCGTCTGAAGTTGAACCAAAACAGCTTCGAGAGGTGGGGATTAGGGTTCGTAAACCTGAAGAAGATAAGAAATAAAGCAGCTCAAAATACTAATGGATTGGTATTCATTGATCGTTGTTTAGAGCGTACTTTAATCACATAAAGGCCGCATTAAAAAACCCTTAAATGTCTTTTTAAGGGTTTTTTAATGCCTGTAATTTACAGCGAAAGAGTGCTTGGGTGGATTCCCTTTAGATTTATCACTATACTGTTCAAATAAACAGTAATCACGGCAGAAAGGCTAGCCATGTCGATAATTTTGGGGATTGATCCCGGTTCGCGTATTACCGGTTACGGTGTTGTGGAAGTTCATGGCGGTAAATCAATCTATGTAGATAGCGGTTGTATACGTACAGATACCAAAGCAGAGCTGTCTGAGCGATTGGGGCAGATATTTGAGGGTATTAATGAGGTCATACGTTTGCACCTACCTCAAGAAGTTGGGGTGGAGCAAGTGTTCATGGCTAAAAATGCTGACTCTGCATTAAAGCTAGGCCACGCAAGAGGGGCCGCTATTGTTGCGTGTACCACGCATCGAATCCCTGTTTTTGAGTATTCAGCTCGACAGGTAAAACAGGCAGTCGTCGGGACAGGGGCTGCACAGAAAGAGCAAGTACAGTTGATGGTTTGTCATTTGTTGAGATTAAGTCAAACCCCACAGGAAGATGCTGCGGATGCACTTGGCGTGGCTTTATGTCATACCCATATGCAACAAAGTTTAATTAGAATGGCTGGTGCTCAAAAAGTGCGTAAGCGCCGAATAAGGTAGAGAGGGTATATGATTGGGCGAATAGTGGGAATATTAATAGAAAAGCAGCCACCAGAACTAATGATTGATGTTAATGGTGTTGGATATGAGATTACAGCGCCGATGACAACATTTTATCGGTTGCCGGTGTTGAATGAGAATGTGGCCTTGTACACCCATTTAACGATTCGTGATGACGCGCACCTTTTATACGGATTCCATGACAAAACTGAAAGAACTTTGTTTCGAACCCTTATTAAAGTTAATGGGGTAGGGCCCAAAATGGCACTGGCTATTTTATCGGGTATTGAATCTGACGAGTTCGTACGCTGTGTTGAAAGTAATGATATTGCTACTCTAGTGAGGGTGCCCGGTGTTGGTAAAAAAACGGCAGAGCGATTAATCATTGAGGTGCGAGATAAACTGAAACGGTTGGATATTGTACCTGCGCTAGCGCAAGCTTCTGGCTCGGATGAAGAAGGTTTTTCTGGAATTGATCCGGCAAACGAACGGAATGTGAGGTCGGATGCAGAAAGCGCATTGATTGCGTTGGGTTATAAACCTGCGGAGGCAAGCAAAGCCATCAATGCGCTTGATATAGCAAGCTTGAGCAGTGAGCAAGTTATCCGTATGGCCCTGAAAGGGATGGTGAAGTCTAAGTGAATGCAGTAAGCTTCACGCATTCTTTCCCTTAGTTAACATAACTCGCGCATTATTTTTGTCATGATAGAATCCGATCGACTTATCAGCGCTGCTGCTCCACACCGTTCTCAAGAAGACCCTGTTGATAGAGCTATACGGCCTACTCGGTTATCTGAATATACTGGGCAGGTTGTGGTGCGTGAGCAAATGGAAATATTTATTGCCGCCGCACGCAAACGAAGCGAGGCATTGGACCACACGCTTATTTTTGGCCCCCCTGGTCTAGGCAAGACAACATTAGCAAATATCGTTGCGAATGAAATGGGCGCAGATCTGAAATCTACGTCTGGCCCGGTGTTGGAAAAAGCCGGTGATTTAGCCGCGCTGCTGACAAATTTGGAAGAGGGCGATGTATTATTTGTGGACGAGATTCATCGTTTAAGCCCTGTGGTAGAAGAAATCTTATATCCTGCCATGGAGGACTATCAGCTGGATATCATGATAGGTGAAGGGCCAGCGGCACGCTCTATCAAAATTGATTTACCAGCGTTTACATTGGTAGGTGCGACAACTCGGGCCGGTTTGTTAACCTCTCCCTTGCGAGACCGTTTTGGTATTGTTCAGCGCTTAGAGTTTTACTCTGTTGAAGAGCTTACTCGCATTGTATTACGTTCAGCACAAATTATGGGAGTTCCAACGGAAGATAAGGGGGCCCTTGAAATTGCCAAACGATCTCGGGGGACCCCTCGTATTGCTAATCGATTGTTGCGCCGAGTGCGTGATTATGCAGAGGTGAAAGGTCAGGGAAAGGTCACCAAAGACATTGCAGAAAAAGCATTAGATATGTTGAACGTAGATGCTCAGGGTTTTGACTCCATGGATAGGCGAATGATGTTAACAATGTTGGAGAAATTTGATGGTGGTCCTGTGGGTATTGAAAGTTTAGCTGCCGCGATCAGTGAAGAGTCTGGCACATTGGAAGACGTTATTGAGCCATACCTGATTCAGCAGGGGTTTATTATGCGTACGCCTAGGGGGCGAGTTGCCACGCGGTTAGCATATTTGCATTTTGGTGTAAATCCACCAAAGAGTGCTCACCTTGATATGTTTGATGGGAAAGGTTAATGGAATTTTCCATTCAAACGCGTGTCTATCTTGAAGATAGTGATGCGCAAGGTATTGTGTATTATGTGAATTATTTGAAGTTTATGGAGCGGGCTCGTACAGAACTGTTGCGTGAACTGGGTTTTGATTTTCAACTATTACGAGAACAACAGGGTCATTTTGTTGTTCATAGCCTTGATGTTCGGTATCTTAAGCCCGCTCGAGTTGATGATAACGTAAAAATAACCGCATCGGTTTTGAAAACAGCTCGAACTTACGTCGTTTTTTCCCAAAAAGTGTGCCGAGCGATTACATTAAGCGAAGAAGTAAGTGTTGAACAAAACGATGATGTATTGTGCAGCGGGACCGTGAAAGTTGCTTGTGTAAATAGCGATACAGGGCGACCAATGGCAATACCTGAAACGGTAGCAAAAGCTTTCTTGAGGCAATGCGAGGGGTAATACCTAGATGCTGTGCCTGTCAGAATGAGCGGAAAAACAAGAAAATAATTAGAACGAAAACAACCCTTTTTTGTGATTTCCTGCGTTTATAGGGAGATCATAGGTAATGTCAGGAATAGGAGATATAAAACGTGTCAGAGTCCATGTCTATTTGGAGTTTGATCGCCAATGCTACATTGGTGGTGCAATTCGTTATGTTGATTTTAGTGGGCCTTTCTTTTACTTCTTGGTACTTTATTTGGCGTAGACAGACGGTACTTAGTGCGGCGAGGCGATCAATTGTTGAGTTTGAAGAGCGATTTTGGTCGGGAATTGACCTAAGCCGGTTATATGTACAGGTAAATTCAGCTGCTAACCCTGATAGCGGCCAAGAAAATGTATTTAGAGCGGGGTTTAAGGAATTTGCACGTCTAAGAAAGAACCCTAATTCAGACCCTGATGCGGTAATGGAGGGGGCTGAGCGCGCCATGCGAGTTGTGTTGTTGCGAGAACAAGAAAAGCTGGATGAGAACCTTCCGTTTTTAGCTACCGTTGGCTCCACTAGCCCGTATGTAGGATTGTTTGGTACGGTATGGGGTATTATGAATTCATTTTTGTCATTGGCAAATGAACAGCAAGCATCGCTAGCAGCTGTCGCCCCAGGTATTGCAGAGGCACTGATTGCAACGGCTATGGGTCTTGTGGCAGCGATACCTGCCGTTGTCGCTTATAACCGTTACTCATCACTTGTTGATACGGTGTTGCATCGGTATGAGACTTTTTCAGATGAATTCTCGGGTATTTTACACCGTAAAGCGCATGCTCCAGATGTTGCTGAAACAGCGGCTAAATAAGTTGTGAGTTAAGATGTTGCTAGAGATGTTGCTATGAATAAATCCAAACTAATGCCGAGGCGAAAGCCTGTATCGGAGATTAACGTTGTACCCTATCTTGATGTCATGCTGGTACTTCTTGTTGTTTTTATGATCACTGCGCCGATGCTTGTGCAGGGTGTTAAAGTTGAACTTCCTGATGCAGATGCAAAACCGATTGAGCTGTCGCAAAAAGATGAAATGGTTATTGTATCTATCGACGACAAAGGCACTTTTTACCTGAATGTAGGTGGAGATCCTAAGCGTCCCAAAAGTAAGGAGCAAGTTACCGATATAGTCTCGAAGATTGTTAAGGAAAAGCCTAAAACTACTGTGTTAATAGAAGGTGATTCCAGGGTGCCTTATGGTGTTGTTGTTACTATTATGGCTTCGTTGCAAAAGGCGGGTGTGCCTAACGTGGGTTTAATAACTGAAAGCCCAGTGACGGAGCGTTAATGTGACGCTTTGGAAAAAAATGGATAAACTCGCTTTTACCAAGGCGCTGTTAATCCACCTCATATTAGTGAGTGTTGTTCTATTTAGCTTCTACTCATCTGAGTCTGTCGTAAAACCTAAGCCTGTACCGCAGCATATTATGGCTGTGGTTGTGGAAAAGCCGAAACCAAAACCTAAAGTAAAGAAAAAAGCAGTCGTTAAAAAAACAGTGAAGAAAAAAGTAAAGCCAAAACCCAAAAAGAAAATTAAGCCTAAGCCGAAAGTAAAGCCAAAGGTCAAGCCAAAGCCAAAGCCAAAAATCAAACCAAAGCCAAAGCCAAAGCCAAAGCCAAAAGTTGAGGAGCCTAGTTTTGATGATTTGTTGGCATCTGAAGCTAAAAAGATTAAAAAGTCAGAGCCAGAGGCTGTGTCAAGGGTGCCGGCAATTGATAAAGCTGCAGAGCAAAAAGCGAAAGCTAGAGCAAAGTATGTTGCGTCAGAAGTGGATACGTATTCGGCGCTTATAAGTCAAACTGTACGGCGTTATTGGAATCGCCCTCCTAGTGCGCGAAATGGTATGCAGGTGAAGTTAAAGATCCGCTTACTCCCAGGGGGAGAGTTAAATAGTGTTAGTATTAGCCGCAGCAGTGGCAATGCATCATTTGATAGGGCGGCGGTTAATGCCGTAGAACGAGCCGGTAACTTTACTGTTCCTGCTGACTCTGAAATTTTCGATAAACATTTTAGAGAGTTCTCCATGTTGTTTAATCCAGAGGATCTGAAGTACTAATGGAAAAATATTTAGATTTCGAGCTAAATAAACGCTCGACATATAAGGCTAAAATGATTTTGACTTATCTGGTAGCATTGTGCTGTTGGACTATGGTTCAAAGTGCGCATGCTGAGCTTGTAGTGGAGGTTACCCAGGGTTTTGATGATGCTCAGTCCGTCGCTATTGTGCCGTTTGAATGGAAGGGCAGTGGCCGCGTACCTACAGATGTCGCTAGCGTTGTCGCTGCAGATTTACATCGTAGTGGGCAATTTCGCCCTATTGATAGAAAGAGAATGCTGAGTCGACCCTCTCAAAAGAATCAGGTGTATTTTCGAGATTGGCGGGTGTTGGGGGCGGAGTTTTTGTTAATAGGAAGGCTGGATAGAGAGCCTGGTGGTCGCTATTTGGTGGAGTTTGAATTATTTGATGTGTTACGAGGAGTTGTTGTGAAGCGCGGTAATGCATCGGGAAAGAAGCTAAGGGCTATCAGCCATTATATTAGTGATTTGGTATACCAGCATCTTACGGGTGTTAAAGGAGCGTTCTCTACGCACTTAGTTTACGTAACGATGGAACAGCTAGGTAAGGGTAAGCAGCTTTTTAAGCTTCACCACTCGGATGCTGATGGTTTTAATGATGTGGTTATTTTACGTTCCCCGGAGCCGATATTGTCTCCGAGCTGGGCTCCAAATGGTCGTGATGTTGCGTATGTATCTTTTGAAGGTACACGGCCAGGAATATATATCCAAAATACTTTGACGGGAAAGAAGCAAAAAATAACAGGGTTTCCTGGTTTAAATGGTGCACCTTCATTTTCACCTGATGGCAAGGAACTTGCGATGGTTTTGTCTAAAGATGGAAATCCTGAAATTTATACAATGAATTTCTCTAGCGGTAAACTGACTCGCTTAACCAATTATTATGGTATTGATACAGAGCCAAGCTGGTCACCGGATGGGCGAAGCATTATTTTCACCTCCAATCGTGGCGGTGGCCCTCAAATTTATCGTGTTGACCTTGCATCCCATAAGGTTGAGCGCTTAACATTCACTGGTAATTATAATGCTAGGCCTTCAATCACACCGGACGGTCGTTTTTTGATCATGGTTCACCGTAATGGCGGTGTATTTCATATCGCCGTTCAAGACTTAGTGAGAGGAAGTTTTGATGTGCTTACGGAAACATCTCTTGATGAATCGCCCAGTGTCGCACCCAATGGTGTGATGGTGATATATGCAACACAGCGTCATGGAAAAGGGGTTTTAGAGGCTGTTTCGATGGACAAAAGGGTAAAAGTTAGGCTTCCATCTAGCAAAGGACACGTTAGAGAACCGGCATGGTCGCCGTTTCTCTACTAAAATTGTTTGAATTTAGGAAGTTACACTATAAACTTCGCAAGAATCTAAAATTAGGAGCTTAAAATGGCGATCTTTAATCGAAATCACTTGTTAGCACTTGTTGCAGCCGCAGCAATCACTGGTTGTACAACTGTCCCTGATGAGACAGGCGCAGCAAATGGCACGGACGCTGCCGCAACAGCAACAACAACAGAAGACTCTTCTGCAACGGCATACGGCGCAGGTGATGATACTGTTGAAGGCTCGTCTGTAACAACAGATATCGGTGCGACGTCTGAAGCCGATGCTTTGTTATCTTATACAACCGTGTATTTTGATTTTGATAAGGCCAACATACGCCCTGACGCATATGCGACGTTAAAAGCGCATGCTGTGTATTTGTCTACAAATGCTGCAGCACGTTTGCGTCTAGATGGGCACGCTGATGAGCGAGGTACTCGTGAGTACAACTTGGCGCTAGGTGAGCGAAGAGCAAAAGCTGCAGCAAGCTATATGGCTGCAAATGGCGCATCACGTTCACAGCTAGAAGTTGTTAGTTATGGCGAAGAGCGTCCTGCTGCAATGGGCAGTAATGAAAGTTCTTGGGCGAAGAATCGTCGTGTTGAATTGAAGTACACTGCAGTAGCACCATAATATAGAGCTAGTATTGATAATGAGAGTGTTTGGAATAGCATCATTAAACCTTTTGTCTGCATGTAATCGCATGGAAGTGCGGGTTCTTGTTATGGCTGCTGCCGTATTGGTGGCGTCTTCAAGTACAGCTGAGTCGCGTTACGATCCGTTACCTGTAGAGCAAAGAGAGGCTGTTGATACTAATTACCCTTCTGCAATAGGGTATGATTCACAATTATCAACAAATGATGCCCCCATTCGCCTTCAGCATGCTACTCCAGCAGCATCAGCTGCACGAGCACCTTCATCTGTTAGCAGTGTTCAGGTTAATAAGCCCCTGATATCTGGTGGAGAGCAATGGGAGCTTTATAACCAGATGCAACAAATGCAAAATGAATTGCAGATGTTGCGTGGTTCGTTGGAGCGTCAGGCTCACGAACTTGAGCAGATGAAGAGACAGCAGCGAGAACGGTATTTGGACTTGGACCATCGGATAGGTCAGTTAAAGAAATCGGCGATTCAGGAGCCTACGATTGATACCAAAGAGGCTTTGGTTAACAAGGTGCCTGCTGTACTCAGTGCTGAAGGTCAGGTTGCTAAAGATGTTGAACAATACAATGCCGCTTATCAATTATTGAAAGAACGTAATTTTGCTGAAGCCATATTAGCCTTTAAGGCTTTGCTTGCAGACTCTCCTGGTGGAAAAAAGGCGCCATACTGCGAGTATTGGTTGGGTGAGTTACATCTAGCGAACACTCCTGCGGATTTAGATAGTGCCAAAACACATTTTGTTAGGCTTCTTACTCAATATCCTGGTCATGGCAAGGTGCCTGATGGTATGTATAAGCTAGGCACTGTATTTGATAAAGCCGGTGATAAAGCGAAAGCTAGTGTGACATTAAAGCGTGTGATAAAGGATTTTTCTGGATCGCAAGCAGCGAAACTGGCTAAATCATACCTTAAAGGTCTCTAGTTTTATCGTATAGGGCCTCTTAATGGCATAAGTTGCCACCTTCCTGTAATATTCTTCGCCCAGATTGCTTACACCGTTTTGGTGTTTGTACTACTTTGTTGGGTGATGTGTGGAACAATTACGAATTACAGAAATTTTCTATTCCCTGCAAGGTGAAGCGAGAACGGTAGGTTGTCCTACTGTATTTGTACGCTTAACGGGCTGCCCATTGCGTTGTGGTTATTGCGATACCGCTTATGCCTTTAGTGGCGGCAAGTTAATGTCGATGCCAGAGATTCTTGACACCGTGTCATCTTTTGGGGCGAGTTATGTGTGTGTAACCGGCGGAGAGCCTTTGGCGCAGCCTGGGGGGGTATTGTTGTGCAAAGAGCTTTGTGATGCAGGTTATGAGGTGTCGTTAGAAACGAGTGGGTCGATTGATGTTTCTAGCGTAGACCCTCGCGTTGTAAAGGTCATGGATTTAAAAACCCCTGGGTCGTTAGAACTCGATAAGAACCTTTACGCAAATATTAAGCATCTAACAAAAAATGATCAGGTTAAGTTTGTGATTTGTGATCGAAAGGATTATGAATGGTCAAAGGGTCAGCTCGAAACTCATGATTTAGCGGAAAAGGTAAGTGATGTGCTTTTTTCTCCAAGTTTTGAGCAAATTGATGCACGCCAGCTAGCTGAATGGGTGTTAGAAGACCGTTTGCCTGTAAGGTTTCAATTGCAGCAGCATAAATTATTGTGGGCGGACGCACCGGGGCACTAATGAATAGAGTTAAAAAGAAAGCTGTCATATTGTTGTCAGGAGGCTTGGATTCGGCAACGTGCCTGGCGATTGCCAAAAGCCAGGGTTACGAATGTTATGCGATGAGCTTTAATTATGGCCAGCGTCATAAGGCCGAGCTATTGGCTGCAGAGGTTGTCGCCAATACTTTGGGGGTTGAGGCTTTTAAAGTGATTGGAATAGATATGGGGGGCATTGGTGGTTCAGCATTGACTGATGCCGATATAGCTGTTCCTGTAGACGGTGCTAGTAGCGGTATACCCATTACCTATGTTCCGGCACGTAATACCGTGTTTTTGTCTTTGGCTCTTGGTTGGGCTGAAGTGTTGGATGCGAATGATATTTTTATTGGTGTGAATTCTGTGGATTATTCAGGTTACCCTGATTGCAGACCAGAATTTATTTCTGCATTTGAGATTTTGGCAAATGTCGCCACAAAAAAAGGTGTTGAAGAACATTCATTAAGTATAAAGACGCCGCTAATTGATCTTAGCAAGGCGGAGATTATCCAGAGAGGAGTGGCGTTAGGTGTCGATTATGCGCTGACGGTTTCTTGTTATCAGGCGACTGATAGTGGGAAAGCTTGTGGGAAATGTGAAAGCTGTAGGTTGCGAAAGGAAGGGTTTGAAGCAGCAGGGGTGATGGATCCGACGCAATATTAATTAAAATCAGTTAAATAAATCAAGAAAAAACTTGCGCGAAGAAAGAATATCCGTATTATACGCGTCTTCTACCGGGCCGTTAGCTCAGTTGGTAGAGCAGTTGGCTTTTAACCAATTGGTCGTGCGTTCGAGTCGCACACGGCCCACCATATTTAAAAACCCCGGATGGTAATCATTCGGGGTTTTTTTTTGTACGCAAACTATTACAAAGGCCCTTTTTGTTTATGATGGGCTGCGGTGGTATTATGTCGCGCTATAGCTGGAAATTGTAAGTACCATTACTGCATAATTAAGAGAATTAGGCTGTCGCATTATGACTACCACTGCCACTGAAGTTGTAAAAGATCACTTAAAAAACGAACACCTTTCTGGTGGGCCTTCGCCAGAGAAAAATGCCGAGTATATTGCGTCTATTAAACAGCAGTTAACGCAAAATAACGCTGTTTTGGTTGCGCATTATTATACTGAGCCAGAAGTTCAGGCGTTGGCGGAGGAGACGGGGGGGTGTGTTTCTGACTCCTTGGAGATGGCTCGATTTGGCAGGGATCATCCGGCAGAGGTGTTAATTGTTGCTGGAGTAAAATTCATGGGCGAAACTGCTAAGATCCTTAGTCCAGAGAAGCGTGTGTTGATGCCGGAGCTGGAGGCGACGTGCTCTCTTGATATAGGTTGTCCTGCAGAGGACTTTTCTGACTTTTGCGACAAGCACCCTGATCATGAAGTCGTTGTTTATGCAAATACTTCGGCTGCGGTCAAGGCTAGGGCTGATTGGGTTGTGACGTCTAGCATAGCGCTGGATGTCGTTGATCATTTGGCTGCGGAAGGGAAAAAGGTGATTTGGGCGCCAGATAAGCACTTAGGGGGTTATGTTCAGCGTGAAACGGGTGTTGAAATGCTGATGTGGGATGGGGCATGTATTGTTCATGAAGAATTCAAAGCAAAAGGGATTCATGACCTAAAGGCACTTTACCCAGATGCTGCCGTGCTGGTTCACCCTGAGTCACCTGCTTCTGTCGTTGAAATAGCTGATTTTGTAGGGTCAACTACTCAGATTATTGATGCCGCCGTTGCCATGAGTAATCCTACTTTTATTGTTGCTACTGATAGAGGTATTTTCTACAAGTTGCAGCAACTTGCCCCCAATAAAACGTTTCTAGAGGCCCCTACTGCAGGAAGCGGGGCGGCATGCCGTTCTTGTGCACATTGTCCTTGGATGGCGATGAATAAGTTAGAGGGCATCTCGACGGTATTTGATCGATCTGATGTGGAAGTTTTTGTTGACGAGGGCGTGAGAATTAAAGCGATGAAGCCGTTAACGCGAATGTTAGATTTTGCTCAAAGCTTAAAGCTTGGAGTAACGGGTAATGCGTAAAACATAATGCTGTACGCTAAGGTGGCTTGTTAGGCGTGCCTATAGTTCCATATCCCTTCTGGATGCTTTGATTTCTTCCATTCGTTTTTTGAGTTTGCGCTGAGAAACAAAGTTATCTTTTGATGTGGCGATTGCGTACCTTAGTTGCTCGAGAGCCTTGTCGACCCTGCCGACTAGGAATAAGTATTCGGCACGGCTTTCATGTACACCTGTTATGTCTCCAAGTTTCCCGTAAGCTGCTGATAATCGATACCATAAAAAGGGGGCTTCAGGGCGGGTGCTTATTTGATGTTTTAGTACTTCGATTGCCTTGGCGGGGTGTTTGTTCCGGGTAAGTGATTCGGCATAGGCAATGCTGAGAGGGAAGTTGTTTGGGCTGATGTTTAGCGCTGCTTCGCTAACATTTTGTGCTTCTTGGTAGCGACCGGCATCATTCAAAATTTCAGATTTTGTTGTCAGGTAAATGATATTTTCAGGTCGCTTTTTAAGTAACAGGTTGATTTGCACGAGTGCCTTGTCGAAGAGGTTCGACTCTTGCAGGGTGTTTGCGAGGCCATATCGGGTTATCTCTGCGTTGGCTGTATTTGTTTGCGAAAGATTACTCTCAAGCTCCTTGCTAAAGGATGCTTTGTCACGCGCATACTCTACATTGGTGCGCATCTTCATAAGGTAGAATGCGAGGTTTTGACTTGAATTTTTGATGGGCAGGTGTTGAACGCGATTTCGAGCATCAGAAATACGCTCTTGTGTGACAGGGTGAGTTAGTAAAAAGGCTGGAGGTTGCTCTCCTGAGTATCGTGTCGTTTTTAATAATTGCTCGAAAAAATCAGGCATTGCATGAGGGGATAGTTCGGAACGAACAAGGGTTTGTACACCAATCCGGTCAGCTTCACGCTCGTTGTGGCGACTGAATCGGAGTTGTTGGTCTATTGCGACAGCTTGTGTTGTTGCTAAGGCTGCCATGCCTGCGTCACCACCTGCAGTAGCCAATATCGCGACACTTGCTAGTAGTGCCGCCAAGTTGGTCCAGCTGTTTTTGCGGCTAAAATCAAGGCTGCGAGCAAAGTGCCTTTGGCTTAAGTGGGCTATTTCATGAGCAATGACGGCAGCAAGCTCATCTTCAGATCTTGCGTGGAGCAATAGCCCCGCATTGATGCCAATAATGCCACCAGGAACCGCAAAGGCATTGATTTGTGAGCTGTTGAGGATGACGAGCTCGATTTGAGGTTCAGTTAGCTCACTGTTGGAAGCAAGTAAATATAATAAGTGCTCTATATAGTTATAAAGTAGTGGGTCAGATATGGTGGGAGCCTGTCCTCTAAGCTGTCTTAGCCATGCTTTGCCGAGGGTGCGCTCTTTTTCTGGGCTTATAATCCCGGAGGAGCTATCGCCGAGTTGCGGCAGGCCTGATGAGCTTGCTAGGGCAAGAGTTGGTGTGAGTAGCGTGATACATAGAAATATATGAGCAATATAGGCACAGGGACTGCGTGTATGGTGGTTAGCTCTTGTTTTGAAGTCTGTATTCAATGATCTGCACGTCGATTAAGTTAATGAATAGGTATGTAGTCCAGACGGCTTTGGCTTTTAAAAGTTCCTTCAAGGGTGGGGAATAGTAGGCTTTCTCCACGTATCTTCAGTATGGGGCTTAACCCATTGAATGAACAGGAGTATCCTTAAGGTAACAATAATATTGTTAATGTTCGGTTTTGTTGAGCTGAGTTAGATTTTAAGGGCCAAGCAAATCAATTTATAGAAAGCGAACGAATCGATATAGAATTAGATGCAACTGGTCTACATTGTCCTATGCCGTTGTTAAAATTAAAACAACAGCTCAATAAAATGACTATAGGGCAGGTGATAAAAATAAAAACTACTGATGGTGGCTCAGTAAAAGATTTTGCTACTTTTATTGATCAAGTTGGTCACGAACTGCTGCGTCAAGAAGAGCGTAGTGGTGAGTTCGTGTTTATTATAAAAAAATAGTAACATTATCATGGGTTAAGCCATGGTGTTATAAGGCTGTTCGATGCTCAAATTGGCTCAATTGTGGTATACACGTTATTTCTCTAATCAAGAAGCGATTATTCTCTTGCTGCTTCTTGTTGTTGGCTTTAGCGTGGTGTTGTCTATGGGGGTGCCGCTGGCTCCGGTGTTGACATCCATTGTATTAGCGTATCTCTTGCAGGGAGCTGTTAATTTTTTCACTAGGAAAGGCCTGCCTAGAATGCCGTCTATTGTGTTGTCGTATACGTTGTTCTTGACAATGCTCGGTGCATTCCTCTTTGTTCTTGTGCCCTTAACTTGGGGGCAATTGATTCGGTTAATCAAAGAGCAGATGCCGATGATGATTAATCAAGCTAATGAGCAATTGATTAAGTTGCCGGAGCAATACCCAGAATTTGTCTCGCAGGAGTGGGTGACTGAGATTACTGCTTTGACAACAACAGCATTAAAAGATGTAGTGGAAACTGTGCTGACTTTTTCTTTTGCGAATATCCCTAATTTGATGGCGGTGTTGATCTTTTTGGTTTTGGTACCTTTGCTGGTCTTTTTCTTCTTAAAAGACAAAGATGAAATGATTGGCTGGTTTGTAGCTTTTTTGCCTGATGACAGGCCCTTTATTCGTAAAGTAACCCAAGAGATGGATGAGCAAATTTCCAATTATGTTCGAGGAAAGGCAATTGAGATATTGGTGGTTGGGGTTGCTACTTATATTGGTTTGGCTTTTTTTGGTGTGAACTACTCTGCGTTATTGGGCTTGCTCGTGGGGCTTTCGGTGGTTATACCCTATATCGGTGCAGCTGTTGTTACTGTGCCCGTGACGATGGTTGCGTATTTTCAGTTTGGTTGGGGAGGCGAGTTTTTTTGGGTAATGATGGTTTACGGCATTATTCAGGGGCTTGATGGGAATTTGTTGGTACCGTTGTTATTTTCCGAGGCGGTAAACCTTCATCCGGTCGCCATTATTACAGCGGTGTTATTGTTTGGCGGAATGTGGGGTGTGTGGGGTGTGTTTTTTGCGATCCCTTTAGCAACGTTAGTAAAGGCCGTGATGAGCGCTTGGCCAAGACTAGAAGCACCTACTGATGGCGTGGGCACTGATTGGTTAGAAGAAGAGTAGAGAGCAAGAATAGGTATAAAAACGCACTATTCCCGCTCTTGCCTTGTCATGATTTAGCGTTGCGCTGCCTCAAGAACCTCTTCGGCGTGTCCGTTAACCCTGACCTTTCGCCATTCTTTAATTAGCGCGCCGTGCTCGTCAATTAAAAAAGTGCTGCGTTCCATGCTGGTTACTTGGTGTCCGTGCATTGAGTGAGCTCGAATAACGTCAAAGAGTTTGCAAAGTTCTCCGTCTGTATCTGAAATCAGTTCAAAAGGAAGTTTTTGGTCTTCTTTGAAGGTTTCGTGGGATTTAAGCAGGTCTTTTGATATCCCAAAGATGCACGTCTTCGCAGCCTTGAAATCCTCATAGTTATCGCGAAAGTCCTGGGATTCTATCGTGCAGCCGGGGGTGTTGTCTTTTGGGTAAAAATAAAAAACTACTTTCCAACCGCGAAGAGCAGATAAGAGCACGTCCTTCTGGCTGGTTGCCTGAGCTACGAAATCAGGGACATGTTGATTAAGTTGGACTGTTTCCATTGACTCCTCCTAAGCCTTTATTGTTGGTATCATTGAACCGGTTGTTGGGTGAGTCTACTTGCATGGTTCAATGGTTGCGTCGAGATTACGTTCGTCACAAAACGAGATGAAATCGTCTTTTAAATTGCTGATGTTAACGCTTCCTGGAATTTTTATTTCTACGGTTAGCGAAAACATTAGAGTGCCTGTGTGTGCGGCAGAATATGTGCCAGTATTCATTTCTTCTATATTGATTTTTCTATTGCTGAAAAAGCCGGTTATTTCATGCACGATACCAGGGTTATCAATGGCGACTACTTCAACATGATAAGGCAAGGCGGGTTCTTGTTGTTGTTTTTGTTGCGTACTTTGCAAGGTGATTGTTAGCTCAAGGTCACTTGCAGCCCCAGATAAAGCCTGTTTGAGTTGCTCTATTGCTTCGCTATTGCCAGAAACCATCATAAGCAGTGCAAACGCTTCCCCTAGCACAGTCATTCGAGTATCCAGAATATTGCATTGCTGCTCTAAGGCAAACCGAGATAACTCACTGATAATGCCAGGTTTATCGCTCCCTAGGGCGGATATTACGAGATGTTCATCCATTGTTGATGCTCATGTTGATTCTTTGCGTTGCTTTAAGAAAATAACTATGAAAAAGAGTGTAGCATCGGTTTTCGGGAACAACTAGCTGAAAATGTTAAGATTATTGACGGTAATTAAATTAATTAGGAGCTATGTTAATAAATTCACCTAATATACCCACTTGTAGAAGGTTTGCTTCTTGTTATTCACGTCGCGGGAAATTATCATACGCGTTTGCTTTTTAGGCTGGAGAGTTCAGGTAAATGATTACTGGAAGTATTGTTGCGCTCGTTACCCCAATGTTGGTTAACGGAAGTATTGATTGGGATCGCTTAGCGAACCTGTTAGATATGCATGTCGAGCAAGGTACTGATGCGATTGTGTCGGTGGGTACCACGGGCGAGTCAGCGACCTTGGATGTAAATGAGCATTGCCAAGTAATAAAATTTACAGTCGAGCACATTAAAGGGCGTGTTCCTGTTATCGCTGGTACGGGTGCGAACTGTACTCGTGAAGCTACTGAACTGACTGCACGAGCGAAGTCAGTTGGTGTTGATGCCTGCCTATTAGTGTCTCCGTATTATAATAAGCCCACTCAGGAAGGTCTTTATTTACACCATATGGCCATTGCCGACGCAGTGGCTATACCTCAAATCCTTTATAATGTTCCTGGTCGAACAATGGTTGATATGTTGCCAGAAACGGTAGCTCGCCTTTCTAGTCATCCTAATATTATAGGGATTAAAGAAGCCACTGGTAATGTTGAGCGGGGAATGGAAATATTGTCGTTATGTGGTGACAATATTTCACTGTATTCTGGTGATGACGCTACATGTACAGAGTTGATGTTGGGTGGGGCAAAAGGAAATATATCAGTTACTGCGAACGTTGCGCCTAAAATAATGTCTGACATGTGTACTGCAGCCATTGCAGGTGATCGAGAGAAGGCAGAAGAACTGAATAAGCTGGTGTTAGATCTTCATAACAATTTATTTTTAGAAGCCAATCCAATTCCTGTAAAGTGGGCGCTTCAAGAGATGGGGTTAATTGATGGTGGAATTCGACTTCCATTAACTCCGCTTAGCGAGCAATTTCAAGCACCGCTGCGAGCTGCATTAATTTCTGCTAGCTGTATAAGTGAATAATAAAAACATGAAAATACAAAATGTTCGTGTATGGGGTATGGCGTTATTAGTACCTTTTGTTGTGCTGTCTTCGGGATGTTCCTGGTTGTTTGGTGATCAGGGGTATTTTCGAGAAAGAACAATGGATTATCAAAAGGCTCAAGAAAAGAAAGCACTCAGTTTTCCGGAAGGGATTAATGCTAAAGGGGTTGTTGAACTATACCCGATTCCTCATGTGAGTAAGAAAGGGCGTTTTGTACCGGAAACGGCTGAAGATGTTCCGCGCCCTCAGTCTATTTTGTCGGTAGATGATGATCTAGGCATAGAGCTGCGTACCGATGGTTCGGCTACCTGGCTTGTTGTGGCGCAAAGCTACGATAAGTTATGGTCAACAGTGTCAGACTTTTTATTGGCTTCCGGTATGGAGTTGGATCGTAAAGATAAGCACGTTGGATTAATGGAAACCTTGTGGCTAAAGCCTAGGGTTATCGAAGAAGAAGGCGTGTGGGCGTCATTTATTAATTTATTTACGGCAGATGACAAGGCAAATACACGAGAGAAATTCCTCGTCACTATAGAGCAGATTAATGATCAGCAACGGTACACTGTAAGAATTGACCATGTTACTCGAATCCGAAATGAAGATGGATTACCAAAACTGAAGGCATTGGATTGGGCTCAAGAATCAGAAAACCCAGAACTTTTGGATGTACTTTATGCAGAGGTAAGTGACTATATAGCAGATGAAAAGAGTCGTAGGGGGCATGCATCCATTATGGCGCAGAGTCTAACAGCAATGCCAAGTTATTTGATGACTCGAGACGGGAATGGGTACCCTGTATTGATGATGCAAATGGATTTGAATCGAGCATGGATTGAAGTCGGTAGTGCCATCAAAAAAGCCAAGCTTGCTCAGAGCGATTTGAATTTAAGCCTAGGCATTTATTATATAAAAGTCGACGTAGAGGGTGAAGAGGAGCCCCTGGTGTACGAAATCAAACTTATCAGTGCTGAAAATGGAGTACAGGTTGCTGTGCAGGTTGATGATGATACGTTGGCACCGATTGATGTTAGTGACAGGCTTTTGTCTGCGATTAGCAAGCAGCTCGGTTAGTGCGATTTTCTTCAATTGGAAGTGGCAGTGAGGGAAATGGTACCCTTATCGCTTATGGAGATACACTGTTACTGCTTGATTGTGGTTTTAGTGCGAAAGAGACAGTGAGGCGGTTACGAGAGAAAGGTATCGAGCCGGAACAATTGACGGCTATATTAGTTACACATGAGCATGCTGATCATATTAAGGGTGTTTCAGTAATGTCGTCACGGTATAATATTCCGGTCTACCTGACGTGGGGAACGTTTTGTTGCAAGCCTCTTCAGCAGCGCCCGTTAGTCGAATCGCTGGTAACTATTATTACCCCCCACGACATATTTGTGGTCGGTAGTATAGAGGTACAGCCAGTCCCTGTACCTCATGATGCTAGAGAGCCGACGCAGTTTGTCTTTTCGGCATCGCAGTGGAGAATTGGCGTGTTGACTGATGTTGGGAGTATTACGTCTCACATCACCAACGTTTATAAAGACTGCGACGCCTTGTTGTTAGAGTGTAATCATGATTTAGAATTGTTGATGAATGGCCCTTATCCACAATCGTTAAAGCGGCGAGTGGCGGGTGATTTTGGACATTTGAATAATCAACAGTCGGCGCAATTGCTAAAATCGATTTATAGTGAGCGTCTACAGCAATTAGTGATTACTCATGTAAGTCAAAAAAACAATGCGCTTGATAGGGTTAAGGATGCACTTGTTGGCGCGGTGGGTTGTTGTTCTGACTGGATACAGATTGCAGATCAAAAAACAGGCATTGAGTGGCAGGTATTAACCCGTAAAGAACGAATTATTGAAGAGGTTTCCTTGTAAAGCATCTGCTTGTACTGAGACCATTTATTACATTATTGATTACTAATCAAGTAAATGACGTATTAAAAGCATTGTTTGATGCTGGAAATATGGTCTTGGTGGATTACAAACTTGAATTTGGTTTGTATGAAGGGCGTGTGATTCTTGGAGATGAATTTACTCCTGATGGCTGCCGTTTGTGGGATAAAGAAACGCGTAAGAAATTGGATAAAGATCGCTTTCGCCAAGGGTTAGGTGGTGTGGTTGAGGCTTATGAGGAAGTGGGCGCTCGTATAGGTGTAAACTTCGATTAAGCTCTGCTGTACTTCTTAATGGGAAATGGAAATAGCAGACATAAAAAAAGAGCCGGTCGGCTCTTTTTTTATGTCTGCTATTTATATTCTTCTTTAAAACTGTTCTGTAATCTCGTAAAAGCAGGGAGTAGGGTTGTACTGGATTAAGCCAGGGAGGTCGGGGTGTTTTTTGGCAAGTTTTGCGAAGTGTTTAAAGTCGCTGGCGCTTTCCCAGTGAGCGTAATTAGCGATAGAGAGGCCATCAAAGCTGCGATGTAATGTTGCAGATATAAAACCGGGCTGTTGACTGAGAAAATCGGCGATATAGTTCTTTATGGCGGCGAGAGCTGTCACTTGTGTTTCTGCTGTGGTTTCAAATCTCACAATAACAACAAAAGGTGTTTTTTTTGTATTCATTGTTTGTCCTTCAAATACTCTGCGAATTAGGTGGTTTGGGAATATTTGAAAGGTTTTAAAACAAAAAAGCTAGTCAGTTTCGCTGACTAGCTTAACATTGTTCTGCTTAGGTATGATTTTGTTAGAAGTGGAATGTGGCTGCTGCGAATATTCCGGAAAGTACAAAATCAGCCTCGAAATCATCTTCATCAATTGATAGCGTGATATTTCGATAACCTGCTTCCAGACCTAATCCAATGGTTGATTCATAACCAATTGTGACCATGGAATCCAAAAACTTATTGCTGCCTATTCCAATCCAATTTCCGGACGCTGATACATAGACCCCAGTGAGAGGCAGATCAAATCGAGCTTTTCCATAGAGTAGTGGTATTGTGTAATCGATATCTTCTTGGGCTGTACCGGCAGTTGCGCTAACGAGCTTTACTTCCCCGTCGAATTTGCGAACGGTTAAGCCGAGGTCGAAATTCACCCAGTTATCCAAAAGTTCATAATAGAATGTAGCATCGGCATGACTTAGATCTACTGTTGAGTCGACAACTCCAGAGAAAGTTACACCATCGAATCTTTGAGTAACGATACCGCTACCACTTTGATCAATTTCAATGGACGTCAATAATACGTTGGGGAGAAAAGGAACGGGGTGTTCTATAGCGATATAAACATAGGTGCCTGATTCATCGCTAAGATTCAAATCATCTTCTAGGTCAATATCTGAGATGCTAGAGTCATCTTCAAAATCCCCAGTAAAATCAAAATTTTGTGTACCGCCGCCAGCGTACACTCCAAATATGGTATCTGCCTGCGCTCCACCATACGGAAGGGCAAGTCCTAAAATAAGGGGAATAAGGCGCTTTTTCATTTTTTATCTCCTAAACGGGTTTTCCTAAGTATTACAGTAAGTTACTGGATGTCAAAAAAAATAGCAAAGAACGCTATTAATGCGCATTTTATTAATATTGCGCGGCCAGTTTGGAGAGTAGGGAGGAAATAGATTTTTCTACGCCTAACTTCAATATCGGACCTAGGAAAGGGACGGGGATTTTTGACTCTAGCTGAATAGTATAGTGAAGTTTGGTTCTACCATTTTGTTCACTGAAAATCATTCGGCCTAGGTGGTTTTTTATAGGGCTACCTTTACTGATTGTGTATTCCATCAGCTTGTTTTCTTCGTAGGAAACGACAGTTTCTTCAAATGCTGGGGCGAGCGGCATTTTAATGGAGCGGACGCTGCCGGTGCCATTTACATTATCTCCAGTACTATCTACAACACGAATTATTTGAGCTCCAGACATGAGATTACCAAAGGATTCATGGTCAGTGAGTGTTCCAAACACCGTTTCTACCGGTGCGTTAAATTCCTGTGAGATGGATATATTTTGTACGGACATAGTTCGTTCCTGTAATGGGCCTGTTGTTATTTTAGTTGTGATTGCCGTCTTTGATGCAATGTTAGGACATAACACGGAAAGTCATTCCTGCTTCCTGCAGGCGCTCAATCAGTGCTTCGCCCATAGCTGCCCCGGGTGTTACGACACCATATATCTTTGGCGTTTTATCAGCGTCAAATGCTAGACATAATGCAGACTCTGCGAGCATTTTTGATGTCTCCCCGTAACCTGGGTCGCCACCGGATATTTCTGTCCAGACCATTAAATTGCGGGCTTGGCCAAGCATTTTTACTGAAAACCAACCGTTTTGACGTTGTGCTAGGGTTGGTCCTTGACCAGGGTCTTTTACTTTTAATAACAAGTCCCGAGTTACTTTTATCTGTGATAAAGCAACAAGTCCTCCAACCCCAGCCATTCCCGCTAGTGCTGTTGGTAGTTCTTTCACAAGTGCAAAGTGGCCATACTTGAAATTAGGACCGTAGTTTGTTCGTACTTTTGCGGTGCGGCGAACAACTTGAGGGTCTATTGTGGGTAGGGGGCAAGCCCAGCGACTAAATTCTGGTTTAAAGTGAATGCGCATAGGTGTCGACCCGACCCGTCGTCGACGTTTGGATTTGTCCTGTTTTTTGGATTGTACCCAGTGTTTTTTCTTTTCATAAAAACTGCGAATGCGCGAAAACTGCGTGATAGCTGAGTGCCATGTGCCGCCAGAAAAGGTGCCTCCAGCTCTAACAAATCCTTCAACAGTGATGCTTTCTCGCTCGGCATACTCAGGCCCAATGAGTGCATTGAGTGCATTGACGGTAAATAATGTGCCTAAGTCGTGAGGGATGCTGTCAAATCCACAACTATTTACAATTTTGATGTTTTTCTTTGCTGCTACCTCATCGTAGTAATGTGACATTGCATCTACAAACTCGGGCTCACCAGTTAAGTCAACGTAATGTGTGCCGGCTTCAACGCAAGCTTTAACAAGTGCTTCTCCATAACTCAGGTAGGGCCCCACAGTGGTGATAACAACATGAGCTTGCTCGGCCATTGAACGTAAACTCTTGGCGTCATTAATATCAGCATTAATTATGCCTATTGCCTTGCAGTTTGGGTTGCCATCTAACAATTTACGTTTGGTATCTTCCAGTTTGCTTGGGCTTCTGCCTGCTAGGGCCCATGACAGAGTGGGTTGTTCTTTGCATTGCGATAGGTATTCGGCGGTTAAATACCCAGTAAAGCCAGTTGCTCCAAAAACTACGATATCGTAGGGTCTTTTCGTGTTTGTTTGAGACATATAGAGTTTGCGCCTTATGATTGTTAGCTGTGTATAGGGATACACTATGTCTTGTGTGATGTAAATAAATGTAACTAGATAAAGGTAACAATAACGTCACGGAAGGAAATGTACCTTGAGTGAATACTATACGGTACCCCTAAGTCACCTAATTGATGTGCAGAAAGGGTAGACAGTTACGGTGATTGTATATATTACTAAGGTATTGCGATTCACATATCGTATTTTTTGGAGGTTTTATGGATAATATTCGTTTGGTTCGGGACTTTATGCGCAAGAAAGATCTCAGTTTTGATATGCGAGATGATGTGGCTGATATTGCTGCGACTTTGGTTGAGCACGAGCTAAGTGGCGCCCCTGTTTTGGGTGCTGGTGGTGTTGTGCTAGGGTTCGTTTCTGAGCAGGATTGTATAAAAGAGATGCTTAACACTGCATTTCATTGTGAACTTACAGCAACTGCAGCCGATATTATGAGGCCGGATGTCTTAACGGTAGATGCTAGCATGGAGATATCCGTATTGGCGGAGCAGATGTGTGGTGATAAGCCTAAAATGTACCCAGTGATTGATGAAGGTAAGCTTGTTGGTTTGATCACTCGCCCTGACGTGTTGAGGGCATTGGTCGCAGGTGCAGGGGAGTGCCGTTAGGTTTTGTTTTCATATGCGCTTTGGCATTGAATACAAAGGTTAGTTTCAGGCCTGATTAAAAGGCGTTTATAAGGAATTGGCATATTGCATTCCTGGCAATAGCCATAATCGTCTTCTTGAACTTTTCGAAGAGCTTGCATTATTTGTACTAGTGTAAACTCTTGATTTGTTCTGTTCGCGATGGCCATTTTTTGTTGTTGTATTGCATCAATGCGAGATACTCGTCCAAGGGCCTGTTGGTCTAATTGTACGGGTTTGCTGGTATCTTTATTCTCCTTGAGAAGGTTCTGAAGGGAGGTTTCTTGCTCAAGCAGCTTGAGGCGTAGAGTTGTTTGTTGTTGTTCTGATAACTCATTCATATGGATCTCCTGTGTTTGTGTAGGTTTAAGGATAGACGGTATTTTTCTTGAGATGTTCGTCACAAAAAACGCCCTTGTCGTTCTAAAAAACACCAATTAATTCCATAGGTTACAATCAACAACATTTGTTCACAGAATCACCCTATGACATCAACTTAGTATCTCGGTATTGACTGCTATAGTGTTGACATCAAAATTAATGATGTAGACGGCGATATCTACATTTCCTATTAGCGAACTGGATACTATTACTTGCAATGGACGGATTAGGGTACACAAGAGAGGATATAGAGGAGGGGTTTGGCCAAAACATTGGACCAATGACTTCGTCAGCCTTGGTGCACTCTCGTTATTGGTTTTTATCGATAGCGATTGGTTTGGTGCCGTTGATTGGTTTTGCGATGATAAGCGCATTAGTTGCTTGGTTAGTGCGTAGCAATACTTATGCGGTTACTCGGCTTGTTCAGGGCGGGCTGTCTTTAGATGTTTATTTATACCTTGGATGTTCTTTGTTGGGTGTTGGTGTGTTGGCAGGGGTAGTGCAACGAGTGCTGCTTACCACTAAGTCAGATAACAGGTATGTGACGTTATATCGAGATGAACAACCAGAGTTATATGCATTTGTCGAAAAGATTTCTTTGTTGGTGGGGGTGCCTGCACCATCGGTTATCCGGTTGGATGCTCAGGTTGGGTTGCTGTTGAAATCAAAAGAGTTGGCTTTGTTTCAAAAGAGAGGTGGCCGCACAGAACTGATTATTGGTTTACCACTATTGTACAGTTTGAGTGTAAGACAGTTAGCAGGCGTTATTACACATGCGTTTAGTGGGTATGACGCTAGAGCATGTTTGAATGGGTATCCTTTCATTGCATCAGTGAATAGCTGGCTTTATCGTGTGTCAATCTTGTCAACTCAGCAGCAGGTTGTTGCTTATAACCCCAATGCATTGCTAAAGCTTGTCTGGCTTGTTCAATGGCCATTTGATCGTATAGCACAGCAGTTTTTTCACGTTTTATATAGGATATCGAGTGCGATCAGCTTTAAGGTAAGCCGTCAAATGGACATGGAGGCAGATTTGACCAGTGCACAGGTGACAGGGTCAACAGAATTTAGAACGACTCAATTTAAACTCCGTGCTTTATT
>MAAC01015456.1_pt1 | contig 23875 bp, 23 predicted proteins | sample 1115981 | NCBI WGS metagenome assembly MAAC01 (sample SAMN04961126, study PRJNA320927) | seawater metagenome | isolation source: sample BD02T64 sea water enriched with oil for 64 days | place: USA:Gulf of Mexico | collected 2013-07-27
CTTTATCGAAAGGAAAATCATGAAAAGATAATTTGCAATCCTGTGTTTTTACTTCTCTATTAAAAATAACAAAAGACTCTGTACGTGAGTTTTTGTCTAAATATATACGGTGACTTGTGAGACTAACAGCATAGCTAATATGACTATTCACTAATAAAAACAAGCTCAACATTAAGAGTGTTTTTTTCATTCGATAAACCTTACCTTTTTGGACTAATAAAAAAACATTTATTATTTTAGGTAAGTTATGCAAAAACAACACCAATAAAGTTAATATAACTAGGTTAAGTGAGTTTTTATTAAGAGAGTAAAATAGAAGAAATTAGTTTAACGCTAGGTGACAGCCAACCACAATCTATTTAGTGGCTGGCTGATACTGTAGAATGCTAACAATTATTTAATTATGTGCATAGAAAGCTAATAAGTGACCGCAATAGTAAAGTCTTGGGTATAAGGCGTCCCAGCAGTTAAAGCTTGATTTAACGTTATGACACCACCAACAGCAATCATCAATTGGGCATCAACTCCTGAGCCACCACCTTCAGTTGTATTCGCTAAGGTTGAGGTAAGTTGTACCCCAGGCGAAAAAGCAGTACAAGTATCTGAATTAGCAGCTGCAGTACCATCGTGGTCAATAACGCAACCTGCAGGTACGAAACCAAAATCTGCATTCGTGACAGAGCTGATGGTAACTTTCACATCAATTCCACTTACCCCTGACACCCTATAATAGCCACCTTGGTTACCATTTACTCCTGCAGCGGTAGTAATACAACCACTACCTACTATATCACCAAAATTCGTCCCTAATAATGTTGATAGATCAGACTGCATAGTTGCAGCCAAAGGGTTTGCTGCATTTAAAGTACAAACACCGCCATTGGTAATAAATATATTTTGACCATAAGAAAGAGGTTGAACCTGGACAATAGAAACATCAGCAACTGTAGTAAAAGCAACGGCAAAAGGCTCTGTTGCTGCGTTTGCACTATTCATATTAACTAAAGCAAAAGAGCTAAAAAGTAATGGCTTAGCAAGATATTTAACAACTACTCTTTTCATAATTATTCCTTAAGATAAAATTCATTTTATAAACACATATTTATGTCTTTTACTTCATCATAGTCCGTTATTATCAAGGACTGTCAACTTGTATTTGGCGGCTTAGTTTAAGTAAACATCCTGTATATTATTTTTTACATTTCTGAATTCACATATGTAAAAGGGTATCGGCAAATACTGCAAAAACCTTAACTAATTCCGAGAAAAATTTTATACAAGGTAGAAGTTTGAATCAAAAATAATACTAGGATTAAATATATATTAACCAAAAAAGAAAACAGTATAAGAATTAACGAGTGCATTATGTATTTTTACCAATAAACTACCCTATACATTTCATTGAAAAATAAAGAAAATCCTTTATAAGCATGCAATAAAAATTAAAAACAAATTAAATATTTTTGATGTCGATACTATTGTTTTGTTGAGCAGCAATCCGCTCACGCTCTTGGCGTTTTTCACAGGGTTTATCGCAGTTACAGGCTTTATCAATGCCTACCGTTCCTAAGCCACCACAACTGCCTGCTAAGGTTTTGTGTTGAAAAATATAACCTACTGCCATCGCTGCAGCAATCAAAAGAAAAAAACCAAAGGTGACTAAAAAAATCATCATAATAAAACGTCTCAACTACCTAAAAGATCAAAAAATACCTTATTTAAGGTATTGCATGAATTTTACCGTGCTTTGCTCAACAAAGCCATTATCCGTTTTTGCGATAATATAAGCGGCAAGGTCATTTTTCTCTGCAAAAGCTAAAGCCTGTTGCTCACCCATCACCATCATCGCAGTTGATAAGCCATCTGCTGTCATCGATGAAGGATGAATAACTGTAACGGAGACTAATTTATGGTTAATCGGCTTACCTGTTGCCGGATCAATAATATGTGAGAAACGTATTCCTTCGCTCTCAAAATAGTTACGATAATCACCTGATGTTGCCATGGCATTATCTTTAGGGATTATAAATTGCTGTACACTCCGCTCTGTCGTTATCGGTTTTTCTATCGCGACAACCCATAACTCACCGGTATGCTTAAATCCTTTTAGACGGAGTTCTCCACCAATTTCAACAAGATAATTATTAATGCCTTGTTGCTCAATATATTCTGCCACAATATCAACACCGTAACCTTTAGCAATGGTGGAAAGATCAACATAGAGGTTAGGTATTTTTTTACTTAACTGGTTATTGGTCAAACTCAAGTGTTGAAGACCAATGCGACTGCGCGTAACCATTAAAACTTCTTCTGAAGGTGCCTTCTCAGGGCGTTGTTCTGGGCCAAAGCCCCATAGGTTCACTAACGGCCCTACCGTGACATCAAGTTTCCCCTCACTTAGCTCTCCTAAACGAATTGCTTCCGCCATAACTCTAGCTAAACCAGGTGAAACTTCAATGGGTGCTAGCGATTGTGATTGATTAAACAGCGATAACTCAGAGTCAATGATATACGTCGACATTTGCTGATTAAGCTCTTTCAATAAACCATCAATGCCTGCTTGTAGTTTATCCATATCTTGGCTGCCATCGCTGACGATAACTTTTATGTTGTAAGTGGTACCCATGGTGCGGCCTTGCAGCAATATCTCTTGTTTAGATAAATCGCTACTAGGAAAACAACCGCTTAATACTACCAACAATGCTAGAACAAACACTGATTGAACTTTAAACATTTAAAACTCCACAAATTCATTATTTATGTAAATAATCTTCATAAAATTATTTATATAAATAATCTGCCATTAAACAAAAAGACGACCAAAGTCGTCTTTTAATTTCTAAATATTTCAGTTTTAGCTGTATTGATTAATATCAAAGCTAGTTAGCTTAAGAGCACCTTCGATGCAGCTATTAGGCTATCTAGCAAAGAGATTAATTAAAACTAGCCACCGAAATCATCCAACATGATGTTCTCGTCTTCAACACCTAAATCTTTAAGCATATGAATAACTGCAGCATTCATCATTGGAGGACCACACATGTAATACTCACAATCTTCTGGTGCTTCATGATCTTTCAAGTATTGTTCATGCAATACGTTGTGGATGAACCCCGTCATACCATCCCAGTTATCTTCTGGTTGCGGATCAGACAAAGCAACATGCCAATCGAAGTTATCATTTTCAGCAGCAAGGCCGTTATAATCATCTTCATAGAACATTTCACGTTTCGAACGTGCACCATACCAGAACGACATCTTACGTTTAGAATTTAAACGTTTAAGTTGATCAAAGATATGTGAACGCATCGGCGCCATACCGGCACCACCACCAATAAATACCATCTCATTTTCAGTTTCTTTGGCAAAAAACTCACCAAATGGACCTGAAATGGTGACTTTATCACCAGCCTTTAAGCTGAAGATGTACGATGACATTTTACCTGCTGGCAAATGTAACTTTCCTGGAGGCGGCGTAGCGATACGCACGTTTAGCATAATAATGCCTTCCTCTTCTGGATAGTTAGCCATTGAATAAGCGCGTAACGTATCGGTATCAACTTTTGATTCAACATCAAAGAAGCCGAAATGATTCCAATCACCTTTGTATTGATCATCAATATCAAAGTCTTTATATTTTACATGATGCGCAGGCGCTTCAATTTGAATATAACCACCCGCTTTAAACGGTACAGATTCACCATTAGGAATTTGCAGTTTAAGCTCTTTAATGAAAGTTGCTTGGTTATCGTTAGAGATAACTTCACATTCCCATTGTTGAACACCAAAAATTTCATCTTCTACTTCAATTACCATGTCTTGCTTAACAGCAACTTGACACGCTAAACGACAACCTGCTTTAGCTTCACGTTTGTTGATATGACCTTCTTCAGTAGGAAGAATATCACCACCACCTGAATGCACTTCAACACGACACTGACCACAAGTACCACCACCACCACAAGCTGAAGGAATAAAAATCCCTTGATCAGCAAGTGCGCCTAGTAACTTACCACCAGCGGCAGTAGTTACTGATTTTTCAGCATCACCATTTATTGAAATAGTAACATCACCTTCAGCAACCAACTTTGATTTAGCAAATAAGATCACCAGTACCAAAGCGATAACGATTGCAGTAAACATACCTACGCCGAGAATAATTTCCATCGACTTTTCCTTACACTTTTATAGGAGAAAACACCAAAAGTGTTTTCTGCATTAATCTTATTATAACGAGATACCACCAAAAGAAAGAAAGCCAAACGCCATCAATCCTGCGGTAATAAACGTAATACCTAAACCTTTAAGGCCATCTGGAACGTCAGAATATTTCATCTTTTCGCGGAGACCAGCAAGTAATACAATTGCCAATGCCCAACCAATTCCAGAACCAATACCATAAACCACCGACTCACCTAGCGTTAAATTCTTCGCTACCATGAAAGATACTGCACCAAAAATGGCACAGTTAACGGTGATTAAAGGTAAAAAGATACCTAGTGCTTGATAAAGTGCTGGGAAGTACTTATCAAGCACCATTTCAAGGATTTGAACTAAAGCCGCAATTACCCCAATAAAGGTGATAAAAGATAAAAAGCTCAGGTCAATAGATTGTGTCGGGTCAGTAATGCCCATCATGCTATCTAACGCACCTGGCGCTAAAATCGCTTGATAGATAATTTGGTTAGCCGGTACCGCAATACCTAAAACTACAACTACCGCAACACCAAGACCCATAGCGGTACTAACTTTTTTAGAAACCGCTAAAAAAGTACACATACCTAAGAAGAAAGATAATGCTATGTTCTCAATAAATATGGTTTTAACTAATAAACTTAAATAATGTTCCATTAGCCTTAATCCTTCTCAACTTGTGCAGGTTTCCATTGGCGAATAGCCCAAATGATTAACCCGATAATGAAGAATGAACTAAACGGTAATACCAATAAGCCATTCGCTTGATACCAACCACCATTTTGAACCAATGGTAGGATCTCAATACCGAATAACTTACCAAAACCAAATAATTCACGGAAAAAAGCAACGGTCATTAAAATAGCACCGTAACCTAAACCGTTACCAATACCGTCCATAAAACTTACCACTGGCTTTTCTTTCATAGCAAAAGCTTCAGCACGTCCCATAACAATACAGTTAGTGATGATCAAACCAACAAATACCGATAATTCTTTCGATAATTGGTAAGAAAATGCTTTTAACACTTGGTCTACAACAATTACCAATGAGGCAATAATCGCCATTTGCACGATAATTCGAACACTTGACGGGATCATGTTGCGTATGGCTGAGATAAACAAGTTTGAAAATGCCGTTACAACCACTACCGCTAACGTCATAACCAAGGCATTAGCCATTGAACTTGTTACTGCTAATGCAGAACAAATACCTAAAACCTGTAAGGCAATAGGGTTATTGTCAACAATGGGGCTGGTTAATACTTTTTTAGTCTCTGAAGACATTATTTAAGTCCTCCCTTAACTAATGAGGAACGATATTTAGCAATGAAAGGTGCATAACCTTCTTCACCAAACCAAAATTGTAGCGTATGAGTTACACCTTTGCTGGTTAACGTCGCACCTGAAAGAGCATCAACACCATGAATGTCACCCGCTTTAGCGCCGCCTTTAACAAGGTTAGCTTTTACTTCGCCCGCTTCGTTATAGATTTTTTTACCTGGCCATAATGCTTTCCAGTTAGGGTTTAATACTTCAGCCCCTAAGCCCGGAGTTTCTTTATGATCAGAATAAATAACATTTTTAACGGTATTTAAATCAGCTTCAAGACCAACATAACCGTACATTAAGTCCCAAAGGCCTGAACCAACAATTGGCAGGACAACCGTTTCAACTTCACCGCCGGCGTTACGTACTAAGTAAACAACCGCATCGTGTGAACGTCGATTAATACCAGCAAGATCATTTTCAGGTTTATCTGATTTATTAGCATCACGTGAGTTACGACGCTCATCAAACAAATCAGGGTTACCTTCAATATATTCACCGCTATCCAGGTCAATCATTTTAGCTTCAACAAATTTGTTGTAAGTAGCAACAATATCACTGCCAGCTAGTTCTAATAAGTTAGCCGCTTCTAAAATTTTAGTTTGCTTATCAAGCAATTTATTAGCTGTTTGTAATGGCTTTAATTGTACCGCGGAAAACGACACTAATAAGGCACAAACTAAACAAACAACAAATACAAAGCCAATAGTTTTGATTGGAGTTTCTTTTTTACTAGACATTACGAGCAAGCCTCCGTTTGATATTGCCTTGTACTACAAAGTAGTCAAACAATGGCGCAAATAAGTTAGCGAATAAAATGGCTAACATCATACCTTCTGGGAATGCTGGGTTAACAACACGTACCAAGACCACCATGATACCGACTAAAGCACCAAACCAATATTTACCAGTATTAGTAAAAGAAGCCGATACAGGGTCTGTTGCCATAAACATCATACCAAAGGCAAAACCACCAACGACTAAATGCCAATGCCATGGCATAGCAAACATTGCGTTAGTATCGCTACCAATTGCATTGAATAAGAATGAAGTGATAACCATGCCACCAAACACACCTAGCACGATGCGCCATGAGGCAATTCCTTTATAAAGAATATAAGCACCACCAAGTAAAATAGCCGCTGTAGAAACTTCACCAACAGAGCCTGGGATGAAACCCCAAAATGCATTCCACCAGTCAGCATTTACGCTGTAGTCAATTAAACCTTGGTTTGCTGCACTCAGAGCCGTTGCACCAGAGAAGCCATCAACAGCAACCCAAACAGCATCACCCGAAATTTCAGCAGGGTAAGCAAAGAATAAAAACGCACGACCCGCTAATGCAGGGTTTAAGAAGTTTTTACCGGTACCACCAAATATTTCTTTCGCTATGACGATACCAAAAGTAATACCGATAGCGACTTGCCATAATGGGATACTTGCAGGCAAGATTAATGCGAATAGTATTGAAGAAACAAAGAAACCTTCATTGACTTCATGTTTGCGCACTGCGGCAAATAATACTTCCCAAAAACCACCAACAATAAAGGTAACCGCATAAATAGGGATGAAAAACATCGCCCCGTAGAACATCATGCTAAACCAGCCTGAGTCAACGGTCAGTACACCACCTAACATTTCAAACAAACCTACTTGCCAGGTTTGTGGTAAAGCATAACCTGCAGCTAACGCTTCAGTGGCTTGAAAACCAATGTTATACATACCAAAGAACATCGCAGGGAAAACTGCAAGCCATACCGTGATCATGACACGCTTAAGGTCAATACTATCGCGAACGTGAGTTTTGCCTTTAGTTACGTAACCAGGAGTATATAAACCTGTAGCTACGGCTTCGTATAATGCAAACCACTTCTCGTGTTTACCGCCCTTTTCAAAATGCGGTTCTAGATCTTCAATAAACTTTTTCAAGCCCATGACTAACCTTCCTTTTCAATTGTGGTTAGGCAATCACGAAGAAACATCCCGTAATCTGTTTTGCCGGGGCAAACAAATGTACAAAGCGCTAAATCTTCTTCATCAAGCTCTAAGGCACCAAGTTGTTGTGCACCGTCGGTATCGCCAACAGCTAAATCACGTAACAACATAGTAGGTAAAATATCTAAAGGCATCACTCGTTCGAAGTTACCAATTGGCACCATGTCACGAGCACTACCGTTAGTTGTTGTGCTCATGTTGAATAATTTCTTCGGAAAGAAATGAGACATATAGGCACGAGTAACAGAGAATTTATTTGGACCTGGGTACATGTAACCTAAGAATTCTTTTTCACGACCTTCTGGTAATAAAGAAACTTGCACATGATAACGCCCCAAATATGCATGAACGCCTTGAGCGTTAGCACCTAAGAGTACCGAGCCAGAAATCACTCGCACTTCACCATCAGCAACTTCACCTGCCGTTAATTCAGCGGTATTAGCACCAATAATGGTATTCACTAAACGTGGAGTTTTAGCTGAAGGACCCGCTAAAGCAATAACACGAGAGCTATTTAATTCACCCGTCGTAAACAAAGTTCCTACAGCGATAACATCTTGATAACCAATATGCCAAACAAAACGTTCTGCGCTAGCAGGTTTTAAGAAATGCATATGAGTGCCAACAAGACCTGCTGGATGTTTACCAGCAAATTCAGTGACTGTTTCATTGCCGTTTACTGGAATGTCAGCGTTTGGTGCTTTATTAACAAACACTTCACCGTCAGTAAGACGAGAAAGAATAGTTAAACCTTGTTTAAAGGCTTCACTTTGTTGGTTAATAACCACTTCTGGATTAGCAGCAAGCGGATTGGTATCCATTGCACTAACAAAAATGGCAATAGCCGATGCATCTATAGCAGGAACTTTGCTAAATGGACGAGTTCTTAAAGCTGTCCATAATCCTGAATTAACAAGATTAGCTACTACATCATCACGCGATAACGTAGAAAGCTGCTCTGAAGGGTAACTGGTAAAGGTTTCTTGCTCATCACCGTCAATTTCAATGACAACTGATTGCAGAACACGTTTTTCACCACGGTTGATTTGAGTAACAACACCTGAAGCTTGAGCTGTGAATTTAACGCCAGGATTCTTTTTATCTTCAAAAAGAACTTGACCTTTTTTGACACGATCTTCCACTTTTACAAACATGGTTGGTCGCATACCCACAAACTCTTCACCTAATGTTGCAACGGTTTTGATGGCATTGCCATCATGGATTACCTGCTGGGGAGTACCAACGACAGGAACGTCCAGACCTTTTTTTATTGTAATCATAAACACTTGCACTACTTTTGATGGGAGTATCAAAATCAATTTTTTATTTATCTAGGCGATGTTAAAGATATCAAACATCTTTTAGCTAAAGTAAATCGTCGATTTCAGTGTATTTTAGTAGAAAGCTTAATTATTAAACACATTGATAATATTTAAGATCCACTGGCTCTAAGTTAAAAATTTCTGGCGCGATTTTAGCAAAATCTCAACCTAAGTACCATCGGCTAATGACACTTTTAGTCATAATCGAATTAACTATAGTTACATTTTAGTTACATTTTGGTAAATCTCGAAAAAATAATGACTTTTTTTGAAGATTTAGTGGCACAGCTATTGAGTCCATGAGTTGTGTTCATACACGAAATTATGCTCCTGCAATTTCGATATACCGTACATCCTGTACATAAAAACCGACGTTAACGTCGGTTTTTGATTTTTAAACTTTTGGTCATTTTACAATAAATGAGTAATTTCCGTTTCAGGGCTGATGTCTGCATCATAATCAACACCTTCAATACCAAAACCAAATAATTTCAAAAACTCTTGATGGTAACCAACATAATCTGTCATCTCATCAATGGTATCGGTATCAACGGTATTCCAAATGTCGGTAACTCGTTGCTGAACACTGTCTTCTAATTCTTTGTAATTTTGACGGTAACGATTTTCATCGTCTAATCGTGGGCTTTCACTGTAAATATTTTCAATGAATAAGCTTTGAATTTGTTCAATACAGCCTTGATAAGTTCCGTCAGCTTTCATTACTTTAAACATCGCAGAAATATATAATGGCATGATTGGAATAGCAGAGCTTGCTTGTGTTACCACGGCATTAAGTGAAGTCACATGGGCTTCACCATTAAGATCTGCAACAGCACTGTTAATGGCCGTTGCTGCTCTGTCTAAATCTTCTTTCGCCTTACCAATTGTCGCTTTTCCGTATATTGGCCAAGTTAATTCTTTACCAATGTAGGTATAAGCAACCGTTTTAAAGTTATTTGACAATACACCGGCTTTGTTAAGTGCGTTGATCCATAATTCCCAGTCAGCGCCGCCCATTACATCAATAGTACCTTGAATTTCCTCTTCATTGGCCGCTTCGACAGAAACCGAATCAATAATACGTTTTGAAGTATTTAAATTTTTAGTGGTAACACTCTGACCGATAGGCTTTAACGTTGAAGAATAAACTTCACCGGTATCAGGATCGGTGCGACGAGGTGACGCTAAGCTATATACAACTAGGTCTATTTCACCTAAATCCGCTTTAATAGCTTCAATCGCTTTTGCTTTAATGTCATGTGAAAAGGCATCGCCATTGATATTTTTCGAATAAAGTCCAGCTTCATCTGCAGCTTTTTGAAAAGCAGCGGTATTATACCAACCCGCACTGCCTGTTTTTCTTTCCGTAGGTGGTTTCTCAAAGAAGATCCCTAAGGTTTTAGCATTATTACCAAACGCAGCAGTGATACGTGAAGCTAAGCCGTAACCTGTAGAAGAGCCAATCACCAAAACATTTTTTGGTTTAGCATCCGCTTGAGTTTGTGCTTTTACATAAGCAATTTGTTCATTTACGTGCGCTTCACAGCCAGCTGGATGTGCATTAGTACAAATAAAACCACGAATTTTAGGTTTGATGACCATTGGTGAGCCTTTTAAAATAATTATCTTCAAAAAATTGCTGCATAGTTTACTCTTCTAAAAAAAATAAGAGGTACGAGCAGTTAAATAAAATAGGCTATTAAAAGGAAAAACTCTTCAATAGCCTTGTATTTCAGTGGATATTATCTGTTTTGATAATATTCTTTAAGGGTTAAATCGTTATATTCACGCATTGATTGTAAAAAGTCAGCGTACGATGCCCATATTTTAGCGAAGTTTTCATCATTAGCCGCTTGTTCAGTTAAGACCTCATGGGTATAACCTTTCAATGCTTGCATTACTTCAGGTGGAAATTGACGTAACTTAACTTGATGTTTATTGATTAAAGTTTTTAATGCATTGTTATTACGCGCATTATATTCATCTAACATGTCTTCATTAACCGCGCGCGCCGCTACTTCAACAATTTTTTGTAGGTCTTTAGGTAATGCATTTAACGCTTTTTCATTCACTAAAAACTCCAGACTTGTCCCGGTTTCATGCCAGACGGACGAGTAATAATATTCTGCGGCTTGATAAAAACCAAACGCTAAATCGTTGTATGGTCCCACCCATTCAGAGGCATCTATCGCACCACTTTGTAATGATGAAAATATCTCACCACCTGTTAAAGTTACAGGAATTCCGCCAGCTCGCTTTAATACTTCTCCACCTAAACCGGGGATACGCATTTTTAATCCATTTAAGTCTTCAACTGAATTGATTTCTTTTTTAAACCAACCCGCAAATTGCGCACCTGAGTTACCACCTGCCATTGGCACGACACCAAAAGGTTTATATAGCTCTTGCCACAATTGTAAACCGCCACCATAGTGCAGCCATGCGTTGAATTCTGTTGCTGTCATACCAAAGGGAATAGCACTAAATATAGGTGCCGCTGGCATTTTACCTTTCCAATAATAGGCGCCACTATGCCCCATTTGCGCAGTGCCTTGAGAGACTGTATCAAAGACTTCAAAACCTGGTACTAATTCACCAGCACCATAAACTTTAATGACTAAACGACCGGCACTCATTTCTTCAACGTATTTAGCGAACTTTTCTGGTCCTAAACCTAAACCGGGAAAGTTTTTTGGCCAAGAGGTCACTAACTTCCATTGGTATGTTTTAGTTGGCTCAGCTTGTGTTGATGATTGTATTTGTTTATCGCCACAGCCACTCATCAAAGTTGCTGAGCAGATAAGTAAAATAAAGCATTTTAATATTGATGTTTTCATTTAATTTTCCGTCGCTAATTTTTAATATTTTTATTTATCACTTAACGTAATTTAGCGTAATAATTAACCATAAATCATATCGGGTAACCACGTAACCAGTATTGGCCATTGAGCCAGCGCCAATAATAACAGTATTTGTATGATTATAAAGGGGATGACTCCCTTATATATCGAAGCAGTTTTTACTGACTTGTCGGCAACGCCACGCAAGTAGAATAAAGCAAAACCAAAAGGTGGTGTTAAAAAGGAGGTTTGTAAATTGATGGCGATCATAATACCTAACCAAATAGGATCTAAGCCCATTGCTAATAAAATGGGAGCGACAATAGGCACAACTACAAATGTGATTTCTATAAAGTCGAGAATGAACCCTAATAAAAAAATCACCAACATAACAATAAGAGTGGCACCAACAACTCCACCGGGCATACCCTCAAAAAATCCTTGTACTAATTCTTCACCACCAAAGCCACGAAAAACTAATGAGAATAAGCTTGCACCTATTAAAATGAGAAAAACCATTGAGGTAATTTTTGTCGTGGTATGCATCACGGCACGAAGGTTTTCGCGATTAAGTTGTCTTTGTACTAAGGCTAGTAATGTCGCCCCCATCGCCCCAACTCCAGCGGCTTCTGTAGGAGTAGCAAAACCAAATAAAATAGAGCCTAAAACGGCAAACATTAATGCTAAAGGTGGCAGTAATGCGGTGACTATCAAAGACCACTTTGAGCCGCCTTGTTGAATTTCTTCAATGTCTTCTGCTGTTAAACTTGGGACTTCATTGGGCTTTAACCAAGCATAAAACACACAGTAACCAATATATAAGGCAACTAAAATCAAACCTGGTATCACAGCCCCGGCAAATAAGTCACCAACCGAAACCGTTTCAGGACTAAATATCCCCATCTGTAATTGAGCTTTTTGGTATGCACTCGATAAAACATCACCAAGTAGTACTAAAGCAATAGAGGGAGGAATAATCTGTCCTAATGTGCCTGTCGCACAAATAATACCGGTGGAAAACTGTGGGTTGTATCCACGTTTAAGCATTGTTGGTAGCGATAATAGCCCCATAGTGACTACGGTTGCCCCAACGATTCCAGTACTCGCGGCTAATAACATGCCGACTAAAGTCACTGAAATGCCTAAACCGCCATTAAAACGGCCAAATAAAACTGACATCGCATTCAGTAAGTTTTCAGCGATTTTGGAGCGCTCTAACATTGCTCCCATAAAAACAAACAAGGGCACGGCTAATAACGTTTGATTATTAATAACCCCATAGATACGACTTGGTAACGCCGATAAGAATGAGGAATCAAATACACCAAAAAAACTTCCTGCTCCAGCAAACATTAGTGCGGTACCCGCTAATGAAAGTGCAACGGGATACCCTAACAACAACACCAAACAAACGACAAAAAACATCAATAGCGCTAAATATTCCACTAACTTCTTCCTACTTTATTACTTGTATTAGCTGTATCAGCTGTATTAGCTTTTTTAATAATTAATAAACACCTAGCAATTTCAGCGACGCCTTGGAGGAGTAAAGTCACAGCCAATATCAGAATTAACGACTTATTAAGGTAAACTAAAGGTAAACCGCCAGCTTCACTGGATTTTTCCATGATTGACCAAGACACTGCGACATAATCAAAGCTGATGATAAAAAGTGTGATGCAAACCGGTAATAATAAAAACACACTGCCAAATAAATTCACCAACGCTTGTTGCTTTTCGGTGAAACGTTGATAAAAAATATCTACCCTGACATGACCATCCGCCTTAAGTGTATAAGCAGCACCTAACATAAATACCATGCCATGGAAGTATAAAACAGATTCCTGCATGGCTACCCAACCTAAGTTGAAGCCATATCGTAAGACCACAATGGAAAAGCTTAATATCACCATAACAAAAGTCAGCCAAGCAATAATATTGCCGGTAATGTCAGTGATTTTATCGATGAGTGAAATGGTCTTATTCAGCCATTTTGAAGACATGGTATTTTCCATTTAACGTTACTTTTATTATTTGGATCAAACAAATAACAGAAATTTTACCGAATTGGAATTTTTGTTATCTAAAAAATAATCCTATTGTTTCAGACGAATCTAATACTGTTGGAAGTTATTTTTTACTTCCGCCTAAACATTTAGGAGATAAAGGTGTATTCGCTTCATAATAATCATGCCACTCTTTTTCAGTATAAGTGTGTAAAGCAAGGGCATGAATATGCTCAGACAATTCGATAGCTAAAATTGCATTAACGGCACGATGACGTTTAATTAATCGCTCACCTTCAAAACTATTAGTAACGATGATCACTTTGAAATGGGATTCGCTACCTGGAGCAACATTGTGCTGGTGACTTTCATTGATGACATCTAAATGTAAAGGAGAGAATGCGGACAATAATTTTTCTTCTATGACAGTTTCTATAGTCATATAGTATTTCCAAATGAATAATTTTAGTTTCTCTATCTTACCTCAATTCAGAGTAAATCACTGCTTAAATTAGTATGATTCTTGTTGATTAATTTTTCTAAAGGTTAGATTAATCCGCATCAATTTCTCAATCCGCGTTTTAGGTAAGCTATGCTGCCAATATTGCTGAGTTTCTCCTGACATCACCAATAGGCTACCTGATTGTAAGGGTAATTTAATTTTTTCATCATTATATTTATGTTTCAAATGAAAGTGGCGTTCTGCGCCAAATGACAACGACGCAATAGTTGGGTTAAGTCCCAATTCAGCCTCATCATCACTGTGCCAGCCAACCGAATCACGCTGATCACGATAACAATTAGCCAATACTGCATTAAAATCATGCTGGCAAAAGTCACTGACTTTTTGTTTTAATTGCAAGAGTATGGGGGTCCATGGCTTAGCTATCAGCGTAAGTTGGGAATAGGTATACGCTAGCTGGTCATCACCATACCAAGCCTGTAAACGAGGGATATCTACCCTTTTACCAAACATCTTCAACTGATCTTGTCGCCACTCAAGCTGGTTAAATAAAGTTTTAGCTAAGTTTTTACTTGCCACAAAATCAATAAAATTAGGGTAATAATCAATCGTAGCGTTAGGTAATGAAATTTTAATGGCAAACTCAGTAAAATACTCTAGTGACTGAAGACGAATTTTGGCACAATAGTCACCTGTCAGCTAGCGATATCAATGAAACTTACCCGTTATGATCAGCCCATTTATTATTAATGATAAAAATCTTTTTCTCGATCGTTTTCCAGTAGTACAAGTTAACCGTAGCTTACAAGCATGGGATGCAAGTGATGAATACCTTGTTAATTATATTGAGCAACAACAATTAATTAACTCAGATACAAAACTATTGATAATGAATGATGATTTTGGCGCCATTAGCGTTAATTTCCTGCAACAGCAAGTTATCACAGTTTCTGATTCTTTCATCAGTGAGCAGGGTTTAAAGCATAATATTGAACAAAATAATTTGTCTGCCGAGCGTTTTTCACCATTGTCGAGCTTGGCTGAACTACCTGATGATATTGATGTTATCCTTTATAAGATCCCTAAAAATAAAAATTTATTAGCTGAACAACTTATCGAGATTAAGAATAGCATCAGTAGCAAAGCTATATTTATAGCTGCCGATAAAGCAAAAAACATTCAAACATCAACTTTGAAGTTATTTGAAAAATATCTGGGCACAACAAAAACTTCATTAGCGGTTAAAAAATCACGGTTAGTTTTTTGCCAACTTGACAGTAAACAAGCTTTTTCAAATCCACAAATTAAAAGCTGGCCGTTGGAGAACACCCCCTTTAGTATCACCAACCGAGCGAATGTTTTTGCCCGTGAGAAACTCGATATCGGCGCAAGATTATTTATAAAACACTTGCCTGAGTTGACTAATGATAAAAGCGTTATCGATTTAGGTTGTGGTAATGGAGTTATCGGCTTGTCATTATTAAAGCAGTCTCCGTTAACCCGTATCAGCTTTATAGATGAATCCTACATGGCGGTTCAGTCAGCTCAAGATAATGTCCATAACAATATTATTGATGCCGAAAAAAATTGCCAATTTATCGTTAATGACTGTTTAACTGATGTTGAAGCCGCAGGAACTGATGTGATCTTATGTAACCCCCCGTTTCATCAACAAAACGCTACGACAGATCATATCGCCTGGCAAATGTTTAAAGACAGTTACCGCGCCCTTAAAAAAGGCGGGGAGTTACGTATTGTTGGTAATAGACAGCTAGGCTACCATATCAAACTTAAACGTATTTTTGGCAATGAAAGATTGATTGCTAGTAATGATAAGTTTGTCATTTTATCCGCAATTAAACGCTAATTAATTAACTAAACTCAAAGGCCCATAATGTTACGCTTTAATAGACGATTCATGTACCCAAGTTGTATGTTACTTATCATATTACTTACCGGTTGTGCTAATAGCAGCAAAACCATGGTTATTTCTCCACAAGTCAACTCGATAACAACAAACAATCTTACTGGCAAAGTAGCACAGTTAGATGTGACTGATTTGCGAAATAGCATTCACATCATCACAGTATTTAAGGACGACCAAGCCGCACAACTAATTTCCAGCTCAAGTAATATCAAACAGATTGTGCTTTCTTCACTGACAAAGTCGCTCGCATCTAATGGCTTAACGTTTGGTGTTAATGCGATAAATAATTTTACTGTAATCATCAATACAGCTCAGATTAGTGTTCAGCAATCAATGCTAAACTATCAAGCAAAAAGCGAAATAACGCTAACGGCAAAAATACAATCATCTGAACAGACTTTAACTAAAACCTATAACAGCACAACGGTGAGTGAAGGAGCATTAAATGCTGATATCGCGGTATTGGAGCGAGACTTCAATCAACAATTAAGTGCGGTATTATTACAAATAGTTGATGATAAAGAGATTCATCAGTTTATTGAATAATCCTAGTTATGGATAAATAAGGAACACATATGAGATCAGCAACGATACTATTTAGCCTATTATTTTCTTTTACCTGTATTGCCGAAAATGTCGTGATAGACCCAGACAATTTATACCCTCAGGTGAAACTTGAGACCTCTATGGGGGTGATTATTGTTGAGCTTGATCGTGTTAAAGCGCCAATCACTGTTGATAACTTTCTTAACTATGTGGTGACGGGTGAATATAACAATACAATTTTTCATCGTGTTATTGAAGACTTTATCGTTCAGGGTGGTGGCTATGACACTGAGTTTACTGCAAAAAAACTAAACGATAACATTGTTAATGAGTCGGGTAACGGTTTGAAAAATGAGCTTGGCAGCATTGCTATGGCAAAAGAAAACAAACCACATACCGCTAATCGTCAGTTCTTTTTTAATGTCGGTGATAATACTAATTTAGACCCCGGAAGAAGTTGGGGTTACGCCGTTTTTGGTATGATTATCGAAGGCGAAGAAGTGATCGAAGCAATGGCAAAGGTGAAAACCGACTACAGTGATGCAATGGCTTGGGAAGATGTGCCTATTGCCCCCATCACCTTAATTAAAGCTACACTACTAACTGAAGCTCCCTAGTTTTACTTTTTATCGACTAACCCGGACAGACTAAATACCAATCAGACATAGATCAAATAGTGATCAATTGTGTTCAAACTTAGTGTAAACGACAAATAACTCGCATTAGTTTTTGACATCTATTCATTTATCTACGATAAATAAGGTAGTAAACAAGAAAAATGTTCATCGAAGAACTTAATTTTATAAGGGATTTTCTTGTTACTTTTTCTTGTTTTTGAGGTTCAAAATGATAATAGAGCAGTTTATCAATGATAAAATACAGCAAGCTAGCGCTTATATTCAAGCAGTTATAGGGCAAAAACTCCATTACACAGAGTTAGACCAATTTGTAAGTGACACTATGGCAGAGTGGACCTTATTACATGTCAGTGATGAAACACCCGGCAGTGCTAAAGAACGTGTTTTTTGGCATGTGATGCATGAAGTGAGTTTACATGGCAGTGTATCGCTACTCTCTAACCTATATTTTCGCAGTGAGATTAGTAGCTGCCTTGAATTTTTTAAAGGTATTGGCAGTTATCCTATCGATTGTGTTGGCTGGCGCCCTTTGCCTTAATTGTCCTAATAATGCATTCCTTTCATTAAATTAGCTTTTTTACCTTTACGCACTCTGCTAGTCTGCATAGCAATTATAAAACAATGAACACATTGCATGTCATCTCCCCATACCATCAAAGAAACACTGCTTTATTTTAAAGACAAACGCTTATTAACTATTTTCTGTTTCGGAATTGCCAGTGGCTTTCCTTGGGTGATGATCGGTTCGGCCATGACAGGTTGGCTTAAAGATGAAGGATTAAGTCGTTCAAGCATTGGTTTATTTGGTCTTATTTTTGTTGCTTACAGCATTAACTTTCTCTGGTCACCGCTAGCTGACCGGATAAAAATCCCGCTGCTTACCGCCAAAATGGGTATGCGCCGTAGCTGGATTATAGTTACTCAAGCGATCATTGTTTATGCAGCTTTCCAACTAAGTTACCTTGATGCTTCCAGTCAATTACATTTAATGGCGATGTTTGGTCTGGTTGTAGCATTAGCAGGTGCGACCCAAGATATTGCCATTGATGCGTACCGTATAGACTCCTTAGCAGGCAAAGACAATAATATTATGGCTGCTGGCTCTGCAATGGCGACCGCAGGTTGGTGGACTGGCTATGCAGGACTCGGTAGCATCCCTTTTATCATGGTCAGTCAACCTAATTGGCAATGGTCTGAAGTTTTTCTGGTACTTTCTGCCATAATGTCGATATTGATGATCACTGCAATGGTAGTTAGTGAACCCCAAAGTAATCGAGAAGAGATCTTAAATAAAATTGAAGCTGATTATTTGAAGGTTTTACCGCAATTTGGCGGAAAGTCATTATCAATATTATTCATTTTACCGCTAATTGTTACATGCATTCTTTATGCAAATTTTGGTTACCCTGCCTGGCCAGAACGCTTTATCGCTGCTCAATATCAATTTACTTTTATAACCTTTTTAGTGGTTGGTTTATTATTCCTATTTAGCCAACAGCTTTCTAAGTTAAATAAGGTTATTAACAAACAAGGAGTAATTTTACAGAAAATACCAGTGACTACGTCACATCGTTTAACCGCATGGCTATTAACGACACTGGTTGCTCCTATTCAAGAGTTTTTTGATCGTAATGGTACTAAGCTAGCAGTTTCGATTTTACTGTTTATTTTTCTTTTTAAATTGGGTGAAGCTTATTTAGGCAGAATGTCGATTGTTTTTTATCGCGAAGTCGGCTTTTCCAACGAAGACATCGCTTACTATTCAAAAATGATCAATTGGGCTACCACCATTGTATTCTCATTAATTGGTAGTGTTTTTACTATTCGTTACGGGATTTTAAAAGGTTTATTTATTGGCGGCATTGCCATGGCTGCAAGTAATTTGCTCTTTTCAGCGATTGCCTTAGTGGGTCCTAATAAATTATTGTTTGCTTTTACGGTGTTTGTTGATGGTTTCACTTCTGCTTGGGGCTCTGTCGCTTTTGTTGCCTTATTATCTGTACTTTGTAATAAAAGTTTTACCGCCAGTCAATACGCGTTAATGGCCTCATTAGGTACCTTCGGTCGAGTAATGCTAGGCTCATATTCAGGTATTATCGTTGATTGGTTAGACGGAAATTGGGCACTGTTTTTTGTCTTTACTTCCTTAATGGTGATCCCAAGTTTATTGTTTTTATATGCCATTAGAAAACCATTAACGGCACTAATAGAAAAACAAAACAGCAATTAAAGCAAATATGCTCTAATATACTGATATAAAGATTAAATAAAGTGTTTATTGATGATCAAACTATTCTTTTTATTACCCATTTTGATGTGCACCATTTGGTGGTGGTATTTAAATAATCGCGGTTATACCGTTAAAGAAGGTCTGCGTGGTTTTGTTTATATTGTGTCTTTTAATGCCATTATTATCGGCTTTTTTATTGTGATGTTATTTGTCACCCACTAAAGCGTTTTTCTCATCTACTTATAATACATATAAAAAAACCTTGTTAAATAACAAGGTTTTTTAGTATCAATCAAGCACTATTTATTTAGAAAATAGAGCGGAATGATGAACGACCACCGCGACGAGTTGAACGACGGTTTCTCATTCTGCTATGTAACTCACGACGTTTAGAGTCTAACCATTCTTCACGAGTGATTGTTGCATCACCGCTACGGCCTTCTTCACGTTCACGATACGCACAGAACTCTTCAAACGCTTCAATGTCATCTTTTAGTTCGTCTGCAACTAATTCGATCATAATAGCATCATCTAAAAAGCCTAATACTGGAATATGATCAGGTACTAAATCTTCAGGGTCGCTGAAATAAGCTAAGGCACTTAGTACATCACTACGCTCTTCTTCTGGAATTTTCCACTCGTTATCTTCAATCATCGCAACAAGTGTTTCTAATTTTTTAATACGCTCACTAACAAAAACAGGTACTTCAACGTTAATGTTTTGACTGAGGTTTTTAGCATTAGCTAAAATTTCAGTTTCGCTTAATTTTTCAGCTCCTGATTGAGCTTTTCTCATTACATCACGAAAGTGTTCAAGATCTGATTCTTTTAATTCAAAAGTAACTTCAAATGCCATTATAATTCTCCTAGGCTTGGCTTTTTTGGTGCTTACCGTTAAATCTAACAGAACATTGGCAATACAGCACGAAAGAAGCGCATATTTTTGTAAATTTGTTGTAAATTCGAAAGATTTTTACCATTTAGGACAAAAAACTCATATTATCATATCACTAACAGCCGAGAATTAATGATGGAAATGTCAAAATAATGGTCCCAAATCAAGAAAGTAGCTCATCGATTAACTCGACAGTTAGCGCTGATACGAAGACGTGTGAAAACTGTAAAACTCCCGTTGTAGGAATGTATTGTTCTCAATGTGGTCAATCCGTTGAATCGACACTCAAGTATTTTTGGACCGTAATATTACACTTGCTCGATGATGTTTTTAGTTTTGATTCTCGCGCTAGTAGAACCCTTACTCCTTTAATGTTTAAACCCGGTTTTCTCACTAATGAATATATCATTGGTCGACGTGTGCATTATGTACCCCCTCTTCGACTGTATTTATTTGTCAGTATACTTTTTTTCTTGTCATTGAATTTCTTTGCCATCGATGAAAATGGTGGCGTTTTAAACATTGGGAATACTCAAGATTCAGCGATAAAAATTTCCGAGCATATTACTTCTTTAGAAGCAGAAAAAAATACGGCTTCAACAGATCGCTTAACTCTTATAGAAAAAAGCATTGCTAAATTCGCAACTTATAAAAAAGACTTAACAGAACAAAAAAGTCTGTTGATCAAAGGCATGGCTAGCGAAGCGGTTGATTTAGAATTTGATAAAATCGAAGAACCAGATAACTTTTCTGAAAAAGATCAAAAGAGATTAAGTTCTCTCGTTGAACAACTCGCTAAGACTAAGCGTGGTGAAAAAACTGACTTCTCTCCACCAAAATTCACTATTGGAAATAATGAAGATGGTAGTTTTAGCTTAGATTTTTTATCCGATGAAAATAATAAGAAACTCGACAAGTTTAGCAAATTATTAACTAAAAAATCTGAAAAGGCCTTTACCGAAGATCCGACACCATTGATCAGAGAAGCGGTGGAAAAACTACCACAATTAATGTTTATTCTTTTGCCATTATTTGCTGCCCTACTCAAATTTATGTTTATTTTTTCCAAACGGCTATATTTGGAACATTTGACCGTCGCTTTACATAGTCATAGTTTTATCTTTCTTTGTATTTTATTGATTCAATTTATCGGTTTGTGCCAACCTTATTTAAACAGCAATTATCCTTTGCTTGGTAATGGTGCAGATTTTCTAGAAGTTGTTATCGCGCTTTGGATGCCGGTATATTTATTCATTATGCAAAAGCGTGTATATAAACAAGGGGTGTTTTTGACCACTATAAAATACTTCATAGTGGGCTCGCTTTATATGTTAATGATTGTATTTACTGGCGCTGTCGCTTTTATCTGGGGTCTAGCGAGTACTTAATGATAACGAGAAGCTACATAGCTTTTGTAAGTTCTTCAGCATATCACTACAGCGTAACGTTACTATTAATACCCGTTTTCTTAGTACAAGCTTTGTGGACTCGACTGACGATTATAAAGTTACCGGAACCAAGCGGTAAACGTTCTGGACATTGCGGTAATGGTGAGCAACTTAAGTTATTAATTATCGGTGATTCCGCCGCGGCTGGCGTCGGAGTAAACAAGCAAGTAGATGCACTTTCTGGGCAACTGTCATCAAAGCTTGCATTAAACTATGTTGTCGATTGGCGTTTGATTGCTCAAACAGGTTTTACCGCTGCAGATGCATTAGCAGGGCTAAATGTATTACCTAAACAAACTTTCGATGTGGTTTTATTGTCAGTTGGTGTCAATGATGTGACTCACTTGACCAGCAACAAGGCGTGGCTAAATAGTTTGTCAGCACTCTCTGAACTGTTAACTGATAAGTTTTCGGTAAATAAGATCATATTTTCTAGTATTCCACCGATGCACTTATTCTCTGGTTTGCCTCAACCACTGAGGTGGTGGTTAGGGAAAAGAGCCAAAAGACTCAATCAATTAATGGAATTAGCCGCCAATGATTCCCCCAACCGTTCGGTACTAACCGTAGATATCCCCTTTTCAGCGAAGTATCTAGCTCAAGATAACTTTCATCCTTCACAATATGCTTACCAACTATGGGCAGAGCAAGCAAAAAAAGCTATTTGTAAATCTGCAGAAGAAAGCCAGTAACAATTGCTTGTTACTGGCTTTTATTTTTATCTTAATAACGACTCTAGCTAGTTATTTATCATTAAGTGGACGCATATGTGGGAATAAAATCACGTCTTTAATGGTTGGTGAATCGGTAAATAACATCACTAAACGATCAATACCAATACCTTCACCCGCTGTAGGTGGTAAACCATACTCAAGCGCTTGAATATAATCCGCATCATAATGCATCGCTTCATCATCACCGGCATCTTTACCTGCCACTTGATTTTGGAAACGTGCTGCTTGGTCTTCAGCATCATTAAGCTCTGAGAAACCATTAGCAAGTTCACGACCACCAACAAAAAATTCAAAACGGTCAGTAATAAATGGATTATCATCGTTACGACGCGCTAGTGGTGAAACTTCCCAAGGGTATTCAGTAATAAAGGTCGGTTGATCTAATAAATGCTCAGCCACTTCTTCAAAAATTTCACAAATGTACTTACCTGCACCCCAAACTTTTGACGCTTCAGTGGTTTTTACACCAACCTGTTTTGCCATCGCTTTAAGCGCATCAAAGTTTTCTTCCGGGTTACGAAGAATATTTTCATCGATATCATTACCATGTTTTAAAATGGCATCCACCATAGATAAGCGTGTAAAAGGCTGACCAAAATCATAGAACTTTTCTTCAACCACTTCACCATCAGAATTTTTCACGGTATTACGAATAACTGAACTGCCCATTACGTCTTCAGCAAGCGTACGTAACATCTCTTCAGTTAAATTCATTAAGTCATGATAATCAGCATAGGCCTGATAAAACTCAATCATGGTGAATTCTGGATTATGACGTGTTGATAACCCTTCGTTACGGAAGTTACGGTTAATTTCGAATACTTTTTCAAAACCACCAACAACTAAGCGCTTTAAGTAAAGCTCAGGCGCAATACGCATATACATTTGAATGTCTAAGGCGTTATGAAAAGTCTCAAACGGTTTTGCCGTCGCGCCACCAGGAATGGTTTGTAACATTGGCGTTTCAACTTCCATGAAATCACGATCAGTTAAAAACTTACGAATGCCATCAACAATCTTTGAGCGAATTTTAAAGGTATTGCGAGTATCTTCATTGATGATCAAATCAACATAACGTTGACGATATTTAGTTTCAACGTCAGATAAACCATGGAACTTCTCAGGCAACGGACGAAGTGACTTGGTCAATAACTCGTATTTGTCCATATTAACGTATAAGTCGCCTTTGCCAGACATGTGCATGGTGCCAGTAACACCGATAATGTCACCAATATCTAAAGTGCCCCAGCGAGCTTTAATATCTTTTTGCACAGTTTTATGGGCATAAGCCTGAATACGGCCAGTCATA
>MAAC01018371.1_pt1 | contig 23852 bp, 21 predicted proteins | sample 1115981 | NCBI WGS metagenome assembly MAAC01 (sample SAMN04961126, study PRJNA320927) | seawater metagenome | isolation source: sample BD02T64 sea water enriched with oil for 64 days | place: USA:Gulf of Mexico | collected 2013-07-27
AGCACTTTGATTTGTTTTGATGTTAGGTTTATTTCTCGCATGTGACTATCATGATCCTGTCAATTTAAAAGTCAACGGTTTTGTTTGAAAAAAGAGTGTTTTCAATGATCATCGGTATAGAACAAGGGCAATTTGCCGATTTAGATTTCGATGAATTGCTCAAGGAAACAAATTAGCCGTCGGCCCCCTACAAACTTAAAACCTGTAGCCATAGTAGTTTGCATTCCTTCATCCTTGAAGTAATAAAAAGGTCGCGCAAGCGACCTTTTATCATCTAGATACGAAGTAGCTAGATTTACCAACCAGTTTTTTCTTTAAGAGCTGAACCGATTTCAGCTAGAGAGCGAACGGTTTTAACACCAGCAGCTTCTAATGCAGCGAATTTCTCGTCAGCAGTACCTTTACCACCAGCGATGATTGCGCCAGCATGACCCATACGCTTACCTTCTGGTGCAGTAACACCAGCAATGTAAGATACAACAGGCTTAGTAACGTTTGCTTTGATGTATTCAGCAGCTTCTTCTTCAGCAGTACCACCAATTTCACCAATCATTACGATTGCTTCAGTTTGTGGATCGTTTTCGAACATTTCTAGAACGTCGATGAAGTTAGTACCTGGGATAGGGTCACCACCAATACCTACACACGTAGATTGGCCGAAACCTGCATCAGTAGTTTGTTTAACGGCTTCGTACGTAAGAGTACCAGAGCGAGAAACAATACCTACTTTACCTGGTAAATGGATGTGACCTGGCATGATACCAATTTTAGTCTCACCTGGAGTGATAACACCTGGGCAGTTAGGACCGATCATACGAACGCCTGATTGCTCAAGTTTAGCTTTCACATCTACCATGTCTAGTGTCGGAATACCTTCAGTGATAGTAACGATTAACTCGATACCAGCATCGATAGCTTCTAAGATAGCATCTTTACAAAAAGGTGCTGGAACGTAGATTACAGATGCAGTTGCACCAGTCGCTTCAACAGCATCACGAACAGTGTTAAATACTGGAAGACCTAAGTGTTCTTGACCGCCTTTGCCTGGTGATACACCACCAACCATTTGCGTACCGTAAGCAATTGCTTGATCAGAGTGGAATGTACCTTGACCGCCAGTGAAACCCTGACAGATTACTTTAGTATCTTTATTAATTAATACAGACATTATTTAGTCTCCGCAGCTGCTACAACTTTTTGTGCAGCGTCAGTTAATGATTCAGCAGCAATGATGTTTACATCAGAACTTGCTAATACAGCACGACCGGCTTCAGCGTTAGTACCTTCTAGGCGTACAACTACTGGAACTTGAACGCCAACTTCTTTAACTGCATCGATGATACCTTCAGCGATCATGTCACAACGAACGATACCACCAAAGATGTTAACTAAAACAGCTTTAACGTTGTCATCAGAAAGAATGATTTTGAATGCTTCAGCAACACGTTCTTTAGTTGCGCCGCCGCCAACATCCAGGAAGTTAGCTGGCTTGCCGCCGTGTAAGTTAACGATATCCATAGTACCCATTGCCAGGCCTGCACCGTTAACCATACAACCAACATTACCATCAAGAGCAACGTAGTTTAATTCCCACTGTGCAGCATGTGCTTCACGTTCATCTTCTTGAGATGGATCGTGGAAAGCACGGATTTTTGGTTGACGGTATATAGCATTACCATCGATACCAATTTTACCGTCTAAACAGTGTAGGTTACCTTCGTCAGTAATTACTAACGGGTTGATTTCTAATAATGCGAAATCAAAGTCGTTGAACATTTTAGCAAGACCCATGAAGATCTTAACAAATTGCTTCATTTGAGTTGGGTTTAAACCAAGTTTAAAACCTAATTCACGAGCTTGGTAAGCTTGAGCGCCAACTAATGGATCGATTTCAGCTTTGTGAATTAACTCAGGAGTTTCTTCAGCAATCTTTTCAATGTCAACACCGCCTTCAGTAGACGCCATGAATACAACTTTTTGAGAAGCACGGTCAACAACCGCACCTAGGTATAATTCGTTAGCGATATCAGTACAGCTTTCAACTAAGATTTTTGAAACCGGTTGACCGTTTGCATCTGTTTGGTAAGTAACTAAGTTTTTACCTAACCAGTGTTGAGCGAACTCTTTGATTTCTTCTTTCGTTTTAACTAGCTTAACACCGCCAGCCTTACCACGGCCACCAGCGTGAACCTGAGTTTTAACAACCCACATATCGCCGCCAATTTTGTCGGCAGCTTCTGCAGCTTCTTGAGGGGTATCGCAAGCGAATCCTTCAGAAACCGGTAAACCATACTCTGCGAATAATTGCTTCGCTTGATACTCATGCAAATTCATGGTGTTTCCCAATTACTATTTGAAATGGAGTTAATGTTTTGACCGTATATAGAAAACTGAATAAAAACACTAACGGGTTAAAATTTTGCGGTGATTATATAGATTTTGCCACTCTTATTAAAGCCCTTAAGGGCAATTCATAGCTAATAACGACAAAACCAATAAAAAAGCCGCCTTAACATAATATTAATGCGGCTGTTAATCACTAGAACTTTAGTCTTAGACTAAAATCTTAAAAAATAGACGCTAGATATCTAACAGCAAGCGTGTTGGATCTTCAAGCAATTCTTTAATGGTCACTAAGAAGCCTACAGACTCTTTACCATCAATTAATCGGTGATCGTAAGATAGTGCCAGGTACATCATAGGTAAGATTTCAACTTTACCATTAACGGCCATCGGACGGTCCTGGATTTTGTGCATTCCTAAGATAGCCGCTTGTGGCAAATTAAGAATAGGCGTTGAAAGTAATGAACCAAATACGCCACCGTTAGTGATAGTGAAGTTACCGCCGATCATTTCATCCATGGTTAACTTGCCGTCACGACCTTTAATCGCTAATTCACGGATACCGTTTTCAATACCAGCCATAGTTAGTTGATCAGAATCACGCAATACTGGTGTTACCAGGCCACGTGGTGTTGATACCGCAATGCTGATATCAAAGAAGTTATGATAAACAATATCATCACCGTCAATTGACGCATTTACGGCTGGAAAGCGCTTCAATGCTTCCGTTACCGCTTTCACATAAAAAGACATGAAACCTAAACGAGTATCGTGAGTCTTTTCAAACAAGTCTTTGTATTGCTTACGAAGATCCATAATTGGCTTCATGTTTACTTCGTTAAACGTAGTAAGCATGGCCGTTGAATTTTTCGCTTCTAATAAACGGTTGGCAATGGTTTTACGTAAACGCGTCATTGGCACACGTTTTTGGCTACGCTCACCTTGAGCAACTACTGGAGTTGACGCCGGTGCGGCAGCTTTAGTGGCCGCTTTTGGCGCTTTAGCAGCGGTTAAATGTGCTTCTACGTCTTCTTTAGAGATGCGACCGCCTTTGCCAGTGCCGTTAACTTGTGCGGCCGTTAAGCCGTTTTCCGTTAATAAACGACGTACCGAAGGAGAAGCAATGTCATCGCCTGCACTTTCTTCCACGCTTGATGCAGCAACTGGCGCAGATGGAGCACCGGCATTAAGCTGACCAATAGTTTGGTCGCCTAATACTGTGTCGCCTTCGCCGTGGATGATTTTACCCATTACGCCATCTTCTTGAGCAACAACTTCTAATACCACTTTATCGGTTTCGATATCAACCAGGTTTTGATCACGAGTTACCGCTTCACCTTCGCTTACGTGCCAAGTTGAAACCGTTGCATCAGCAACCGACTCGGGTAATACCGGTACGTTAATATCAATCACTTTTGCGGCAGCGGTTGGTGTTGCTTGTGCTGTTAGTGCTTTTGCAGGAGCTGCGGCTGCACCGGCAGCGGCATCTACAGTACCAATTAATTGATCACCTAAAACGGTGGCGCCTTCTGCTTCTGTAATTGCCGTGATAACACCGTCTTGCAATGCTTGTACTTCTAATACTACTTTATCAGTTTCAATATCGACTAATACTTGATCACGAGTAACAGTATCACCTACTTGAACGTGCCAAGTTGCAATTGTTGCGTCAGCAACCGACTCTGGTAAAACTGGAACCTTAATTTCAGTTGTCATTTTTATTCCTTAGAAAATCTTTTTATTTAATAGATTAAATTAATAATCTTATTTAATAGCTTTTTATACATTAAGCGCATCATTCACTAATGCTTGCTGTTCTTTCACATGCAAAGACATATAGCCACATGCAGGCGCTGCTGAGGCTGTGCGACCGGCATAAGTCAAAGTTGAACCCTGTGGGATTGTGCTGCGGAAATGGTGTTGACTGCAGTACCATGCCCCTTGGTTTTGAGGTTCTTCTTGACACCAAACGAAATCTTTCGCGTTTGGATACTGTGCGATAACGTCTTTCAATTCTGCTTCTGGGAATGGGTATAACTGTTCAATACGAACAATCGCCACATCCTGTTGCTCATTCTTACGGCGCTGTTCCAGTAGTTCGTAATAAACTTTACCACTACACATAACAACACGAGTTACGTCTGTTCCATTGAGTTCATCAACTTCACCAATCACGTTGTGATACGTACCGTCGGCCAATTCTTCTAATGAAGACACGGCAAGCGGGTGACGAAGTAATGATTTCGGTGACATCACAATTAATGGACGACGCATCGGGCGTACCACCTGGCGACGTAGCATATTAAATACTTGCGCCGGTGTTGATGGCACACATACCTGCATGTTGTGATCCGCACATAATTGTAAGAATCGTTCTAAACGAGCCGATGAATGCTCAGGTCCCTGACCTTCATAACCGTGCGGCAATAAAATGGTCAAGCCACACAAACGGCCCCACTTTTGCTCACCTGAGGAAATGAATTGATCGAACACCACTTGCGCACCGTTGGCGAAATCACCAAACTGTGCTTCCCAAACAGTTAAACCACTTGGCTCTGCTGTGGTATAGCCATATTCAAAGGCAAGCACGGCAACTTCAGACAATACCGAGTCGTAAATCTCAAATGGGCCCTGCTCTTTAGAGATGTGTTGTAAAGGCAGATAGGTTGAAGCATCGTCTTGGTTATGCAATACCGAATGACGGTGGAAGAAAGTACCACGGCCAGCATCTTGCCCGGTAATACGAACACGCTCACCTTGTTCAACTATCGCAGCGTAGGCCAAGTTTTCAGCAAAGCCCCAGTCAAGCATCTTTTCACCAGCGGCCATTTTTTTACGGTCGTCGTAAATTTTCTTAACCCGAGACTGCAAATTATGCTCTTCTGGGTAAGTACTGATATTGACCGCTAATGCCTTCAATTTAGTGATTGAAATTTGATGGTCATACTCATCATCCCAGTCATGGCCAATATATGGAGTCCAGTCAACAGAATGCTCTGTCATTGGCCGCCATTGCTCGACAGTACACTGACCTTCATCAAGTAACTTACGATAGTACTCAACAAGGTCTTTATTTTGGGCTACTGAGATTGCCCCTTCAGCATCTAACTGATCCGCATATAACTGACGCGGGGTAGGATGTTTTTTAATTTTCTGATACATCAATGGCTGAGTGGCATTTGGCTCATCGGCTTCGTTATGGCCGTGACGACGATAACAAACCAAATCGATAACCACATCACGCTTGAAGGTATTTCGATAATCAAGGGCGATTTGCGTTACTAAAATTACCGCTTCTGGATCATCACCATTAACATGAAGGATCGGTGCCTGTACCATTTTAGCAATGTCGGTACAATATTCTGTTGAACGGGTATCTTCTTGTTTAGACGTAGTAAAACCAACCTGGTTATTGATCACGATGCGAATCGTACCACCAACTTTATAGGCACGCGCTTGTGACATGTTGAAGGTTTCTTGAACCACACCTTGACCAGCAATGGCAGAATCACCATGAATAGTGATAGGCAATACTAAATCACCTTTGTCGCAATCTCGTCTATCTAAACGAGCACGAACAGAGCCGATAACTACCGGATTCACAATTTCAAGGTGAGATGGGTTAAACGCTAGGGCTAAATGTACAGCACCGCCTGGGGTGATAAAATCAGAAGAATAACCTTGATGATACTTAACATCACCAGAGCCCATGTGTTCTACTTTACCGGCAAATTCGTCAAACAATTTGCTTGGGTTTTTGCCCATTACGTTAACTAACACGTTTAAGCGACCACGGTGAGCCATACCCAGTACCACTTCTTTAGTACCGTGAACGCCCGCGCGACTGATCAGCTGTTTAAGCATTGGAATTAAGCTGTCACCGCCTTCCAGTGAGAAACGTTTAGCTCCGGGGAATTTTGCTCCCAGATATTTCTCAAGGCCATCGGCAGCAATCAAGTCTTTTAATAATTCAGTCTTTTGTTCAGCACTGAAATCTGCTTGAGATTTTACCGATTCAAGGCGTTGCTGTAACCAGCGCTTTTCGGTAGTTGAGGTGATGTGCATGTATTCGGCACCAATAGAACCACAATACGTTTTTTCTAACGTATTGTAAATATCACCTAAACGCATGGATTCCAGGCCTACGGCCAATGAACCGACGTTAAATTCTTTATCAAATTCTGATTTAGATAACTCGTGATATTGTAATTCTAGATCGCGAACGCGTTCACGCTTCCATAACCCTAGCGGGTCTAGATTAGCGTTTTGATGACCACGGAAACGGTAAGCATTGATAAGTTGCAGAACACGAACTTGTTTAGCATCTGATTCAGAGCTAACCGCTACATGTTTGGCACCTTGTTTGGCTAATTGTCGAAATTCATCACGAACCACAGAATGGTTGGTTTCAACTTCAACGCCGTCAACTTTCGGTAATTGATCAAAAACCTTGCGCCATTCGTCTGCTACAGAATGAGCATTTTCAAGATATGATTCGTATAACTCTTCGATATATTCAGCGTTATTACCGCTGAAATGGGAAGACTCTAACCAAGCCTTCATTGCACCTTCGGGCATTGCTGGTTCCTATGTTTGGATAAAAGCAATTCAAGCCAATTACTTTAACTGTATCTAAATATAAAGTTATCGGCATAACAAATGTAAAACTAAAATGCCGGACCGGGTAAATCAATGCGCTATTACAGCAATTAATTACACGTCCGGCTAATACTAATCTGTTGTAAGGCTAGTACCTTTAGTTATACCGCTCTTTGTAGCAACATTGACTTAATTGAACCAATGGCCTTAGTAGGGTTAAGCCCTTTAGGACATACGTCAACACAGTTCATGATGCCGTGACAACGGAAAACGCTGTACGCGTCTTGTAAGTCGTCTAAACGTTCATCGGTAGCAGTATCACGGCTATCGACTAAAAATCGATAAGCATGTAAAAGTCCTGCTGGGCCAATGAACTTATCTGGATTCCACCAGAAAGATGGACAAGCTGTTGAACAACAAGCACATAAAATACACTCGTATAAGCCATCTAACTTCTCACGCTCTTCAATCGATTGTAAGTGTTCACGGCTTGGTTGTTCTTTGCCATCATTGATTAAATACGGTTTGATTTTTTCGTATTGAGTATAGAACTGAGTCAAATCAATAACTAAATCACGTACTACGGGTAAACCCGGCAATGGACGTAAAACAATAACCTTTGCTTTAACATCTGACAACGGGGTAATACATGCCAGGCCATTCTTGCCATTGATGTTTAAACCATCACTACCACACACACCTTCACGACATGAACGACGGAATGATAATGTGGCATCCTCTTCTTTTAACAGAATCAGCGCGTCTAATACCATCATGTCTGAGCCTTCTGGAACGTCCAGCTCATAGTCTTTCATGTAAGGCTTAGCGTCAACATCAGGGTTGTAACGATAAATTGAAAACTTCTGAATCATCTCAGCTACTCCTTAGTAAGTTCTTGCTTTCGGTGGGAAAGCTTCACGGTGTACAGGTTCCATGTTTACATCACGTTTACTCATCTCTTCCGTTTGTGGAGAGTAGATTGAGTGACATAACCAGTTGACATCATCACGTTCAGTGAAATCTTGACGCGCATGTGCACCACGAGATTCGGTACGGAAGTTTGCCGCTTTTGCACTGCAGTACGCTGTTTCCATCAAGTTGTCTAATTCTAGACACTCGATACGTTGGGTGTTGAATTCAGATGACTTGTCGTCTAAGCGAGCATGTTGTAAGCGTTCACGAATTTCCGTTAACTCTTTCATGCCTTGCGCCATGGCTTCACCTTCACGGAAAACCGAGAAGTTCATCTGCATACAGTTTTGTAGGTCTTTACGGATTTGAACAGGATCTTCGCCCTTCTCACTGCCTTCCCAACGATTGTAACGAGCAAGAGCTGCGTCTAAATCTGAAGTTGAAGCATCTTTACCCGTTTGCGTATCATTTAGGTAAGTTCCTAAGAAGTTACCGGCAGCGCGACCAAACACCACTAAATCAAGTAATGAGTTACCACCTAAGCGGTTTGCGCCGTGTACAGATACACAGGCAATTTCACCAACGGCGAATAAGCCTTCAACCACTTTTTCAGAGCCATCGCTGCCAATGGTAAGTGCCTGACCGTTAACGTTACAAGGTACACCACCCATTTGGTAGTGACAGGTAGGGATAACTGGAATTGGCTCTTCCGCCGGATCAACGTGAGCGAAGGTTTTCGATAGATCACAAACACCTGGCAAACGCTTCTCTAGAGTTTCACGACCCAAGTGATCAAGCTTAAGTTTGATGTGTGGACCCCAAGGACCGTCACAACCGCGACCTTCACGAATTTCTGTCATCATTGAACGAGCAACAACGTCACGACCAGCCAAATCTTTAGCATTTGGTGCGTAGCGTTCCATGAAACGTTCGCCGTCTTTATTGAGCAGGTAACCACCTTCACCACGACAACCTTCAGTAACCAGTACACCGGCACCGGCAATACCCGTTGGGTGGAACTGCCACATTTCCATATCTTGCATCTGTACGCCAGCACGAAGCGACATACCAACACCGTCACCAGTGTTAATGTGAGCATTAGTGGTTGATGCGAAAATACGACCGGCACCACCAGTGGCTAATACGGTTGCACGAGCCTTGAAGTAAACCACTTCACCTGTCTCGATACAAACTGCAGTACAACCAACAACGCTACCGTCATCATTTTTCACTAAATCTAGTGCATACCACTCAGAATAAACGTTAGTTTTGTTTTTAACGTTCTGTTGGTATAAACAGTGGAGAAGCGCGTGACCAGTACGGTCAGCCGCAGCTGCGGTACGAGCGGCTTGTTCGCCACCAAAATTCTTTGATTGACCACCGAATGGACGTTGGTAAATTTTACCTTCTTCGGTACGAGAGAAAGGAAGACCCATTTTCTCAAGTTCGATGATCGCTTCCGGACCGGTTTTACACATGTATTCGATAGCGTCTTGATCACCGATAAAATCAGAACCTTTAACCGTATCGTACATATGCTGTTCCCAGTGATCTTCATGCGCGTTACCAAGAGCAACGGTGATACCACCTTGCGCCGATACCGTATGAGAACGAGTAGGAAAAACTTTTGAAATCAAGGCACAAGACTGGCCTGATTCAGAGATTGCTAATGCAGCGCGCATACCCGCGCCGCCTGCGCCAATTACAATGGCATCAAATTCACGAACAGGAACGCTCACTTACACACCCCACACAGTTAATAGTACCGCTGTAACATAGACAAACAGGGTAATAGTAAATAAAAATTGTAATAAACCACGTAATTGAGAATTTTTTACATAGTCGGTTAATACTTGCCAAATACCAATCCAAGCGTGGAACAGTACGGCAACAACGGCAAGTATAGTAAATATTTGCATGGCAAGATTTGAGAATAAACCATGCCAGATTTCAAAGCTCACTTCAGGTGTAGTGATGAAGAACCCCATCATAAAGATGCTGTAAAAAGCTAAAACGATTGCGCTAGCGCGGATCAAGATAAAATCATGAACACCACTGCGACCTAAAGTTGCTACGTTAGTTACCATAACCAGACTCCTGCTACTACAGATAATACGATCCAAAGAGCAATAACGAACTTGGCACTAGTTTGCCCCGAACCTTTCTCTTCTAGATGACCTAGATCCATAATTAAGTGGCGAATACCGCCAACAAAATGATAAGTAAGAGCAGAAACAATGCCCCACATGATAAACTTAAAGAATGCTCCGTTTAAACATTCTTTAACAGAAGCGAAACCTTCTGCTGATGAAAGAGATAATGAAAGGGTCCAGATTAAGATACCTACAGCAAAAAACATCATCACACCACTAACGCGATGTAAGATAGAGGCTTTACCAGCTGCCGGTAAGTTGATTGTGGATAAATCAAGATTTACAGGTCTTTGTTTTTTCACAGTTGTTGCCTAAAAAGTTATTTGTCTAACTGTTATTTTTGAATGTATGTTTTTATTTTCTAAGAACTCAAAATAAAAAGATACGCTACTTTAGTAAAGTATTTCGGGTTTTGAGCCAATTACGCATATGTAACAAAGCATGTCGCAATTAGATCGACCAAATTATATATAGGTCTATATTGAATTACAATTTTAACAGGGGTTTTATTGATGAATGTTCTGAATTAGTTTAGTGAATGATATTAATTAGTGCAAAAATAAGCCAAAAGTCTAATTTTATTGGTTCTAAATAACTTTTAAATTGACTTACTACCCCCTTAGTAGAGTAGAATGTCGGCAATTTATATTCATGATTATTGACTAAATTTTCATAACATTTGATTTATAACAAATGTTTCCCAATTGTAATCGTATACAATTGCACAAATTTGCCCTTACCCGGGTGATACAAAATAACAAACAAAAATTAGATAAATAGAACGTACATTATAGATAATATAGAGGATGAACTATGGCTGAGAATAAAGCCACGCTAAGCATTGCAGGTAAAGAGATAGCAGAGTTACCGATTCTTTCGGGAACAGCTGGTAACGACGTAATCGATATCCGTACATTAGGTAGCAAAGGCTACTTTACATATGACCCGGGCTTTTTAGCTACGGCATCTTGTGAATCAGAAATCACTTTCATCGATGGCGGCAAAGGCATTCTTCAACATCGCGGTTATGCGATTGACGATTTAGCCAAGAAAGCGGATTATTTGGAAGTTTGTTACATTCTTCTAAATGGCCAAGCGCCAAACCAAGAACAGTATGACGAATTTATCGAAGTTATCACTAACCATACTATGGTGCATGAGAAGTTAGCCAGTTTCTTTCAGGGTTTCTTACCAGATGCGCATCCTATGGCAATGCTTTGTGGCGTTGTTGGTGCATTATCATCTTTCTATCACTCAGATCTAGATATCGATGCAGCAGACCAACGTTTGCGTTGCTCACATCGTTTAATTGCGAAAATGCCAACTATCGCCGCCATGGCCTATAAATACAGCATAGGTCAACCGTTCGTATACCCACGTAACGATTTATCGTATTCAGAAAACTTCTTACACATGATGTTCTCTGTACCGGCGGAAGAATACAAGGTTAGCCCTACCCTTGCGCAAGCAATGGACCGCATCTTTATTCTTCATGCGGATCACGAACAAAACGCATCAACCTCAACGGTTCGTTTAGCCGGTTCTTCAGGCGCTAACCCATATGCATGTATTGCTGCTGGTATTGCTTCTCTTTGGGGCCCTGCTCATGGCGGTGCTAACGAAGCATGTTTAACCATGTTAGAAGAAATTGGCAGTGTTGACAGAGTTGACGAATTTGTTGCCAAAGCGAAAGACAAAGCGGATCCATTCCGCTTAATGGGCTTTGGTCATCGTGTTTACAAAAACTTTGATCCGCGCGCTACCGTCATGCGTGAAACTTGTCATGAAGTATTAAAAGAGCTAGGCGTTAAAGACCCATTATTGGATGTTGCAATGGCACTAGAGAAAGTTGCCCTTGAAGACCCGTACTTTATCGAGAAAAAATTATACCCTAACGTAGATTTCTACTCAGGTATCATCTTAAAAGCTATCGGCATTCCAAGTAGTATGTTCACCGTTATTTTTGCTATGTCGCGTACCGTTGGCTGGTGTGCACACTGGGATGAGATGTTAACTCAACCGGGTCAAAAAATTGGTCGTCCACGTCAAAATTATACGGGTGAATTAGATAAAGAGTTTTCACCTTTAAGCTCGCACAAGTAGAGTTGGATAACAGACTATCTTTTAGTCAAAAAACATTAAACCAAAGGCAGCTTTTAGCTGCCTTTTTTTATACAGGGAGGTATTTATCCTCTCGGGCCAGGGCCGGTGGATAGAGAGGGTTTATTCAAAGACGAATATATCTATCTTACCAATCTGCATAACTTTATAATCAACTCAGCACTTTTGTAGATTGGTATTAAATGTTGCTTTATTAACTGTTTAGCAATAAATTTAAGTAACAATACCGAGTTGATCAAATACAAAACTCTAGACTTTAGCATTGAACCTTAAGTGAATAACTATTCAACTATGACAACAGTAAGAAAAGCTAAAAATACCATATTAGTGGTAGACGATGAGCCCGGTAATATCGATTTAGCATCAGCTCTATTACGAGATAATTATAAAGTTAAAGCGGCTACTAATGGTAAAGTTGCACTCAAAATAGCGCAAGCAGACCCTAATATTGATCTGGTATTACTGGACATTATGATGCCAGAAATGGACGGCTTTGAGGTGTGTCAACAACTCAAATCCAGTCCTTTGACCCAAAACATACCGGTAATATTTTTAACCGCAAAAAGCGACGTTGCCGATATCACTCGAGGCTTTACTTTAGGCGCTGTCGATTACATCACCAAGCCACTAAAGCCTGAAATATTAAAGGCAAGAGTAGACACCCATATTACCTTGCGTGAAAGTCAAATAGCACTGGAAAATCAGGTTGAAACATTAACTGAAAATGCCAAGTTGCGAGAGGATATCGAGAAACTGACCCAACATGACTTAAAAGGCCCGTTGGCAGTGATTTTATTCGAGTTACCAAAAATTGCCGACAAAGTAGTCGCCAAATCCATTGAAGAGTCGATCAATAATGTTCTGAACATGGTGAATAACACTCTCGATGTTTTTAAAATAGAAAGTGGCACGTACCCGCTCAATCCTGACATGGTGGATATAAACCACCTGGTCAATCGAGCAATAAAAGCAGTATGTACTTTAACGAATAAAAAAGGCATCAACTTTCACATCGAATCCGAGCATGCTGCAACGTATATGAACGGAGAAGAGTTATTATGCCTGTCTATTTTTAACAACTTAATTAAAAATGCGGTTGAAGCTTCTCCCGACAATGAAGATATTTATATTACGCTAACTGAAAAAGCCGACAAAGTAGAATTTAAATTAAAAAATACCGGCGCCATCCCTGCAGAGTTACGAACAACCTTATTCGAGAAATATTCGTCTTCAAATCACCTTAGAGGTTCAGGGCTAGGCGCTTATTCGGCTAAACTGATGACCGAAGCGCAACAAGGTGAAATCGGTTTTACTATTATTGATGAAACCTTCACTGAATTTACCGTTTTAATGCCCGCTTATTAGTCATTGCTCTACTAATTAGTCGTTATCATTAAACAACTGATTTTCCAAAGTTCTGCCATTAATCAGCTGCCGATAGCGCCATTTATTTTGATAACAAAGTTTTAGAATTTCGATATCTACTGGCTGTTCACCAGACAGTGTTTGCACACTGATTTGATACTCCTTATCTTGTGAGTTTATCACCGAATTCACCTGCTTTAATGAGCTAAGTGCAGCAATTAAATCTGGCTGCTGTTGTTCCATTCTTAAGGTGAAAAAATTCAGGTTGTCTTCAGCGTTTAATGATTGATGCTCTTGTAAATGCCCCTGCTCAAGGTACAGAACCTGATCGCATAGTCGTTCAAGCTCACTTAAATCATGAGAACTTAAGATAAAGGTAATATCTGTAGAAAGTGAAGCTACAAGTTCTCGTACTTCTCTTGCATGTTTAGGATCAAGACCTGCTGTCGCTTCATCTAACATGACAATCTCAGGTGCACCAATTAACGCTTGGGCAATTGTCACACGTTTCCGCATGCCATGAGATAACGATCCCGGTTTCTCTTTTAAGACTTCACTTAAACCTACCAATTCTAGCGTGCGCTCCGCTTCAATGTGAGCTTCACGTTTTGAAAACCCTTGCAATTGCGCATAAAACGTTAACTGTTGTGCAATGGCAAAACGCGGATCTAATTGCGCATCTTGCGGTAACGCCGATAAGCGGGACAAGTTTTTATGACTCGCAGGCTGTGCACCAAAGACAGTAACACTTCCTGATGATGGTTTAAGGTAGCCGCATAAAATGCTAAATAGTGTGGTTTTACCCGCACCGTTTGGCCCAACTAACGCCACGGGTCCACCCCGTTCAATTTCAAAATCAACATCACATAATGCGTGGTTTGAACCAAAAAATTTATTTAATTGTTGTGCCTTAATTAAACAGCTCATAGCGAACTCCTTTTCATCAACAAATGCGCTAATAGCAGGTAAGCCGACATTTGTATCACTGGTATCGCATAAATTGCGTAACTAAATTGTTTGGGGTTTATCGCCTGGTCTATTTGCATTCCCGGAAACAGATAGTTTAACTGGCTAACAAAGCTAAAACTATAGCCAACAAAGCCTATGGCTAACGGTAAAATACCAAAAAATAAAACAGTGAATACCAAAGCTTGTTTCGATGATTTGGCGAAACAATTAAAAAACGCCATCAGCGCAATAAAAGGTAAAACAACAATGAAAAGTTCAATGAACAATTCGCCAGCTTTCTTCGCACCTGGCACAAATAAACTGCTATCGCGAAGGCTAGCGATAAGTACTGCAGCGATTAAAGTGATGGCGATTAGAGTGGCATTGATGATCAATTGTCCGAGAAAGCGGCCATAGATAATTTCTGCCCGAGTAGCCCTTAAAGAAATAAAACGCAGCGTTCCTCTAATACGATCTGAGCAGGTTTGATCACTGGCAATGATCAGAGCAAACATCGGAAAAGAATAAATAGCGATTAACCAGTACATGGCGAGCTCTGGGACTTGCCATTTTAATAAAGAGGCTAGACCGAAAGCACCAAAGACTTGTTTGGCGACATCTTTAAACATCGCCGAATAGATAAAATCTACCGCGGAATTTACCGGGTAATACAAGATCAAAAACCAGGTGGTAACAAATGCCAATAGTGCCATAACGCCACTTTTGGTTAAAAACAGTCTTACTAATTCAAATTTGGCCAAACACCAAACCCGATGCATACTAAATTGCCAGAGCATAGTTATCACTTAAAATGTAATTTATATTCAATTGGTATTCTATATGGCAGGGTATTCGTAAGTGATTAAAATAGCGAATGTTATTTGCCAATAGAAAGATTTACTAACAATAAAAAAGCTCCCTAGGGAGCTTTTTTATTCAGGGACGAATTAACTTAGAATTGCCATGGACCACTCTCTGACTTCCATGTCATCATGGCATTCATTACGTCCTGTAAATTATGGTTTAAATTCTGTTAATAATAAATTGCAAGCAATTTATCTGAATGACAGTGCCGGCTCTAATACTTCAAAGTTTTTCTCAAGTAATTCTTTTGTAACGACTTGTTGTTGAGCATCTTTGATCACCAGAGATGTTTGCTTACCAGTGATTTGTAAATGAAAATGATAACTGCCATTTTCGAGTGAAATAATAGGCACATCATCACCCCAGATTGAATCCCATAAACTCGATTCAGTACGGGTATATTCTACTTCGTAAAAATACTTTTCTTCGTTTAAATCGGTTACTACAAAATTGAATTTTTCAAAAAAACCTGGCAAATAAGACCATAATTCATCAATTGGGTAATCAATAATATAAGCGGGCTCTTCATTCACCGATTGACCTAGGGTAACAATTTGCATGTTTGCCCGGGCAATTCTGTCTTCTTTATTGTTTAATCGATAATGGTAATCCAGTTGCGAGGTAACAGCATTGATCATACCCATTTCTACGCGCTGCTGCTCGATAGGGTCAATTTTTTTGGTTGACCCCTTGTCTGAAGTAAACATATAGTCAATGAGTTCAACATTTAAACCAATACTACGGCCATGAGGTTTGGTTACTAACGAATAACGAAAGCGCCAGCTTTCGGTTAAATCGACACTTTTCCAAAACAGGTGGCCACTTTCATTTTCAACATGAAACCAATCTGACTCCCACACATTGTTGTCAGCATCACGGCTAGAAAATTCAACATTTTCACTGGCAAGATAATCGCTAATGGCTTTAATAACTTGCCCACGTAAATCGCGATTATCGTCTACTTTGTCGTACCAAATTTCAGCACTTTTATCGAATTCATCAATACGGCTGCCAGAAGCAAGAGGCAACACTAACGCTGGGGCGCGAATGTCTACTTTCTTGCCAACCGGGTTATTGTTACTTTTAACATCTGGGATGCTGTACTTATCATGTTTTTGCGGTGCGGTGAGACCTGAAGGTACTTTTAACTCTTCATTGGCTTGAATGTTTACGTAATCAAAATCACCTTTGGCTTGTTTACGGGTTTCTATACCGCTACAAGCAGCAAGAGATAAAGTTAATAAAGAAAAATAAATAATACGGCGATCCATTAAAACTCCCGAGGAAAAAGCCTGTCATACTAAAGGTATGTCTATTGTTATTTACGTTTCAATGTGAGTAATTAAATGATTGGTATTTTAACAAATATTGTTCATTTACAAATTCAAATTGAAACATTAAGATGTTTTGATTTAATTGCTGGCAAAAAGTTCCTAATAATCTCGATTTAATTAGATTATTAATAATAATTATTTAGTGCGATTAAAGTTGCGGTTTATGGTACTTGCCTGAAGTTGCAAACACAAGTTTTACTCACGGTTGTTCGCTAATTTTTATCGGCAAAGCTATAAATTGTGCTGATAACTCATTACAATAATCAAAAATAACAATCCCACTAGGGTCTGTTTATCTTTGCTGTGCATTTTTGAACGAAATTTGTACCGCAAAGATAAACAGACCCTAATAAATATTATATAAATGATTGCTATTAGGAACTTGTCTTTACCGTCCTAACAAAAAAGCGATTATACCAAGTTGATTAAATACTATAAGGAATAACATGAACACTTTACAAGCTGGCGATAACGCTCCGCGATTTTCATTACCCGATCAAAACAACGAAATAGTTGCACTTGCTGATTACATCAATAAAAAACGCGTACTTGTATATTTTTACCCAAAAGCGATGACACCGGGTTGTACCGTTCAAGCACAAGGCTTACGAGACAGCGAAGCTCAGCTTGAACAATTAAATACAGTGGTTTTTGGCATCAGCCCAGATGAGGTAAAACGTCTGGATAAATTTTGTCTTCGCGACGAATTAAACTTCAGTTTGCTGTCAGATGTTGATCACAGCGTTGCCGACCAATTTGGTGTTTGGGGACTTAAAAAATTTATGGGCCGTGAATATGATGGTATTCATCGCTTAAGTTTTTTAATTGGTTTGGATGGTAAAATTGAAAAGGTTTTCAATAAGTTTAAAACCAAGAATCATCATGAAGTTGTGTTAGCTGCAATTGAAGAATTAACATAAAAATTTTTTAATACTACAAACCTAAAACCATCCTTGGTGGTTTGCATTCCCTCATCCATGAAGTAAAAAAAGGTGATGCCTTGTATGGTATCGCCTTTTTGCGATTGCTATTACACGCCTACTGTTTCAGTGATTTCTTCTGATGGCCAGGCATTAATGATGGCTTTCACCAGAGTCGCAAGCGGGATGGCGAAAAACACGCCCCAAAACCCCCATAGCCCACCGAACAATATCACCGCAATAATTATTGCCACCGGGTGTAAGTTCACCGCTTCGGAAAATAATAACGGTACTAAAATATTGCCATCAATCACCTGAATAATGCCATAAGCAAGCATTAAATAACCAAATTCTGGACTAAAACCCCATTGAAACAAGCCCACCAGACAAACTGGAATCGTTACTACCGTAGCCCCCACATAAGGGACCAGTACCGACAAGCCAACTAAGGCACCAAGTAACACCGCATATCTTAAATCAAGGAACAAGAACGCGATTGTTGAAGCTATACCAATAATTAAAATCTCAATGACTTTGCCACGTATATAGTTATGAATTTGCTGATGCATTTCACTGGCCACTTGAGTGGTTAACCGGCGTTCTTTCGGTAGAAAACGGGCAGCATTGTCGATCATTGCGGCTCTGTCTTTTAAAAAGAAAAACACCATGAGCGGTACTAAAATCAAATAGATCAATAAAGCCACCAGATCTGAAATAGAGTTTAATGAGGCCTCTAGCACTCGTTGTCCCCAGACTAGAAAATTTTCTTTAACCGATGCGATAACGGTATCAATTTGTTCAGCTTTGATAAGGTCCGGATACGTTTCTGGCAAGGTTAATAAGTAAGTATTACCCTCTACCAACATTTGTGGCACTTCTGAGACCAAATTTGATGTTTGCTGCCACAGTACAGGTAGCAGGCCTAAAATAGTCAGTAAACTGATACCAATAAAGATAAGCATCACCAATATAACCGATTTATTTCGACTCAGGCCAAATTTTACAAACCTTAAAACCGGTGATTCAAGCAAGAAAGCCAGTGCTACCGCCACTATCACCGGCATCAATAAATTACCAAAGTAATATAGCAACAAAAATGTAGTTAAAATAAATAAGGCAAGGGTTACAACATGGGGATCGGAAAATTTTTCTTTATACCAATCAACAATGTATTTAATCATTCAAAAATTACTCTTTTATTATCACTATCTCAATTGCATCGGCAGAGATTGATTGTTGGGTAAATGATATACTTAGTTTGTTTAATAAACGTGGGATATCTTGTTTGGAGCCAGGATCGGACAACAGCAGGGTTAGTTGCTCACCACAATTAAGTTGTTTTAACAGCAACTTGGTATTTACCAGTACCTGCGGACATTTATCCAATCGCGCATCATATTCCAGTATTTTTTGCATATTTAGCTTATTTACTACCGTTTGCCAAAATAGTATCAATTACAGAACCTTAAATAAACCTAATTCATTCAGCAAGTCACTATATAGGCTTGTAAAATAGCCCCACATAATCCAAAATAAGGTTTATACCCCTACCATTCAAGATAGAGGTTTCAGAGCGCTTTGAATGGTGCGGGTTTATAAAGGGATTGCGAATTCAACGAAATAAATTGCAACTATATTGAGCTTTGAAACTCCAAGTTGAAAGATTATCAACAGACCTCAGATGTATCAGGATGTTAATGAATAAAACCAGAAAATTTACACCTGCCGTTATTACTAGTATTGTTGCGGGTTTATTATTTGCCCACTGTGCCCACGCCCTGTCTACCGACAAAAACCAATTACCCGAAATTGGCACCTCGGCGGTAAGTACGTTGTCATTAGATAAAGAAAATTTATATGGCAAAGCGATGATGAAATCCGTTCGAGCATCGCAGCCAATCATTCAGGATCCCGTGCTAATTGAATACATCAATGATTTGGGTAATGAGTTAGTCAAAAGTGCCGATGGAGTAAATTATCAATTTCAATTTTTCCTGATAAATAACAAAGAACTCAATGCCTTTGCATTTTTTGGTGGCCATATTGGCACACACTCAGGGCTAATCACCATGGCCGAAAATGAAAGTGAACTTGCTTCCGTACTTTCTCATGAAATCGCCCATGTAACGCAACGCCATTTAGCCCGAAAAATGGAAGCACAAAGCCGCAATACTCCACTCAGTATTGCCGGGTTGATATCTGGAGTATTAATATCTTTAGTCAATCCACAAGCAGGTTTTGCTACTCTTAGTGCAACTATGGCGGCAACTCAACAAGCCAGTATCAATTACACCCGAAGCAATGAACAAGAAGCGGACCGCGTCGGTATGAGTATTTTGGTCGCAAGTGGTTTTGATCCTAATGGGGCACCCGACTTTTTTAAAAAAATGTCGAGCAAATATCGCTATACCTCAAAACCACCCGCAATGCTGCTGACTCACCCTTTACCTGAGTCGCGTATCAGTGATTCGCGAAACCGTGCGCAATTGTACCCAAATATGTTACTGGCGCCAAGTTTAGAATTTGAACTTGCCAAAGCCAGGCTCAGAGCCAGATATGAAGGCAATGGTAAAGGCAACATTGCTATTTTTGAAAATGAAATTCGCAAACAACAATATCAGATTAAAGAAGCGGCTCAATACGGTTTGGCGCTTTCTTACTTTGAAGATAAACAATATCTAAAAGCGGAAACCCTATTAACTCAATTACTTGCTAAAGCACCAAACAACCTGTTTTATGCCGATGCGATGACCGATACTTTTATCGAACAGAAAAAATACGATCAAGCGCTGGCAATGTTGCAAAAACTAAATTTGATCATGCCAAATAATCAAGTGGTTACGTTAAATTATGCCAACACAGCTTTAAGTGCAAAAAAATATGACTTGGCAACCAGTTTGTTACAAAAATTTTTGATTTTAAACCGAGAAAACTTTATCGGCCACGATCTATTAACTCAAGTGTATCGTAAACAAAAAAAAATGGCGCAGATGCATGGCCAACAAGCTGAAGTTTTCGCATTAATGGGCTTGTATCCCAAAGCGGTTGATGAGTTGCATACGGCCTATAATTTCTCGGAAAAAAATTCATTAATGCAAAAACGTATTAAAGCGAGAATATTACAATTTCAAGAAGAAGAAAATCAGTTGAAAAGACTGTAAGACTGAACAATAACATTGCTAATAATGCCAGCAAGGCAAAGAAACCTACCATTTAAAAAGAGAATTGCATGACAACATTAACTATATATCATAATCCACGTTGCTCAAAAAGCCGACAAACATTACAGCTTATTGAAGCCGCTAATGTTGATGTAGAGATTGTTGAGTATTTAAAAACGCCACTTAGCGCTGAAACGTTATCAACTATTTTAAAATTACTGGCCGTTGAACCAAGAGCGATGATGCGAGTAAAAGAAAGCGAATATAGAGAGCAAAACCTTGCTGACCCAAGCTTAACAGAGAATGACTTGCTTGCTGCCATAGTGGCAACACCTAAATTATTAGAGCGTCCTATAGTCGTTGCTAACAACAAAGCCTGTATTGGTCGCCCTCCTGAAAATGTACTAGCACTACTTTAATGGCTATGAATGAGCGTAACCAGCAAAAGCAGTTGTTTGCCACACACACACTAAAAAACATTACGTTATTTGGTTATTTTGGTTTATTAATTTTTATGCCCGTTTGGCTATTATGGTTAAGCCCTAGTGAAGGCTTATCGCCAATACTGTCGATGATATTGTTCACCCTGCCGTTATTGTTTCCCCTAAAAGGCTTAGTGGCAGGAAACCCTTATACCTATGCCTGGGCGAATTTTGTGGTGATGATTTACTTTTTGCATTCACTTACCACATTATGGGTGTCAACAGACGAAACAGTTTACGCATTAATTGAACTGTTTTTTGCAACAACTATGTTCTTAGCCGGGTCTTATTACTCAAAGTATCGAGGCCAAGAGCTTGGACTGAAAATCAAAAAACTAAAACAAGAATTAGAAGAAGAGAAACAACGAGAACAACAATAAATCAGCACTACTATCGCGGTAGCGTTTGATAATAGGAATGACTATGAAATACCCAGCAATTTTATTAACCACAGTACTTACATCTGCCTTAAGCCTGGCGGGTTGTGGTGGCGGTAGCGGTAGCGATGATGATGATCCAATCAATGAACCAACTCCCGGCTTAATGCAAAGTGATAGTAACCCGACAGCAGGCAGCAGTACCGAACTTATTTTGTTGCAGCCAAACCAAGACATCAGTCAGATATCCTGGCAGCAAACCAGCGGCGCTGAGGTAACATTGTTAAGCAGCAACAGCAAAGTAGTTGCTTTTACCATTCCAGCTTCAGGCGATTACAGCTTCAAAGTTGATTATCTCGATGGCTCTGCCAGCAAGAGTGAAAGCATTAGCTTTAGCGCTGGCAGCGGCTCAAATAAAGTGGTTGCGCGCTTAGGACACAGTGTGGTTGAACAAGGTGCCGTCTCGTTAAGAGCATTCACCACTAGCGATATAGATACGACTTCAATTTCATGGCAACAATTATCAGGCCCTGCCGTGAGCTTTGATGTTGATAACACTAATACTGCAATTGCAATTTTTGCTGTGCCCAGTGTATCTTCCGATTCGGTCATAGAATTAGAAGTAACGGCTCAAACCACCGGCGGTGACACCCATACAGACAGAGTGTCTTTGTTGATTGAAAACAGACTCAACATGGCAAGCGATGCACTGTTTGATGATGCGTTAGCAAACATACATGCTTATAACCCTGATTCAGCTTTTGCCGATGCGTTAGTTAAATGTGTTTATTCGAATCAAATTGAAAACAAAATTTCTGAATTATGTGAATTGTCTGAATTGCCAATTTTAGCGCAAACCAGCAATGGCTTAACCCCGACAATTGAGCAAATTATGGATCGTGTTGTGGTTTCGCACGACTGGATGGCAGAAAATTTTAAAGCCTACTTGGAAGAATTCGATGAAGATAACCATGACTTTAAAAACCTGCTCAGAGCCACCACCGCGATTGTCTTATCTTACGATGTGCGCCCTTCTTTCTATTGGATTGCAACTGGAGCGATATATTTAGATCCAGACAATTGCTGGTTAACCGCTGACCAGCGTGACACCATTAATGAAGCACCGGATTTTCGCGCTGGTTTAGGCGACGATTTACAATTTAGCATGCCATGGCGATATGTAAAAGATAATAATTATGCTTGGTTTAACTACCCGGTAAATGACCGATTTAACCGTGATTTAACCGATATAAAATTTGAACTTGCCTATTTGCTCTTCCATGAACTCGCTCATGCCAATGATTTTTTACCACAAGCAGAGTGGTCTGGCGTGTCATCATCAGACAGTTTCTACGAAGCGGCGATTGATGTTGATGAAATATCTGATGATATGATCCTTCGTTACCCATTACAGTCACAAGAAATGAAAGATTTAGCAGCCGTCCGATTCACCACTGAAAAAGAAGCAAATGATACTCAAAAAGCTTATACCCCTGATGATGTGGCCATTTTTTACAAAGGCGATATTTCCAATGGTTTTTACAATTACACCAATGAAAGAGAAGATTTAGGCATATTATTTGAATCGTTAATGTTGTCACTACGCTATGGTGTGCAACGTGATACGGCGGTAACAAGCGATAGTGATCATGGTTATATGGTAAGTTGGGGACAGCGTGGCCGCGTTGCTGAACCGGGCATCAGTGAAAGAGCATCTTATGTGACGGGGCGAATTTTGCCTGAATTTGATCTTAGCCTGGTTGATACTTTACCAGCGCCAATTCTAATGACCCCGGGCCGCGATTTTTGGCGGGACAATTTAGCGATCAGCCCTAATGTGCCACAAGCCTTACACACGCTACTACTGAAATCAAGTAAGACTCTACAACCAAAAATCCAAACGCATCAGCACCACGCAAGGACTATGCCTAAGCACTAAGGGCAAGGTACAAGCAGCATTGTTAGAGCCCCAAGTTTGTTTACAATACTCACTTGGGGCTTTTTTAGTACATGTACTTATACCCGGATGGTAGAACGACAAATATGAGCGAATTGCAGCCCCACACGTTCATCGAAAAATAACGCCGTCATCCCGTTCAAAAACATAACGGGATGACGGAGTATTTTTTCTAATCTCGTATGGCCGTTCCTAGCACATTGAACTAAACCGCTCCTCGCGGTAGGGGCGCTCCTTTTCTAGCTCTGTAATATCTCAAATCCTGACTATTTTTTCTACGCTTATCGTGCGAGGTATTTTCCTCGCCTGATAGGAG
>MAAC01006702.1_pt1 | contig 23835 bp, 15 predicted proteins | sample 1115981 | NCBI WGS metagenome assembly MAAC01 (sample SAMN04961126, study PRJNA320927) | seawater metagenome | isolation source: sample BD02T64 sea water enriched with oil for 64 days | place: USA:Gulf of Mexico | collected 2013-07-27
CCTTCTAGCCAGCGTTGAAATAGATTTTTCCGTGCCTGTAATAAGTGTTGATATCCGGTAGAGGTTGTTGGATTTCGTTTGTTCGGATTTTGCGGAATAACAGCCAACGTCAACGCTTCTGGCAGGCTCAGATTGCTCGGCTTCTTGTTGAAATAGATTAGGCTTGCAGCGGCGATCCCTTCAATGTTCCGCCCGTAGGGCGCTAAGTTAAGATAGGATTCCAAAATATCTTGTTTTGAATAATGACGTGAAAGCTGTATTGCACGAGCAATCTGATGAATTTTCCCTGGGATGGTATTTGATGGAATATTCCACCGTAAACGCGCTACCTGCATGGTGATGGTTGATGCACCAATGCGCCGTTCACGCAGAATAAACGTCGACCAAAAGGCGCGCACTAATGCGGTGAAATCCACACCAATGTGATCATAATAATCCTGATCCTCGTAGAGCAGGGTGGCAGCAATGAGCTCTGGTGATATTCTATCTAAGGATTCGAACAGCCGATAGCGCTGATCTTCAGCAAGAGAAACTCTCAGTAAACGATCTTGACTATCAAGCCATGCGCTGGAATAGGAGGTAAACGTTTTGAGCTCTGGGCGTGGGCAGAGCATATATAGTGTTATGGCGAGGCACATTATTGACAATAGCGTGGGCAATAATACGTTCAGGCGAGTAGAGAAACGTTTCATTTTCCTTGTTAATGTCCCTTGTTAACATGGACTGTTAACGTGATTGCATAATAAAGCATTATTTTTGGATGCACAGTTAGCTGCATCCAAGAGTGGATTTGCAATAAAGTATCATACCATTGATGAAAACAGGACGATTTTACTAGAGCCGACATTAAGAAAATTGTTGGGACCATTATGGATACAGGGTAACTGTGTTTTTTAGTTGGTGATTTATCCCTCAAACTGTAAACTTGCTGCTTTTCAGAACTGTTAGGTCATTTTATATGAAAGTTTCACCTCAGTGGGTTTTATACATCGCAATGTTGTCTGTCGGTATGGGGCAATCCATTATTTTTGCGGTGTTGCCCATGCTGGGGCGTGAGCTAAAGTTGCATGAATTGCAGCTGCAACTACCCTTTTTGAACTTATCTATAGAACCCAAGGAACTTGCAATTACATCTCTGTCAGCTCTGACGGCATTAACCTTCTCCTTGGTAAGTCCTTTCTGGGGGAGAATGAGTGATCGCTATGGCTGCAAGCCTGTGATCGTTGTTGGCTTGCTTGGTTATACCCTGGGTATGGCACTTTTTAGCGGTGTTGCGTACGCCGGTTTAGTAGGAGCGATAGGTGGCCTAGGTTTGTACATATTGTTACTTGTTGCGCGAATTATCCACGCGTCAGTGATGTCCGCGGCATTCCCCGCCTCGAGCGCCTATATGGTAGGGCTTGTTGATGCGAATAATCGAGCAAAGGGACTGGGTAAATTATCTGCCGCTAACCAGCTTGGTATTATGTGTGGGCCCGCACTTGCGTATTTGATTGCGTTAAATTATTTGGCTCCATTTTTTGTGCAGTCCCTTATAACATTGTTCGCTGCGATACTGGTGGCCTTAATGTTGCCGAAAACAGACGTTGTTGAAAAAAGTTTGCAACAACCCAAAAAACTCACCTATTGGGATAAACGTTATCGTGTATATATTGGCGTTGGGTTGGTGGTATATACCTGTTTAGGAATGGTACAACAAACACTTGGGTTTTTCTTTCAAGACACGCTGAATCTTGACGGGGTTACAGCAGCAAAATATTATTCGTCAGCTATGGTTGTCTCTTCTGGTGCCATGATGTTTGCCCAGCTATTCCTTGTCCAGCGTTTACATTGGCGGCCACAAATATTACTGCGATTCGGCCTGCCGTTTATGATGTTCGGATTTGTACTTGTCGCAGTTTCTAGTAATTTGCCCTTGTTGTTAATTGGAATGGCTCTGTTTGGTTTTGGAATGGGGTTTACTGGACCAGGATTCTCTGCTTGTGCGTCGTTAACGGTTGCTCCAAATGAACAAGGGGCATTAGCAGGGTTGGTAGGTGCGGTTGCAGGAATGGGGTTTGTTATTGGCCCGTTGTTAGGTGGTTTTTTGTATGCGTTGGATTCATCATATCCTTATGCCTTGGCGGGTGCTTGTTCCGGTATTGTGTTTATTGTTATTTCCTTGAGATCATTGCCGGGGGAGTTTCTTAGTGAAGAATAGGGGCCGTTGAGTTTAAATAATGGGAATTCACGTGACCCCTATGTAGGCTTACCTAATAATTTTGACTGCGGAACTCCTCCGACGCCGTGGGATATTATCAACCGGCCACTAACAGACTAATATCCCTTTGGACCGATCTGTACTTTTGGTGAACATGAACCTTCTTTTGGTAAGGTACCACCGTTAAGGTGGGATGATGAAACGCCAGCGAACACCACTGATGACAACGGTGATCTGCTAAACGGTCACTACAAGAACGTCCAGATTTTTGGGGGAACAATGTTTCCCCCTTAAGTTTTTAGTTCAACTAGCCGTATTTCCTACCTTTTTTGTTTTTATCCTATCTATAAAATGGTGATTTCATATCGAGGCTAGCTTCTTCGGTTGTGTGTGCATCAAAAACTCTTGTATAAAAAGCCGCATTTCTGTTTCTTGCGGCTATTGGGAAATCTTCAATTGCAAATGTTTTTGCATTCTCAAGAGTATCAAAAGCATAAAATCCACCAATTGTACCTGTGTGAATCCCACTCAACCATGTCTTGGAAAGTACTCCCTTTTTCTTTTTGATTATAGGGTTGATCTCACGCCATGAAGAATTTTCATCAAATGAAGGGATATTGATCTGAACTTCAGTGTAAACATAAGCTCCAGGTTTTTGGTCGACATGTCCTTCGTAATAAGCTGAGTTTATGTCTCTGCTCGCATTTTTGGTCTTGTCTGCATCAAAAATTCGCGTTGTTTGTGCTACGCCAAAAGCAGCGGCTTCTTTTGGGAAATATTCAGTGACAAATCTTTGTGCATTTTCGATCGTGTCGAAAGCATAAAACCCTCCCGCAGAACTATTGGTAGATCCTGAAAGCCAAGTCTTATTTACAAAACCGGGTTGTTTTTTTATACCATCGTTTATTTTTTGCCACGGAACATCTGAAAATGGAATGGATGTTTGCAATTCTGTGTAAACAAAGGCCTTAATCTCTGGATTAATTATCCCGATTTTTTCAATGGTTGCTCTCTTACGTTGCTTTGCTTTCTCATCTTTTGGTGCGGAAATCAATGTATTTAAATTACTATGAACAACGTAGATTTCATTGTTTTTGATAGTTCCCGTTGTCGGATATACGTTATCGAATTTATATTGGTCTGTCGTTTTGGCTGTTTTCCAGTCGTCTTTACTGGTTAATGAGAATGCTGTTTCGGTCACTTTACCGGCTGCGCGATTGGCAATCAAAACAAGCTCTTGATTGTTTGCTAAAATCAGCCCATCTCCGCCAATGAACGCACGATCGATTTTTATTGTGGTAAAATTTTCGGGGGCACCTAACGGAATTTTAAACAAAGTGCCTTCAGACTTTTTTACAACAATTAAATATCCATCTGGATGGAAAATAATGCCGTTGAGATTAATTCCATCACCTATGAATTCTGAGCTTTGTAGAAAAATTGAAGAAACTCCATTTGTATCAATCTTGTAAATAACAGGGGATAAACTATCCGTTACATATGCATTGCCTTCATCGTCCAATGCAATGTCATTCGCTAGATGATTATCGTTCGGTAACAATATACTTAAGTCAATAAAGTTAATTGATTTTCCTGACGTTAAGTCATATATACCTACGGAGGCTAGTTTTTTTAAGCCTTTGGCATAAGATCTCTTACTGGCACCTATGTCAGAGTTTGCGACAAAAAGTTTGTTGCGCTTAGCATCAACACGTACTGCAAGAACTGAATGTAGACGCTCGTCCTGTATAAGGAGGCGATAGCCTCCATTTTTATCTACCTCGTATACAGCCCCCTCACGAAATGAGCCCACCACGAATTTATCAGTGTTAGGGTTGTAATCTATGCCTTCAGGAAAGATGCCTTCTTTTTGAATCTCGATACTCGTAAGTGACTCTTTATTAAGTTGTATTGATTCTGCTGATGCATAATAAGGAAAAAATATGAAAATAAACGCCGATATAGCGCCTATTTTTTGTAAAATTATTGGTGCTTCCATCTGTTTTACCTTTTTTGTATGAGAATATTTATGAGCCGTAGTATAGGTTGGTGTATATTCTTAACAAGAAGGCAGTAATTATTTAGTTAGTATACAAAAGGGTACTACGGTGAATTTATCATGAAAGATCAAAAGAAAAATTATACAGAATGTCCAGTCGAGACCACTCTCAATCTGATCCAAGGAAAATGGAAAGTAGTAATTATGTTTAGGTTGAGAGAGACGTCACGACGTTTTAATGAGCTTACTCGATTGTTACCCGGTATCACTCAACGTATGTTAACAAATCAGTTGCGTGAACTGGAACGAGATGGCCTTGTTCACCGAGAGGTTTATGCGGAAGTACCTGCAAGGGTTGAATATTCATTAACGGAGTTGGCAGAAAGTTTGATGCCTATAATGTTATCAGTAAAAGATTGGGGTAAGGAGTATCTAGAAGTTCAACAGTAAGCAAAATTTAGATAAGTAACGGTGTTGAGCGTTTTCGAGAACAGGTGTTATTAATACCCTATTCCAACCCTCTACCTTGACGCAAACCCCTTTAGAGATGATTCGTCCAGAGGGGTTAGAAGCATCGCCATATCATTTTATCGGACGTTAAGGAGAAAATCATGCGATTTTCAAAGCCACCAGGCGGGGAATGGGGCTCTGTACCTGCGGAACGACCTATTGGCGAATGCGTATCGTGCGTGTTCTAGCGCATATTACTCAAAATCAAAGCTGCAATTGCAGCGCGAGTTCGAGTGTGCGCGATTTTGACATGTCTCCCTCTGGCGTATTTACCAGAGACGGGGTACGGTTGTCACGATTAAATACATTTTTAATCGCAACGGTGGCCAGCCACTCCGTCCAGCTATGTTGATAGAGGGCATCGACACTTAAATAGCTGCCTAGCGCGGCAGGGAAAGGCGTGCCACTATCAATGGGACTCGCACTGCGTGAATCGCGCCAGTCAGTGTGTAGCGCTAGTTGTTGCTTGTCACTGAACTGATAGTTTAATGCGTTTTTTAGCTGCCACTCAGGAAACGCGACATAGTCAAAATTGCTTTGAGTGTTTTTACTTTTAACCCAGCTTCCGGCCAGATGAATGGTCCAGTGTGTACCCATATAATGGGTAGCGGCTTCAACACCGTGGCTTTCATTTTCGTCAGCATTTTCATATTTTTTACCTGTGCCATTAGGCACGGCGATGATACCGTTGTCCCAGTTTGTGCGAAAAAGTGTTAACTCATGCTGCCATTGTTTGCCATGAAATTGGTAAACCCATTCTAGTGTTTCAAGCTCTTCAGGCTTAATGTTCGGGTCGCCTTCAATACTGGAGGTGCCCAACATTTCAACGGTAACTGCCGCGCGAAACGCCGTGCCGTAAAGTAATTTAAAGGTGTGTTGCGGTGCAAAGTCATAGATTGTTCCTATTCGCGGCGACCATTGCTCACCAAAATCAGAATAGTCATCCAGGCGAAGGCCCAGTTCGAATTTCAACGGTTGGAAACCGGTTTGCCAGCGCCCTTGTACAACTAGTGAGTCGACGTTTCGGCTGTGGCCTTCACCGTTGCCAGTGGTTGTGCTCACGACCTGGTTGTTACTGTCGAGTACGAGCGTAGTTTCTTCGTTGACTTTTTGGTAGCTATGTTCGATTGCGGCATGCAGGCGGCTGCCTTCGTCGTTCTGCCAGCGCCAATATCCTTGAATTTGATACCTGTCAACCTGATGTTGCCACACCAGCATGTTGCAGCAGCGGTTAGCAAACGGGTTGTCCCTTTCCATTTCCCAGTACGACGTCTTTACGCCAAGTTCTGATGCGTCAGTGATCTGATATTCTAGCTGAGCTTTTGCCATGCTAAGGTTGTGTTCGCTGCTACTGACATCCCGGTCTTGGTAGCCAAAGCTTTTTCCTCCGGCTATAAAGTCATTACCGTCAAAACGATTGTGGTAAAGGCTAACTTGGTAATCCCAGATGTTTCCTTCTCCATTATGAAGTTTAATAAGCGCCGTGGTATTTTCGTATTTATGTGAGCGCTCATCTATCTGGTTCTGGTCTACGTTGAAATATTCCTGCCCCCAATGATGTTGGCGACGGCTATCGAATGCTACATTGATGAATTGGCCACCTAAATCATGGCTACCTTTAAGGCTCGTTTGGCTGTAATCAAAGCTACCGACTTGTGAATTGAGTCTTAATTCATTTTTAGTGGATTGATAGGTATTAAACGAGAGTACGCCATGAAAGGCATCGGTGCCATATAAGGTAGAGCCAGGCCCCTTGATAAGTTCCAAATTATCGACAACGCCCAGGCTGATGTGTTCATTGTCGTACTGGGCGCTTCCTAGTAGTAGGTCATTGACTGATACGCCATCGATCTGAGTTGCAATTCCTCTCACGGATAAAAGTTGAGTAAAGCCTCTGATGGCAAGGGCACTACCACCCCAGGTGGCTTGATAAGTTTCTATTCCGACTTGACCATTTAACGCATCCAGGTTTTGACGGGCTCCCCATTGCTGCCATTGAGTTTCATCTATCCGAGTTACGGTAGCGGCGGCTTGCTGACGTGTTTCGGTAAACATGGAGGCTGAAGTGATTTCTATATTCAATAGATCTTCTAAGGATAAGTCAAAGAGGTTGTTAGCTTGGCTATTTTGAGTGGTTAGCATGGCGGTTAATGTCAGTAGAAGGTATCTGTAAATGCCCTGCGTGTTGTGAGCTTTAAGTTGTTGACGACTAACCATATGAACCTCACTGAATTATGTCAGAGTTACTGTCAGTATAGACGTTGTTACTGATGCCAGAAGAAAATAGACACCTTTTTCAACGTTGGAACCACTCTAGAAATACACACCAAAAGTAGAGGAAAAAACGTCGTTCAGGCGATTGTTAAATGAAAGTCGATGCACGATGGCCTGTGAACTACTGATTGCAGGAGATCTACCGATAAACCACGTTGCGCAGTTATTGGGATATTCATCACCTGCCAACTTCTGCATCGCCTTTAAATAATGGTTTGCGCTATCCCCCAAAAACTATCGAGAAACAGCGCACCTAGAATGACGCTTTTTTATAAGGACTGCCTTTTAAAATGATTGCAAAAACTCTTTTGTGCTGCTGACTACCACATCACGGATAAAGTCACGCTCCATATAGGACTCATGGTAAGCATCAGGAAATTCAATCATCTCAAAGCTTGGCGCATTCACGGCGTTATCCATTAATGTATTCATGCCTTTGGTACCCACAATCCAATCGTCACCCGATTGAAACATCAGAACAGGTATGGTGATTTTGGCAGCTTCTTCCGGGCTTCTGGCTTTGAACGTTGCTTCATAGGCTTCTTTAGCAAATTGATTGCTAATGCCCCACGTTGCCCCTGGTCCGCCAGCAATGAGGTGTTGGTTTTGCTCAATGACCTCATTGTACACCTGCCAGCGTTTCCAGCTCTTCGATAGCAACTCGGCTTCAAATTTTGCGGCGCTGGTTGAATCGATAATGACGGCGGGTTCTTTCATATCCAGTGAGTAGGCTTTGCCTAGTCCTAGATTTACCAAGAATTTTGCTAATGGGTATGCGACGGATTCATTCACTTTAGCAGGATGGCTCGTTAGCATCTCCATCATTGGGGACGATAAAACCGCTGCATCAAACGCATCCGGGTATTGTTCAATAAATTGCGTAGCAACATTTCCACCAACAGAGTGTGCGAAAACAAAGAGTTTTTCATGGTCGGTGGCATTAACGACAGAATCATAAAATATCCTTAAGTCAGCAACATAATTGTCGAACTTCTTGATATAGATTTTTCTGCGTTCTTTATCGGTGTTATCTAGAATCCTATCGGTGTTATCTAGAATCCTATCGGAGTAGCCATGACCGCGGTGTTCCATAATATAGATGGTAAGACCAAGGTCTTTTAAGTCGTAAATTAACTCTGCGTATTTTAGATAGGTTTCGTTTAACCCATGTAGGATAACTAAGGCGCCATTTTCATTCTCGACAGGAAATTTCGCATAGGAAATATTAATACCGTCAACACCTTCGAAGAAGCCAAACTCGCCTTCGCCATTGAAGTAGGGCATAACGTCACGCTGATAGTAATTGCGGTATTCTTCCACCACCTCAGGAGAATCTTGTTCCAGTACGGGGATTTCTGTTTTACAACCCGAAAGGAGTAGAGCGACTAAGGTTGTTAGGGTAAATAGGGCGAGTTGTCTTGAGGTTTTCATGGTTAATCTCGAGTTCATAAGGGGTACTAGCGACCGGCTAATCTATTGGACGTTAAAAGGGTTACTCTTTGGATTGGTTTTTGGTGTTAGCAATGTTCTTTCATGTTCGCGACCGAAAATACCAGTATCCCTACTGAAAAGCTATGAACAGTATCAAAAAATTACAAAGATAAAATCGTTCAATTTACTTTCCTAAACTTGCGCTCATTTGCGTTGACAAAAGATGGTCAATTTCGCTAGCCTGTCGCTTTTTCAGTGGTGTGAATCAGTGGTTTTTTTCAATAGTCTCAAACGCTTGTTGGTCCAATGTCATAGGCTTATGAATATGATAGCCTTGAGAAAAATCGACACCAATTTCTTTTAGTCGCTGTAGAATTGCCTCGTCTTCGACAAATTCAGCGATGGTTTCAATACCCATAGCTTTTGCGACATCGCAGATAGATTTCACCATCGCATTGTCTATTGTATTGTTAGCCAGATTTTTAATGAAAACACCGTCTATTTTAATGTAGTCGACACAAAGATTTTTCAGGTATGCATAGGACGAAAATCCGGTACCAAAATCATCCAGGGCAAATCGGCATCCTAGGTTTCGGAATTTTCTGATAAAGGATTGGGTGTTGTCGATGTGGGTTATGGCCATTCCCTCTGTTATTTCAAAGCAAATTTTATTATGAGGAATCTGGTGCTCATCAAAAATATCCACTAGAAACTCGGAGAAGGTGTCGTCACCCAGGCTCTGCGTGCTGAGATTTATGCTACTGCAAGCCAAGTTTTCCAAGTGACCCTGATGCTCGTGTAGCCAAGCGAAGTAGGTTTTAATGACCCAACGATCAATGTTTGGCATTAAATTATAGCGTTCTGCAGCCGGTAGAAACTGGTTGGGCGCGCAGAGATTTCCATTGGAATTGATAAGACGGAGTAGAATTTCATAGTGATATGAATTATTACTACCTTTATTCGAAGCAATATTTTGAAATACTAAGAAAAACTGGTTGTCGGTGATGGCTTCTTTAATGGAGGAGACCCATTGCATTTCTAGCTGCCGCAACTCCAGTTCTTTATCTGATTCCACAAAAGTGTGTACACGATTTCGGCCTTGATCCTTCGCTTGATAGCAAGCGGTGTCTGCCATGATCAGAACGTGTTCGATTGAGTGGTGGAATGGACAGAGTTCGACTAAGCCAATGCTAACACCCAGTGTATAGCGTTTTCCTTGCCAGATAAAAAGGAAGTCTTCGACGGTCTTTCGAAATAATTCAGCAATTAAACGGGCTTTCTCAATGCGCATATTACTGAGTAAAATACCGAACTCATCTCCGCCAAGACGCGCGATGGTATGTCCACTTCCAATTTCGTGGGTTTTGTTGAGTAACTTTTTGCTGAGATTTTTAAGTAACAGATCCCCGGCAGTGTGCCCGCATAGATCATTGACAATTTTGAACTGATCCAGGTCCATGTACATTAGGCAGCAGGGCTCGGATAAATTCTTTACCTTTTCCAATTTTTCTTCTGCTGTAGATTCGAAGGCCCTACGATTGAAAAACCCCGTCAAAGGATCATGTTCAGCGAGGTACAACATTTGTTGTTCAAATGCTTTTCGCTCACTAATGTTAATGAGCGTACCTTCAAGTTGTGGGATATCATTTTCGGTTTCGTCAATGAGTCGAGCAGAAATATTAACCCAAATAGAGTCCTCTTGACGATTATGAAGTGTCGTTTCAAAATCGACTACCTGGCCTGTTTTTCTAACCTCTTTTAGAAGACCTTTAAATTCTTTGGGTTTTAACGTATATCCATCATTATTTTTGATATCACCAATAAGTTTTAGAAACGCTGGGTTGGCACTAAGTAAATTACCTTTAAGGTCAAAACTGAAAATACCTTCTAGTGCATTTTCATAAAGCAGCTGGAATCGCTTTAAGCTACCGATAGCATCGTGTTGTGCTTTTTCTTTCGCTCGTCGTTCTGAATTGATTCTATCTGCTAGTGCAAGAGACAATATGATGATACCTACTATACCGCCAATGTTGCTGGCATACTCCGAGACGGGAGAGTAAGGGATATAACCCATCTTGTTGGCTGATTTTAGTAATATCCCTAAGAAATAGGCTCCCCAGGCCAAAGAATAAAACTTCGCTATTCTAGGGCTGTGTTTTAACATCGCCAAACAAATAAACAAAACGCTGCTCATGGTGATCAGCGTAATACCCGCATTGAGCATTGCTGCTTGCCTATAAGGAATAAACAACGTGATAATTGCCGATGAAACGGTCATCACCAGTAGGGCTTTAATAGCAGTATTAATAGGGCTGTTTTTTGGGATAGGTAATACTGTATTGGTAAACAGTACGGTTGATATACACCCTAGAGAGATGAATGTTACGGCAGATATTTGATGCCATGCAGGGGAGTTGGGCCAAAACCACTGATAGGCCAATCCATCCAAAGAACCGTGAATGCCTGCTATGCATAACGTAAAAAATGTATAGAAAAGGTAGCTGGTGTCACGTACAAAGAGATAAAGGCAAAAGTTATAGGCACTCATGATGAGTATGACTGCGAGAAAACCACCATACAAGAATAGGTAGGATTGCTTTTTTAACAGGAACGTTTCTTTCTTCCAGATTGAGAGCGGTACCTGTATCGGCCCCTTTGATTCCACACGTAAGAAAATTGTTTTACTTTGGCTTTTTGAGAGCGATAACGGAAAAAGGAATGAAGGGTAGTCAACTGGCCGCGCATCGAAGGGCTGTATGTCGCCTGAGTGGTACTGCTCAAAGACCTGCTCATCAGACGTGGCGTAAAAATCGATTTTGTCGAGTAAGGGATAACCGACGTTCACATACAGCTCAATTGCTTTTTTGCCGTCATTTTCAAGGTCTAAGCTAAACCAATAGACGCTTTCTGAGAAACCAAAATTTGCAATATTCCCAGGTAGGTGTGACCAGTCTTTGTCATTGAGGTGAATGGCCTCTTGTAGAGATAACGCCCCATGCTGGTCTTCAAAGTAGAAAAAATCATCTGCAGACTCGATATATTCGTGACTTTCGTCAAATACAATATTTGAAGAGGCGTGGATGTTTGAAGATAGCGAGAAAAGAAGAGCGCATAGCATCCCGACAACAGTATCTATCAACTTATGTAGAGGCAATGTCTTATCTCTCTGATTGTTTGATCAAAGTATAGACATTTACGTGTGTTGAAGCCAATTAGGGGAGCAGGGCTGTTGTTACGGTGTTATTGAGGCGATTATGCGTTGATTAACTCATTGTGAAGGCAAACTATACAAACGGTTGATCTATCGGGTAGACCAGTTACGCCTGAGAACGTTATGCTTCTACTGGGTGATAAGGAGACGAAGTCCGGAGTTAACCTGACGCCTGCATCCAATACACGTTGTTGATACAAAATAAGGAATCCCAATGTAAGCGGTTCGTTGGGATCCCTATATCCTTTTGCGATTATTCTACAAAAATATCTCCTAATTGATTGTTGTTGTAGCTGTTACCAGTCGCCGACAGGTTTGACGCATCATGTAACCACACCCCAAACTCGCCGCTGTGCTGTATTAAGCTATCGATTAATGTCAGATTACTTGCGTTACTGGCTACGTTACCAAAGAGAACCACCGCTCCGGCACCGTTGCCTCCAGGGCCGCCTGCATATTCAATAATGGTGTTGTCCAAAATATTGTCATTGCTTGGTGAAAATGTGAATTGGATACCTTGCCAATACCCCGGGACTTCCTCTAGGCCTGTAAAAATGATGGGTGATTCAGGTGTCCCTATAGCCGTTAACGATCCTCCTGCCTGGATATTATAGTAAGAATTTTCACGTTGGTAAAAAGTGGCTCCTGCATCTATAAATAGCTGCGCGGAAATGGTATGACCAGATATTATTTCATAAGGTACATTTAGCGCAGGCCAGGTTTGGGAAACGTTAATTCCTCCGGCTTTTACAAAAATGCGGTCAATATCGTTGCCACTGTAATCGCTATTGTCGTCAAGCATGTGCAGGATGTTCCCAGGTAATATCCCTGCACCTAGTTCGTTACCTGTGGACGTTACGCCCTCAAATACACTCAACGTGGCGCCAGGGCTGAATTCAAAACCATAACCCGAACCATTGCGCAAAATCGTATTGGACAATTTGAGTTGCTGCTCTAACCCTATGGTTCCAAACAGAACAAGGTTTGCTTCGCCGTTGATTCTTCCGCCGCCATACTCTACTATCGCGTGTGCAATTTCATTTTCTTCTTGATCTGAGAACGTAAACTGAATACCTTTCCAAAATCCAGGAATCTCTTCTTCGGCAGTGAAAAGAATGGGTTTTTCTTCTGTCCCAACAGCATTTAATGAGCCTTCAGTTTGAATGTTGAGGTGAGTATCCTCAGCAAAGATCAGTGTGCTACCACTATTCAATGTCAGTGGTACGGTTACCGAGAGTCCATTTGTAATATGGTAGGGTACATTGAGAGTCGACCACATCTGTGGCGTATCAATGTTGGAACTATATACAGTAATTCTATCGTCGCCATTGCCAGAAAAATCACTATCTGGGTTCAGTGTTCCAACTAGGTCACTTGGAATTAACGCTGGCCCCATTGCATTTTCTGTGGATACGATCTTGGAGAAGAGATCTATATTGGCACCATGCGAGAATTCAAAGCCATAATTTGCACTGTGTCTCAGAGTCGTGTTGCTCATTCTTATCCGTTGGTCCAAGCCATTTGTCCCAAAAAGTACTAAATTGGCCGTTCCATTGCCTCCAGTGCTGCCACCGTATTCTATCGTTGTATAATCTAACATGTTTGCGGTGTTGTCTGACCAGGTGAACTGAAGGCCCGCCCAGGAGCCGGGTGTTTTATTTACGCCCGTTAGGACGATGCCGTCATCTTCTAATCCAGCTGCAATCAAGGCCCCATCTTGCTGTATGTTGAGTATGGTGGACTCGTCGAATAACACGGTTACCCCTGGCTCGATTGTCAATTCAGCGCCAGTATTAACACTCAAGGAGGTGGTGACATGGTAGCAGTATTCATTTAGCGAAAGGCTCTCGCTAATGCTTCCCCTAAGTTCGTTGTCGCATGCGCTATCACTTATGCTAACAATTGTCGCTTTCTTGGTGCCTACAGAGCCGCTTGTCGGGTCGGACAATGTTATTTGTAACTCTTCTATATCTTCTTCATCAATATCCGCCAATAGATTTAGACGAATAGTTTTTGCGCCAAGATCGTTCGCTTCCCATGACAGTGTTCCGTCTAGCGATTCATAATCTAGCTCAGCGTTAGCGCTGATATCTTCGGATGAATAGTTCACCGAAAGCGCACTCTTAGCATCTCCAGTTCTTTGAACGGTAATATCGACAAATTTATCAGATTCAGTTGTCTCGTAGTTAGCATCCGTAAATTCAACAACGCTTCCTTTACATGCTGTCATTAAAGTACATGCCGCTACCAAAGAGAGCATAGGTATATTTTTATTATTCATAACAATCTCAAACTTCAAAGTTAATGGTGCCTCAGGATCCGCTGAGGATTTCAGGGGCTATAAAAACCAGAACACACGTAGGTGTTGCATTTATTTCGAGGATTTATCTTAGGTTTGTTCGTAAAAAAAACTATTTTTACGAAGAGTCGTTGACTGAGTGATCCACTCGCAACTTATCTCTAAAACTTCATCCCTGATAACGATCTTGTGTCCAGTTAATGGTAAAGCGCACATCTATATCAAAATCGAATTCATGCTAGCACAGGCATAGTGGAATAAAAAACAAGTCGTTCACTAAATTGATGGGTATGTGATCTAGGGCGTGTTGCTTTGGTTTTCTTTGCGGCAGCGGCCAGGCGTTTTCCCTGTCCATTGTCGAAAGGCGCGGGTAAAATTAGTGGGAGTGCTGTAACCAACTCTGCTGGCAATGTCATCGATGGTTAGTTGTGTCGTTTGTAACAGGTTTAGGCTATCCCTTTGTCGTACATCATTGAGTAGCTGTATAAACGTAACGCCTTTCTGTCGCAGTTTTCTTTTCAGTGTTCGATCTGACATATGTAAATGTTGCGCGACTTCTCCTAGGTTCGGGTAGCTACCATCACGACAGATCAAGTGTCCTCTGACTTTATCTAGAATATTTTCGTGATAGCCAAGTAAGGACATCTCTTTTTCACATTGTTCGGCAACAATATGTGCACTGGTTGAGTTGGCTGTTTTAATGGGATGATCGAGCATTGATCGTTTATAGCGGATTTGATTGCTGGGCATATCCCATCGAACAACAGGTAGTCGACTTTTAAATTTCTCGAAGTAATCAGGCTCTGGCCGGTCAAACCAGATTTCTGTTGTTTTTTGAGCGTTTGCTAATTGTTTTGGTTCCAGCAAAGAGCACGCTATTGTCCAAGCTTCCGAAAAGAATATGTCGAAGCCTAGATTGCGAAAAGGATCCAAGGGCGTGGATTCAGTGACGTCGACAATGGTTTGTTCTGCGGTCTCAATGATATTAAGAGAATAGAAGGGGGTCAGTGTGCGCGAATACTTAAGGCTCATAGCTAAGGCTTCACGGTACGTGTTGCAGCTCATTAAGCCAAATCCAAGAAGACCAATTTTGGTGTGAGATGAACGTAAGCCAAGTTCCAAACCAATCGATGGATCTTTAACCCGTCTTACGAAGTTGTAGATGATAGCGCCCATCGCGAGTGCAGTAATTCGAGCGCTCGGTCGCTGGAGTTGGTCGAGAGTAACTCCAGTATTAGCGATGATTTTCTCTGGGATAATATCGCGCTCGTCAGCAAGCGATATGACTGCTAAGGGGAAAACTGCGGAGAGCGTTTCTGTTGAGAGTTGTTTGAAGAGTTCTGGGGTCATCAAAAGGGGCATTTGTCATTGTAATATAATCACTATGGGTGAATTGATCTTCACTTGCAATGGTTATATTGGCTCAACAAAGGCCCCTTAACGTATCATTGAGGGGTGTTGACCGCAACGGGTTGGTTCAGGCTTTTAGTCTGGATGGACGCCTCATAGATGTCGACATCATTATTGAATGCGCTTCTCGCGTTATCGATAAATGCGTCGATGTCTTTTGACGCGGCTTCGCTAGGGATGAGCCTGCTATTAACGATGTTCATGCCGATGCGAACAAACAAGTTGCTGAACGTTTCGAAGCTTGTCGTTGCGCTAATCTGAGTAAAACCAGTGTTCGTATTTGTGTTGCCCTCAGGTTTTATATTGCTTAATTCTAGGTTTGTAATGATGCCTTCACCATCGTTTCCGTTGCAAGCAACTTCAAAGAATTGACCGATGATTTCCTTTAGGTTTGAAGGCATGAACAAATCGATCATCGGGGTTGGGATAAAGCCTAGGGCTGCGCCACCAATAGCAATGGTGGGTGCTTGGTTGATCCGCATTTTTACCAGCGCTTTGTCGGCCTTTGGCGCGTATTCAATAGTAGAGGTAAGGTTGGCGATTTTTGTTTTTACCCCAAGAATCTCAATGTTGCTATTCATTACACCGGTCAACGTAACGGCTTTTTCACCAAACGTGTGTAGATGCGCCAGCATTGGCTTGCCATCACTAACGGGATAGATGCCACCATTGCCGACGACAATCTCAATTTGACCGTTCATTGTAGTGGTATCGACACTCATTTTCATGAGTCGACCATTATCATCAAATACTTCGAATGAAGCATCCATTAAGTCCTCAAGCTTATCGAGGTAAGCGGATAGGGCGGGGTAATTGTCTTCGGTTTTGTTTTTGTCTAACGAGAAAGAAAGGTTGAGGTGCTTAACGGTGCTAGTACTTTTTTCTTCAACAACAACGTCGTTAATCTGTCCTATAGAGGACATAAATGCCCATACGTTGGGGAACGATGACCATGCAGAAGAAAGCACGTTGATATCGCTAGCGTCTAAGTCTGGGCTGAATGATTGAGCATTTTCCTTAAAGCTGTCGCTAGTAGAGGTTACAGTGTCTTCTGCCATGCTAGATATGAGTTGAAGCGCGTCATTAGCGGCTATCTGAGCGGATTGCCAGCTTTGAGCGCCAAACCCCGCTTTGACCTGATTGTTGATAATGTAATGCGTCAGGCCATCGGGTGTCTTCACTGCCTTGGTTTTAAACATGACATAAGAATCACCGAAATCCGTAATTTGGACGTCATCCAATGATTTTTGGTGAGTCATTGTGACGTTGTATTCGTTGTCCTTGCGTTTGCCTTTCAACGATAGCTGATTCCATTCATCTACGCTGGTGGGCAATGTCGCATGGAGCTTTTTAAGGTTGAAGCTCTCAATTAACTCCCACATTTGGGTGATAAAGGTTTCGGTTTGTGTGTCGTAACGGGTGTTGTTCACCATGGCGGATTGTAGCTGGTCAATTTCGCGTAATCGCTGTATCGCCATTGACCTATCACCGTTGCCCGCGAATGAGACGAGTGGCTTCCAGTTCGCGTCACTGGAGGGGGGAGTGGAAGCTTGAGCGGTGAAGGGGAGTAGTATACCGAGTAGCGCACAGGTAATTCGAGAGGCGTTAGTAGTCACGATGCATTCCTTTATTTTTCTTATAATTCAATGGGTTGTTGTTATTGCGTGGTTGTTGCGTAGTTATTGCGCCGTTCTTGTTGTTTGTCGGGGTGTCCATTCCTGAGTGGTTACTTTACAATATGAACTGATAATATGGTAAGTGATTTTCTATTGGAATTGGCGAAGGGGACAAAGTTATGTTCATTTTGGGCCATTTATCCAAAATCTGCCCGCTGCAGTGAGTTTCACCTTAATAGGTTAACTCCTGCTGTGAGCTATCAAAATCACCATAATACCCGCCCCCGGACAAGCCAATAACAACGACAGTTTGAGTATATTATTTTTTGTCAATATATATAGCGCCATTAATTTCCGTAACCAACTGTTTTTAAAGGAAATGGGCTGTATATTTATATTCCCTTGCCTTGGTCAGTAGGTATCCATAGCGAAACGGTGTATATATTGTCCACTTTTATGCGGAAAAAACGGGTAAAATAGCGGTATCTTCAACTCACAGGTGAAAAAGACTTTAATGACAACGTTAGACATAATTAGAACCATCAATGAACCGGCCTTACGGCTTGAATTGGCGATTGAAATAGAGAACAAGGTAGAGCAACGCTATCAGGCTCGTCAATCGCAAGACCACGAGAAAATTGCGGAACTTGAGCACCTCTTGTCATCGGTGCAAAAAGAGCTAGCCAGCTCAGATGAAAACACACAAAGAGTGGTACGTAATGTTGAATTGTCATTAGGCAAAAAGCTAGTTGAGGCGGAGGGGCTTGTTGAAAGTCTTCGGTCAACGTTAAAGAAGCATCACGACACTGCTGACACGATGAAAAAGGAAAATGCGGCGTTTAAGGCGTTAAAGCCGTTAGAGCTGAAGAAAAAGTTGGCGAAGTCTAAGCAAGAGCAGAAGGACACTAAGTTGATGGTGGCCGATCTTGTTCAAAAACGCCGAGACCTTACAAGAAATCTCACACAACAAAAGCGAGAATTTGAGAAATTGGCAGCAAGTGCTGAAAACACGACTGAATGTTTTCTGTATGAGTCGAGCTGTAAGCAATTTCGAGTGATCGGTACATCGTTTGAGTCAGAATCACGGCCGATGGTTGTGGAGCATGTTAATTATCGTGTAGTCAACATGGAAAGTGGGGCATCGTTTGTCGCGCAATTGGCGGATGAGAAGGTATCCGTTGAGGAGATTGAGGCGTTGCCTGAGGACGTATTGGCATTTTTGGACAAAAGTATTCGTTCCGAGTCCGCGGATGATGAATAAGAGTTTGTCACAAGGCGATTACCGGATAACGCTCGAATGACTCTCTGAACTTCCAATCATAAAACTGCCTTTTGGTTATTGGCGCTAGGGGGATATTCTTTCACAATGCTGTGCATTTTCGTCTATCGAAAGAAATCACTAGTGCCTTTTAAGCAGACGTTCGAAACATAGATGCTGTATTCGTCACCAAATAGCTAGAGTATCATCGCTTCTTAGATATATAGGTCACTCGAATAAATAGGTGAATAGTGAGACCTATCAAAAAGATTAAATCAGATGATTCCACTTTAGTGACTATTGCGCCCTAGCTGTTTGACGCTTTGTTGAGGCGCGTTTTTCTAACTATTTGTTCGGTGATATAGTGAATGTATTTATTAGATGCATTGCTATCTATTTCAACGCCTCTTGTCTACCTGTAGGACATGTCTTACGAGGCTGAGTGAATATTAATCTAGATGCTGGGGGCGTTTATAAAGCTAGCAAACGCTGACTTATACGTGATGACCTGTGGCCGACATTAGGGGGGCTGTTGAATCCCAATAGCTTTCAATTTCAACGGCAAGGGCCATAGAACGTCAATTGTCCGGTTCACCCTAGACCGGCCAAATTGGGCTTCGGCGAAGTTAATCAGTTTATCGCGAAAGCGGACATGTGATTTTTTGCAAGGTTAGATAATATTTGTACTACGGCGATGCAAGCGATAGAGTACATCTATGAGCCAATAGGAATGTGTTAGCGATATCAATAAGGCTTATCTCAGGGATGTACACCTAAGAAGATTTTATTCAAATTGTGATTATGGCTTTGTCATCCTGGACAAATAGATTCACTCATTCTGCTCGGCCTTTTAATACGATTAACCAATTTACATAAACTTTGACAGTTTAAGTGAGATCCTTAATGGACGACAACCTACCCTCATCACTTGACCCGGATAGTGCGCAAGACCCAAAAAGTGGATTCTATCCAATTCATCAGGCTGCAAAAAGTGGCGCAGGCAGCACCAAAGAGCTAAGAAGGCTAATTGAAAAGGGAGTTGAAATTGATGTTCAGACCCCCTGGGGAAGAACTGCATTATTAACCAGTTGCCTAGGAGGGGAGCCAAAGAAAGCGGAAATGCTCGTTGAAGCCGGGGCCAATATTAATGTTGCAGATAAAGACGGAAATACCCCGTTACATGCAGCTATTTGTGGAAGTAATAGATTGGTATCTTACCTGATCGAATCAGGAGCAGACGTTGAAATTAAGAATGGCGAAGAGATGACTCCCTTGAGGTATGCATGCTACGTCGGAAAACAGGGAGCGATTGAGGCGTTATGTGCTGCAGGTGCTAACGTTAAAGTAGATAAGTTTTCTTCTGAAAGCCTTATTTTTCATGTTTTGGATGAGAAAAGAGGAGCAGCAACTACCCTTGGAAAAATAATAAAAACGCTTATCAAATTCGGTGCCTCTACTAATTTCCCACATCCTACTACCGGAGATACAGAGTTACACCTTGCAGCTAGGCTAACAGACTTTGACTACATTGCATGGGGCGGGCGTTTTGTTGGAGTTCTAAAACAATTAATCAATTCTGGCGTAGACCCCTGGGGAAGGAACTACGAAGGTATTTCTTCAATAGAAACAATGCACCCAGATGCACACCAAGAGTTAAAACAACCATTCAAGAAATTTTTGAAGGGAAGAGAGAAAGATGTGCTTCTTAGGCTCGAAACCGTATCCGAATTAAAATGTTTTTATTTCAACCAAAACAAATACTCAAGAGATGATATATACGAATCACTAAGAGATGGGACTCCTGCAAAGAGTGAATTCGAATCAGCTTTAGAGTTACCGCTCATAGATGGATAAGAATATGAAGCCTTTTTCGGTTGAAGTAACAAATCAGGTGGGCTTGTATCAGCTTTCAGATGGTCGGTATCAATTAACCCAAAAAGGCCCTGTAGACCCGATTATGATAGGCCACGGTTATCTGTTAGTAAACGACGAAATTGCTGAGGAACTAAGGGTGCTGATCGATGCTGGTGTCGCCTATGAGCCCGCTACTATCTGGGATCGAACTAGTAATATTGAGCATAAAAACTACCAAAGTCTGAGAGTGACTAAGCGATTCAGCCCTGATCAGATTAATGACCTGGATATATCAGAGGATCGATTTCTGATTATGGATAACCAATATCTCTTCGTTACACCGGGCTTGAAAATAAAACTTGAAAAAAGCAGAATTGAATTAACGTTTTCCAATGGATTAAGTCGGTTCGGGTGATCGTCATGACATGATAAAGGGGCACCACATCGTCGTGTTAGTATGACTGCTTTCGCGATAGATGGTCGTTGATATCATTTACACCGTTGGCGTCTTAGTAGAAGAACTTGTCTCCGAACCAGGGTTGAAATGGAGGCAGAATACAAAATACACGAAAAGTAATATAGGGGCGACCTGTGGTGGCCAGTTTTACTTGAACACTACACTACTTCCATATCCATGTATTGGTAGGAACTACATAATATGTCTGAGCTAAGTTACGGATTAATGCAAGGTGATGATGCTAGTAGATTTGTGACCAAGCTTACTCATGGCTTCGAAAAACATGATATTTCTAGGCCCTTCGAAGAAGTGTGTGGCCGGGAATATTTGTCGGATGACTTAGTTGCGAGATGTCTCATCGCCGGCTGTGTTCTTATTGCAGCCAAATTGCCAACGATAGAGAAGTTTTTCGAGGGTAACATCGAATTGTTCGAATTGAGTATTTCGATTACTTGGGAAATTAGCCAGGAAGACTATATTTTTGCGTTTGATGCATTATATATTGTATTGAAGGAATCTCAGTATGCCAAAGAGATGAGCGAAGATACTGGGCGTTTTATGCGATGGGGAAATATTGTCAAGTCCCTTATGTATCACTCGTGGAATCAAATGGAAAAAGGCGAGCTAGGACCTATTCTAAATGACTCTAAGTTCAGTCAACTAAGGGATGGTGATGTTTTTGCATTTAAGGTTGATTCCACACCGATCATCGCCCAGAGCTTATACATGCATCATTGCTGTTTTTGGTTGGGGGAAATAGATGATTTTCCGAGCCTTATAAGTAGGAAGCCTTTAATGGTTGCCTCTCCTATCGGGCAATTCTTTTCATATGCAGAATATGTTGGGAACTTTGAGGAGCGTTACGACCGATCCAAAATTGACATAGGTGTTACCGTTAGAGGTAATAGGCAGGCAGCCAAGCAAAACTTGGCCGATCGAAATATAGTGCTTTGCTCACTGGCAGAATATAAAGGCTTATCTAAGCAGCCCCCAACGGGAGTTGATGAGGTATTTTGGCAGTTGCGATCAATTATTTCAGATATGCCGTATCGCTACTATGGTGTTACTAATGATCCACCGGCTTATCCCGATTAAAATGTGGTCTCTGTCTGAAGACACCTGAAATATATTCAGTTAAGTAAACGCTAATGAGAAAAACTGATCGAAATGAGTAACTACCAAGAGACCCAATATGAAATTCGAAGAAAAATTGGAACAATCTAAGGAATCTTATCCTTTCAACAAATGGCGGAAGGGATTCGATTTTGGCATGGTGCAATATACAGATGAAAATTGTACAAAGGCAAAGACTATATTTGACGAGCTCATTGTTGCGCTAATTTCACTGGGTGGTGGTGCATTGGAGAAAGATAAGGTCAATAAGTTTGAGATTGCGGTTGTGGCTCTAAATAATCTAAACGAAGAGTGTGATGATTGCTTAATTGAGACGGGCGAGCGTGAAGAACTATGTGAACTCGTGAATAAAATATCAATTGCTGCGGGAATTGAACCGGGAAAGTATGGCTGTGGTGAGGGATTAGCCTCGGAGTGGAGAGATTGGTAACCCTTCTAGGGTGCCCGCTATCGTTAGATTTAAGTTAACCTGCGTAGATCTACGCTTGGCTGCTATGTGGAAGAACCAGTCTCTATATAGAGAGTAATATGTCATGAATAAACCATCATTTATTCCATCAGATAAGCATGATATGAAGGCGTGTTCTATTCTGTCGGAGACAACTGATGAGGAAGTTGAGCCTCATTTGCATGAATTGCTTGAATGGCTACAGGACTCAAATTGGCCTGTTGCCGCTCACGTAATAAACAGGTTACAAAGGACTGGTAGTGAACTGGCCCCAGCAATTATTGAAGTGCTAAAGGGCGAAGATCAAACTTGGAAATACTATTTACTATCTGGACTCATGCTTAGATGCAAGCCACTAGTTCGAGAGCTTTGCATGAATGAAGTTGTTAGGATTATCAATAGCCCTTCAATAGAAGAAAAGTTTGAAGAAGTAGATTTGGTAGCAGGAGAGGTGTTGGTAATGTATAAAAATGAGCCAAATGACAAATTCTAAAACTCAAGAAGTGTGTGGAAAATGCGGTAAATTGATGCGCACTGATAATAGCATCACTTTGTCGATGATCGTGAAACTTAATCACTACCAACCTGTCGAGTATTTTTCCAAGCTCTGCGAATGGACCTCAGACGATGCTGAAGCTGTGCAAGACTACATAGGTCATAGAATGGGCCATAATTGTATCTCGACTACGGTCGCGGCTTGCCCAGCCTGTGGTTGTGTACTAAAAACATGGAAGGCTAAACATTGTTTATCTTGTGACTGGACTCGTTCATCTCGCAATGTCCTCGCTGAATACAAGCAGTTATGAACGGCATCCAAGTGTCAGGTCTCGTTAGTCCATTGCCTAGCAGCTGGGGATTTCTGATGTCGCTTAAGTGGAATGAGCCGCTGTATTTAAAGGGCCGGAGGCTTGGTTTTTCTCTGGTATACTCTAACAAGATATTTGAAAGCGACGCAAAATTCACGCATCTCAATAAAACGTTAGATATCGGACATTTGGCTCCCGTATACTTTAGGCGGTGAGAAACAAACTGAAATATGGGGATTGAACGCACCCAGATTCGAGAATGCCTTGTTGGAGACTGAACAGTATCTTGGGGTTAGTGCAGCACGGTTTGATTCCGACCAAGAGTGCTTGTACATGACAGGGTATACATTGGAGAATATTAAAGACTTAGATGGAACGGTGCTTCCTGTTGATGAGAAAGGGCGGTCCCTACATATATACAAAAAGTGAAGTAAAAATACATTTCGACTGAATCACGTTTCTTGCATGTAAGTGTTTTTGCGAGCGCTTTCGCAATAAAACAAGCACAGAACTTAGCAAGCGCTGAAATCGGGTAAACATCACTATAACCAACGGGAGTTAACGTCGCTAGAGACCACCAAACGTCAGGGGTTTGGGGTGCCCCCTACTAATATGTAGTGACTCAGACTCGATCCGACGTCAACGGTTCTTAAGTATTCATAGCAAAACCGCTCACGATTGGTTTATTCTATTTGGATAGATTATTAAGTTAAAGGAAAAAATCTTGAGAAAAACAATCACTTTGTCGGTGCTTACTGCATCTATTGCTATTTCACTGAACACTCATTCTGAAGTGAATAATTATGAGCGTGATTTAGCTGGCATATGGGCGATGATGCCCATTCTCAGCCCAGTTAAAGGTCTAGCCAATGTAACTAAATACTATCAGGATGGATCCTACCACCTATACAGCTTTAAATGTACGGGA
>MAAC01009477.1_pt1 | contig 23825 bp, 23 predicted proteins | sample 1115981 | NCBI WGS metagenome assembly MAAC01 (sample SAMN04961126, study PRJNA320927) | seawater metagenome | isolation source: sample BD02T64 sea water enriched with oil for 64 days | place: USA:Gulf of Mexico | collected 2013-07-27
AAGAGTACTATTACCGCAGTATTTTCTCTGAACATTTTCCTAGCGATGCAGCTGCACAGTGCGTACCATCTTTAAAATCAGTAGCTTGCTCTACACCTGTTGCGTTAGAATGGGATGCTGCATTTAAAAATATGAACGACCCATCTGGTCGCGCCGTAAGCGGAGTTCATGATGAAGGTTATTAAAATCGTCTAAAATAGTTGCGGCATTCATTTGCCGTGATTATTTTTGACCCAATGAAAAGAACAAACCATACATGGTGGTGGAATTATACAGCTCAACAGCCGTAAGTTGCCCGCATGTTTATAAATAAACTCAAAAAGGTCTACTATACGGTAGACCTTTTTTTTTTTGAAATAAGAGATTAATTACATAATGAATAAAACAACAAAACAATATCAGGCCAGCACAACTCATCGTGTGATCCTAGCAGACACACTGACGCCAGTGGCCATTTACATGAGGTTGCGAGATCGTTATCCTAATAGTATTCTTTTAGAAAGTAATGAATACGGGCAACGCAGTAATAGCTATTCATTTATTTGTTGTAATCCAGTCGCCACTTTTGAAGTAAATAAAAGAGAAATTTCACAAAACTTTCCAGATGGAAAAAGCACATCAGAAGAATTTACAACAGGTTTTGATTTAACCTCTGGTTTAAATGCTTTCAAGAATTCATTTGAACAAATCGATAAAGGCTTTCCTTTTCCCACAAACGGGCTATTTGGTTACTTAAGTTACGATGCGGTACAATTGTTTGAAGATTTAGAATTCCGCTTTCGCGAAAGCGAGAACAACAACATTCCTCTTGCAAATTATCAAGTATTTCAAAATGTGATGGTCTTCGATCACTATCATAATCAACTGTATGTATTTGATCATCAATACGCAAACTATGAAAGTAAGCTTGAAGAAATTATAGGTGTCATCAACCATCGTGATGTAGCTAATTACGGTTTTAAGTGTACAGCTGAAGAAACATCAGAAATGAATGATGACGATTTTAGAAAACTAGTTGAAAAAGGAAAAGAACATTGTAGACGAGGCGATGTTTTTCAAATAGTACTTTCCAGAAAATTTGAACAAGCTTTTCAAGGAGATGACTTCAATGTTTACAGACAGTTAAGAGCTATTAATCCTAGTCCATATTTATTCTATTTTGATTATGGAAACTTTAGAATATTTGGATCGTCTCCAGAAGCACAATTACTTATTTCAGGCAATCAAGCAAGCATACAACCTATTGCAGGAACTTATAAACGTACAGGTAACGATACTGCAGACTTAAAAGCAGCTGAGCAATTAAAAAAGGATCCTAAAGAAGCTGCAGAGCATATCATGCTAGTAGATCTAGCAAGAAATGATTTGAGTAGACATGCTAGAGAAGTTCAAGTACAAGATTATCAAAATATTCATTTTTATTCTCATGTGATTCATATGGTGAGTAAAGTTAGTGGTATCATTGAAGAGAAAGATAAAATACAACTGATAGGAGATACATTCCCAGCAGGAACACTTAGTGGTGCTCCTAAATTTAGAGCGATGCAACTAATTGACAGTTATGAACGATCTTCACGAGAATTTTACGGCGGTGCAATAGGTTATTTAGGTTTTGATGGTAATTTTAATCATGCCATAATTATAAGAAGCATCTTATCTCGTGAAAATAAACTCTTATTTAGAGCTGGAGCAGGTGTAGTTGTCGAGAGCAATATAGAAAACGAAACACAAGAAGTATATCATAAAACAAACGCACTGAGAAGTGCCATCAACAAAGCAAATTAATATTATGAAAACATTTAAAAAAATAGCCGCATTTCTACTTATTTGCCTATCAATTACATCATGTGAAAAAGATGAAAAAGATCTTATAGATGTTAAAATAGTCGAGAAAGATGGTTTAGAAAATATGACATTCTTGCCTAATATGGAGTTTAAAGAAGTCAAGGATAGTTCTTATCAACTATTTGATGAAAAGGATTATTACCGCATTATGGTTAATGAAATAAAGGTCGCGCCTCCCATTTTTCAAAATGACAAAATTAAAGTACGAGTATTTACTAGAACTTCTTATAATGAAGACAGAAATGAATTTGAATTCCTAGTAAGAACATATAGTAAAGATGGAAAGATTAAGGATGAAATGGTAATGGCATCTACAGTAGGAAATTTAAAATGTGAAGGAAAAGTTACAGCTGATTTAAAAATTATCACTTCTTGTCCCGACGGAGAAAAAGCAATTGCTCAAATAGAATTTGATGGTAGTATTAAACTTATAGAAAATGAGTAAAAACATACTGCTTATAGATAATTACGACTCGTTCACCTTTAATCTGGTTCACTATTTAGAGGACTTAGATGTACATGTTACCGTAGTACGTAACGATAAAATTACACCTGAAGAGTGTGTCGATTATGATGCTGTCGTTCTATCTCCTGGCCCAGGTATCCCTAGTGAAGCTGGTAATTTGTTACCCATCATTGATTTTTTGAAAGATAAAAGACCACTTTTAGGTATCTGTCTAGGACATCAGGCCATTACTGAAGTCTTCGGCGGAGAAATAATTAATCTTGATAAAGTTTATCACGGGATTTCAACTCAAATGACACATTCTGGTAACGATATTTTTAAAGATATCGATACTAACTTTGAAGCTGGAAGATACCATTCATGGGCTGCTCAAGCCAGTAGTTTTCCAGATGCCTTAGAGATCACTGCGACAGATGAAAACGGTCAAATCATGGCTCTTAAACATAAAGAGCTACCTATTTACGGCCTGCAATTTCACCCAGAAAGCATTATGACACCAGAAGGTAAAACCATGCTCAAAAATTTTATAGACACATTATAGCATGAAAGAAATTCTAAACGAATTATTTAATCATGGTACGCTTTCGCGAAAGCGTGCTTACGACATCCTTACTGCTATCACAAGTGGTGCTGTAAATGATGCTCAGATAGCAGCTTTTTTAACAGTTTATGGAATGCGCAGCATTACTGTAGAAGAATTAGCTGGTTTTAGAGATGCCATGTTAGAACAAGCAAACCTTATTGACCTATCAGAATTCAATCCTATAGATTTATGTGGTACTGGTGGTGATGGAAAAGACACTTTTAACATCAGTACACTAGCTAGTTTTGTAACTGCTGGTGCAGGTGTTCCAGTTGCAAAACATGGTAATTATGGAGTGAGCTCAGTAAGTGGTTCTTCTAATGTTATGGAACATCTAGGATTTGTATTTACAAATGATCATGATATTCTAAGAAAACAAATAACCGAGGCTAACATCACTTTCTTACATGCACCTCTCTTCCATCCTGCAATGAAGGCTGTTGCACCTATTAGAAAACAATTAGGTGTAAAAACCTTTTTCAATATGCTAGGCCCATTAGTAAATCCAGCAAAACCTAAATTACAAAGCGTAGGCGTTTTTAATTTACAACTAGCTCGTAATTATGAATATCTTTTTCAATCAGAGGCAGATAAAAAATATGCCATTTTGCATGCTCATGAAGGCTATGATGAAGTAAGCCTTACAGGTAAAGTGCGCATGGCTAAAAATAATGGAGTGAGCGATCTATCTGCTAGTAATTTTAATATGAAACCTTTAAAACAATCAGATATTTATGGTGGTGATACTGTAGAAGATGCTGCATTGATTTTCATGAAAGTACTTGAAAATAAAGCGACCGATGCACAAAAGAATGTAGTTATAGCAAATGCAGCAACCGCAATAGCCGTTGCAAATAGCATATCTATTAAAGAAGCAGTGGTTGTAGCTAGAGAATCATTAGAATCGGGAAAAGCCTTAAAAAGCTTTCAGAAACTTATGGAACTCAAAGCCTAATACAATGATCAATTCATAATTCAAACAAGAGTACAATTTCAGGCATAATGGAAGATATCCTAAAGAAAATAACTAATCAAACTGCTCAAGACCTTAAAGCAAGAAAGGCTCAAACTCCTTTATCAGACTTGAGATCTATGGAGGCTTATTCTCGTAAACCAGTTTCACTACATACAAGTTTAAAGAATGGTAGCGGTATCCTTGCTGAACATAAGAGACAAAGTCCTAGCAAGGGCTCTTTCCATTGCCCAGCGAGCTTACAGGAAGTCGTTAAAGGATATGAAAAAGCTGGTGCAAGCGCCATTAGTTGTTTAACAGACGAGCCGTTTTTTGGTGGCACGCTAGACGATTTAGTAGAAGCAAGATCACAAGTTAATATACCTATCCTGCGCAAGGATTTCATGATTGACTTATATCAAATTCATGAAGCCAAAGCCTATGGAGCAGACGCTATTCTACTTATCGCAGCATGTCTAAATAATGAAGAATTAAAAACCATGTCTCTAGAGGCGATCAATCTAGGTCTTGAAATTCTCTTTGAAGTTCATGATTTAGAAGAGCTTAATCGCATTAAAGAGGTAACCACTTCTTTGAATACGTCTAAATTTGTGATAGGAGTTAATAATCGTGATTTAAAAAGGTTTAAAACTGATATTCAAAACAGTAAAGATCTTTTACCTCATTTTCCTGAAAATGTTCTTGCCATATCAGAGAGCGGTATCTCAGATCCTGACATAGTAAAAGAACTTAAAACACTAGGCTTTGAAGGTTTCTTAATAGGAGAAAACTTCATGAAAACCGACCTACCAGGAGCAAGCTGCGAGCAATTTATAAAAGCCATAAAGTCATGATGATTAAAGTGTGCGGTATGCGCGATATAGAAAACATTAACCAGTTACAAGAACTGGATATTGATTTTATGGGAATTATACGTTACTCAAAGTCTAAGCGATTTGTAGACGATTCTCAAAAAGAAAAGGTCGCCCAACAAACCATGAATAAAGGTACTGTAGGAGTGTATGTAAATGAATCCCTTGAAAACATTTTAAAGGATATCATTCCATTGCAACTGGACGTTATTCAATTACATGGTGATGAGGATTCCGCTTTCGCGAAAGCGTTACTAGAAATAGATATTAAGATATTTAAAGCATTTCAAATCACCGAAGACTTTGATTTCAATAGTTTAAAAGAATGGGAAGAGCTAGCAGCACAGTATGTTGGTAAACTTTTCTTTTTATTTGACACAGCTACTCCAAATTATGGTGGTAGTGGTAAGAAATTTAACTGGTCTATTCTCGACTCTTATAAAGGAGAAGTTCCTTTTTTATTAAGCGGCGGCATTTCAAAAGATGATGTCGTACTAGTAAAAGAATTTAAACACAATATGTTTTTAGGCATTGATCTTAATTCAAAATTTGAAAATGAACCTGGCCTTAAAAACATAGAAGAAATAAAAACATTCATAGAAAAATTAAGAAAATGAGCTATCAAGTAAATGAACAAGGATTTTATGGAGAATTCGGTGGTGCATTCATTCCAGAACTGCTCTATCCTAATATTGAAGAACTGCAAGAGAATTATCTAGCAATAGAAAAATCAACAGAGTTTCAAGAAGAGTTTCATCAATTGCTTAAAGATTATGTAGGTCGCCCTACTCCACTATTTTTAGCTAAGAGACTTTCTGAAAAATATGGAGCTCAAATCTGGTTAAAGAGAGAAGATCTTTGTCATACTGGTGCTCATAAAGTAAATAACACCATCGGTCAGATTTTACTTGCCGAGAAACTAGGTAAAAAAAGAATCATTGCAGAGACTGGTGCTGGACAACATGGTGTAGCAACAGCAACCGTATGTGCATTAAAAGGCCTGGAATGCATAGTTTACATGGGCGAGAAAGATATAGAACGTCAAGCGCCAAATGTTGCCCGCATGAAAATGTTAGGTGCAACGGTTAGACCTGCAACTAGCGGTTCTAAAACTTTAAAAGACGCTACTAATGAGGCAATGCGCGACTGGATCAATAATCCAGAAGACACTCATTACATTATAGGCTCAGTAGTTGGACCACATCCTTATCCTGACATGGTAGCAAGATATCAATCTGTAATTTCTGAAGAGATTAAGAAGCAAATGGATGGTTTACCAGATTATGTCATTGCTTGTGTAGGTGGTGGATCTAATGCCATGGGCGCATTTTATCACTTTTTAGATGATAAAGAAGTAAAATTAATAGGTGTAGAAGCGGCTGGTTTAGGTGTAGATACCGATAAGACTGCGGCCACATTAACTCTAGGAACTCCAGGTGTTTTACACGCAAGTCGTTCTATAATGATGCAAGATAAAGATGGACAGGTTGTAGAACCTCATAGTATTTCGGCAGGACTAGACTATCCTGGAATCGGACCAGCACATGCCTGGTTAAAAGTGTCAGATCGAGCACAATATATGGCTGTTACAGATGCTGCTGCACTAGAAGCAGCTGTAGAATGTAGTCGCCTTGAAGGCATTATTCCTGCACTAGAAACAGCACATGCTTTTTCAGTTTTAAAAGATCTGGATCTAAAACCTACAGATCGTGTTGTGATCAATCTATCTGGTCGCGGTGATAAGGACATGAATACGTATATGGAGGAATTAAAACTCGTTTAAAATTAAAATAACATAAGGAACAACGCGAGTCTGATAAAGTTTCCCCATTGGGGAAATGTCCGCAGGACAATGGGGCTTGTATAAATCAGTCGCAGGTAATAATCTTAAAGAGATTCCTGCCTGCGCAGGAATAATATGAAAAATAAACTCACAGAACTACTCAAAACCAAGCCTCAAAACTTGTTGAACATATTCTTTACCGCTGGATATCCAGAACTAGAAGACACCACTACTCTACTCACAGCTTTAGAAAATGCAAAAGTTGATTTAGTAGAAATAGGGATTCCATTTAGTGATCCATTGGCAGATGGTCCTACTATTCAAGAAAGCAGCAAAATTGCTTTAGAGAATGGTATGTCTATTGAAAAACTATTTTCTCAATTAGAAAATCATACTCCAAAAGTTCCAGTTTTATTGATGGGATATTTGAATCCTGTGATGCAATATGGATTAGAGGAATTTTGTAAAAAATGTCAAGAAGTAGGAGTTGACGGATTAATAGTTCCAGACTTACCTATGTATATTTATCAGACAGAATTTAAAGAAGTCTTTGAAAAATATAACATCAGCAACATATTTTTAGTAACACCACAGACTTCAGAAAAACGTATTAGAGAAATCGACGATAACTCTAACGGTTTCATATATGCAGTTAGCTCGGCTAGTACTACAGGATCTAAAGCAGATTTCTCTGCAGCAGCAGATTATTTAGGTAAACTTAAAGACATGAAATTAAAAACACCTATTCTAACTGGCTTTAATATTAAGAATCAACAGAACTTTAAAGATGCTTGTAAGTATGTGGATGGCGCGATCATAGGTAGTGAATTCATTAGACAAATAACTGATGTAGATGATATTGCCAAAGCAACCGCAAACTTTGTATCAAGTATTAAATAATACTGGAGTGAAAAACTCAACAAATTAATACGGACTTTTAAATTAAAGTTAAATCCTATTAATAAAGTAGGATTAATTTTCATCATTCAATTTTCAGACTTACTTTTGCGACATAATGAAAGCACAAAACGTACATCATCATCATTTTTTCACTTCCCGTCAGGCGAGCTAAAAGTGTATTGATGTAACTCAAACATATTTTAAAAACCGTCTGTTTCAGGCGGTTTTTTTGTTTTAAAAAAGTTTGAAATAAAAAACAGTTTGTAAGCAGCTTAAACAACATTCTCAAAATAGAATGGCAACAAAAATTATGATCAGAATAGCAGTACAAAAATCAGGAAGACTATCAGATAAATCTTTGCAACTATTAAAAGATTGCGGAATTAAATTTGACAATGGTGGTCGTAAATTATCCACTCAGGCAAAAAACTTTCCGATGGAAATTCTTTTCTTAAGAGATGATGATATACCGCAATACGTAGCTAATGGTGTTGCAGATCTTGGGATTCTAGGACTTAATGAAGTAGAAGAAAAAGATCAAGATGTAGATGTTATAAAACAACTAGGTTTTGCAGGCTGTCGTTTAAGCCTAGCCGTTCAAAAAGATGTGGATTATCCAGGATTAGAATGGTTTAATGGTAAAAAAGTAGCTAGTAGTTATACCACAATCGTTAAAAAGTTTTTCGCAGATAAAGGTATTAATGCCACGACAGAAGAAATAGGTGGATCTGTGGAGATCGCACCAGGAATAGGCCTTGCAGAAGGTATTTGTGACATCGTTTCTACCGGTTCAACTCTTATCATGAATGGTCTTAAGGAAGTGGAAACAGTCATGTATAGTGAAGCAGTTTTAATCTCTAATCCTAACTTAAGTGTAGAGAAGAAAGAAATACTTGACAAGCTTACTTTCAGAATAGATGCAGTTCAAAACGCTCAAAAAAGCAAATACATCTTACTAAACGCACCTAATGACAAGATAGAAGAAATATCTGCCTTATTGCCTGGAATGAAAAGTCCAACAGTTTTACCACTTGCTGAAGAAGGCTGGTCCAGCTTACATTCTGTTATTGAAGAAAATGATTTCTGGAATGTCATCGATCAGTTAAAAGATGCTGGTGCACAAGGCATTTTAGTATCTCCAATAGAAAAATTGATTGCATAATGAAAATCATTTCTAATCCAGATTATTCCCAACAACAAGAATTGTTAGAACGTCCGCAACAAGAACGTGCTAATGTAGAAACTGCTGTAGATGATATTATACAGCTGGTTAGAAAAAATGGTGATCAAGCATTATTTGCCTTTGCAGAAAAGTTTGATCAAGCAAAATTAGACACTCTTAGAGTTACAGAAAAAGAAATCAAACAAGCGTCAACACTGGTTTCTCCTGAATTAAAAGTAGCGATACAGACTGCTTATCAAAACATTTATAAATTTCACGAGGCTTGTTACACTCAAGATTATCCCGTTATAGAAACCATGCCTGGCATGACCTGCTGGAGAAAATCTTTACCTATTCAAAAAGTAGGTTTATATATTCCTGGTGGCTCTGCTCCTCTTTTTTCTACCGTGTTAATGCTCGCTATTCCAGCAAAAATTGCTGGTAATAAACGTGTGGTTCTTTGTAGTCCAACAGACGCCAATGGAAACATCAATCCGGCCGTTTTATATACAGCAAGTATTTGTGGCGTTACAGAAATCTATAAAGCTGGTGGCGCACAAGCGATTGCTGCCATGACTTATGGAACAGCAAGTATTCCAGCGGTAGATAAGATCTTTGGTCCGGGAAATGCATTTGTGACTAGGGCTAAAGAACTAGCACAACAACAAGGTGTCGCCATTGATATGCCTGCAGGACCATCAGAAGTTCTGGTAATCGCAGATCAAGAAGCAAACCCAGCATTTGTAGCAGCAGACTTACTCGCTCAGGCAGAACATGGTCCAGATTCTCAAGTTATTCTATTGACAGATTCTACTACTCTAGCTGAGGCTGTAAATGAACAATTAAGGATTCAATTAAGTACGCTTTCGCGAAAGCAAACAGCAGAAAAAGCTATTGAAAATAGTAAAACTATCGTTCTAGATAGCATAGAAGAATGCATCAAATGGTCGGACGCGTATGCACCAGAACATTTAATTATCAATACAGAAAATGCAGATGAAATTGCTGAACAAATTCAAGTTGCTGGATCTATTTTTATAGGTTCTTATACTTGCGAGAGTTTAGGTGATTATGCTAGTGGTACAAACCACACCTTACCTACCTATGGCTATGCGCGTAATTATAGCGGCGTGTCAGTAGATAGTTTTGTGAATAAAGTGACCTATCAAAAAGCAACGCCCCAAGGGTTGAAAAACCTAGGACCAGCCGTTGAAATAATGGCTACTGCCGAAGGTCTCGATGCGCACAAAAATGCGGTGAGTGTGCGATTAAAAGAAATTGAGAATTATAATTAAGCGATTCCGCAATACAACGGAATGACAGAATAAAAATGGAATTTAACTTAGAAAACATAGTCCGTAAGAACATCTGGAATTTGAAGCCTTATTCTAGTGCACGCAGTGAATTTGATTTATACGGCAGCGATAAAAATGAGCTGACTTTACTAGACGCAAATGAAAATCCTAAGGGTGATTTAAACCGTTATCCAGATCCATTACAGTCTTCGATAAAAGAAGAATTGGCAAAACAAAAAGACATTTCGCCAGATCAGATTTTTGTAGGTAATGGTAGTGATGAGGCTATTGATTTACTATATCGCATATTCTGTGAACCAGGAAAAGACACGGTAATTACTTGTCCGCCTACTTATGGAATGTATGAAGTTAGTGCAGCGATTAATGATGTTAGTGTTTTAAAAGTGCCATTGAAGGAAGACTTTTCGTTAGATCTTGATGAAATTTTAAATAGTTCCGCTTTCGCGAAAGCAAAATTATTATGGATTTGTTCTCCTAATAACCCTACTGGAAATGTATTGCTCAAAGCCGATTTAAAACACGACTGGCAAGCACAAAATTACACTCGTGGTGGTATGATGGATATGCCATTTGCTCCAGAATTTGAGGCAGAGATGTTAGAAAATCAACGACAGTTGGATCGATTGTTCGGTAGTTTTAATGGTATTATCGTTGTTGACGAGGCTTATCAAGATTTTACAGAGAACATGAGTTTCATAAAACGTCTAGAAGATTATCCTAACCTTGTAGTATTACAAACTATGTCTAAAGCTCATGGTATGGCTGGTGCTCGAGTAGGATTTGCATTTGCTTCTCCAGAAATCATTGAATTATTCAATAGAACTAAGCCGCCATATAACGTAAATGACTTATCACAAAAAGCAGTTTTAGAGGCTTTACAAAACGAAGAAAAAACAAAAAGCGAAATCCAAGAAATTATCAATAATAGAGATTTTCTTGTAGAGCATTTAAACAGTTTTGACTTCATAAAAGAAGTATATCCTAGTGAAGCAAATTTTGTACTAGCCAAAGTTGAAAATGCTACACAAGTTTATAATTACCTACGTGATAAAGGAATTATTATACGTAATCGCAGCAGTCAGATTGAAGACACCTTGCGTTTTACCGTTGGGACGATGATGGAATGTAAAGCGGTGATTACTGCGTTGCGAGAAATTAAAGAGAATTAGATTAATTAAAACCGAAGCCGTTCTTCAATAGTTTAAAAATTATAAAAGAGTCATCGTTGATGGCATTTAATCAAATAAAGTCGATTGCGGGAAGAGGTTTCCGCCTTCGCGGAAATACATGAAAAAAGTATTATTTATAGATCGCGATGGTACCATCGTAAAAGAACCACCAGTAGATTATCAACTGGATAGTTATGAAAAGTTAGAGTTCTTGCCTATGGCGATTACTCAGCTACATCGCATCGCTCGTGAGCTGGATTATGAACTGGTTATGGTGACTAATCAAGATGGATTAGGAACAGATAGTTTTCCAGAAGATACCTTCTGGCCAGTGCATAATTTAATGATGAATGTTCTAGAGAATGAAGGGATTAACTTCAGCGAGGTTTTAATAGATCGTTCTTTTCCTGAGCAAAATGCATCTACGCGTAAACCACAAACTGGTTTATTGACGCATTATATTAAAGGTAATTACGACCTTGAAAATAGTTTTGTAATCGGTGATCGTAATAGCGATATGCAACTGGCTAAGAATTTAGGCTGTAGAGGAATACAGCTACCTTCCATTACTGATGACTCTATTTTTGAAGACGAACTAGTAGTTCTTAAAACGGATTCATGGAAAGAGATTTTTGAATTTTTAAAAGGACAACCTCGCAAGGTCTCGGTAAGCCGTAAAACAAATGAAACCGATATCAACATCGTTTTAAACCTTGATGGATCTGGAAACGGAAAAATAGATACCGGTTTAAAGTTCTACGATCACATGCTAGAGCAGTTACAACGTCACGGCTCATTAGATCTAGATATTAAAGTAAATGGCGATCTTGAAATAGATGAACATCACACTATTGAAGACACGGCGATTGCTTTGGGTGACGCTTTCGCGAAAGCGTTATCCTCAAAAAAAGGAATCAATAGATATGGCTTTTTGCTACCTATGGACGACTCGCTAGCACAGGTAGGAATAGACTTCGGTGGTAGACCATGGATCGTTTGGGAAGCAGATTTTAAACGTGAATATGTGGGCGATATGCCTACAGAATTGTTCTTCCACTTCTTTAAATCATTTAGCGATGCGGCAAAATGCAACCTGAACATAAAAGTAGAAGGCGATAACGAGCACCACAAAATAGAGGCGCTTTTCAAGGCATTTGCCAAAGCAATAAAAATGGCGGTAAAACAAACTGGTGATGGTAAATTACCGAGTACAAAAGGAACTTTATGATTGCCATTGTAAAATATAACGCAGGAAATATAGGTAGTGTCACTAATGCGCTCAACAGACTAGGAATAGAAAATAAAGTAACTGACGATCCTGAAGAATTAAAGGCGGCAGACAAAGTTATTTTCCCTGGCGTAGGAGAAGCTGGTACCGCGATGAACTATTTGCGTGAACGTGGACTAGATCAGGTCATCAAAGAATTGAAACAGCCCGTACTAGGAATATGCTTAGGAATGCAATTGATGTGCAGCCACAGTGAAGAAGGTGATACAAAATGTCTAGGGATTTTTGACACTACCGTAAAGAAATTTCCGGCTACCGAAGGAATGAAAGTGCCTCACATGGGATGGAATAGTTTAAATACTGAGGTTGTTAATCTGCAATCTATCATCTTGCAAGGCTTACAACCAGCAGCAGATGTTTATTATGTGCACTCGTATTATGCTGAAGTTTGTAAGGATACAGTTGCGGCTTGTGATTATATTTTACCTTTCAGTAGTGTCTTGCAAAAAGACAATTTTTATGCTACGCAGTTTCATCCTGAGAAAAGTGCTGGAATAGGTGAGCAGATATTAAAGAACTTTGTAAAAATTCCTGCATAGGCAGGAATCTAGCTGGTTTTCCAACTGGCGTTTGAGATAATAATAACCGATTCTGCTAAGCAGCGGAATGACAAATAAATTAATTGTAGGTGAAGGATGCAAAGAGATCTCCACCTGCGTGGAGAACTATGAGAATAATACCAGCAATAGACATTATAGACGGTAAATGTGTGCGTCTATCACAAGGCGATTACAACCAGAAAACGGTTTATAATGAAGACCCATTAGAAGTAGCCAAAGAGTTTGAAGCAAATGGAATAAAACACTTGCATTTGGTTGATTTAGATGGAGCAAAAAGCAGTCACGTAGTAAACTGGAAAGTGCTGGAACGCATCGCAGGACAGACTGGTTTGCAGGTTGATTTTGGCGGTGGAGTGAAAACTGACGAAGACATAAAGGTCGTATTTGAAAGTGGTGCAAAACAAGTTACTGGCGGTAGTATTGCTGTGAAAGATGCTGCAACTTTTGAAGGTTGGATTTCTAGATATGGAACTGATAAGATCATACTAGGAGCAGATGCTAAGGATGGAATGATCGCAACACACGGCTGGCTAGAAAGTAGTGAGTTAGAAGTGATAGAATTCATCAAAGAGTGGAATAAAAAAGGAATCGACTACGTGATTTGTACCGATATTGCAAAAGACGGTATGCTTGCTGGAACTAGTAATGAGTTATATGAGCAGATTCTTAATACGGCACCTGTTAAATTAATAGCTAGCGGTGGTGTTGCTGTCGTAGAAGATTTATATCGCTTGCGCGAAATGAATTGCGAAGGAGCCATAGTAGGAAAAGCATTCTATGAAGGTAGAATTACATTTAAGGAATTGAGAGAATTTGTATAGCGAACGATTGACATATCAGCTTTTAAAAGCAAGTGATTTAAACGAATTGCATGAATTGAATTTAATACCAGAGGTAGATCAATTCAACACTATGGGAATCCCTGATAGTATTCAAGTAACTAAAGATTTACTAGATGCAAAAATCAAGGATCATCAACAACAAAACATAAGTAAACTCACCTATTCCATTCGGTTAACAGATAGTAGTGAATTTATAGGTATCGCCGGTATTTTATTCGGACAGCCTAAGTATAAAAAAGCAGAGTTATGGATGAAGTTCAATCCTAAGTTTTGGAATCAAGGTTATGCCACTGAAACAATAACTCGATTATTAAAATCTTGTTTCATTGAGCACCAACTTCATAGAGTTGAAGCTGGATGTGCCGTTGAAAACCATGCTTCAAAGAAAGTCCTTGAAAAATGTGGATTTATTGTTGAAGGAATCCAAAGAAAGAACTTGCCTTTAAAAACCGGATGGAGCGATAACTATGAGTTTGGGATATTGGAAGAAGAATGGAATAAATAATTTCTGTGAAAACAGGAATCTAGCTGGATGATGAACTGGCTATTGAAGTAAATACAAATCGATTTCGCTATGCAGCGGAATGACAAATAAATCAGTCGAAGGTGTCGGAATCACAGAGTTTCAGCCTTCGCGAGAAAATATGAGTTTAAAAAAGAGAATAATACCTTGCCTTGATATTAAGGATGGACGTACGGTAAAAGGAATCAACTTTGTTGGATTGCGAGATGCTGGTGATCCTGTAGAACTTGCAAAGCAATATGCTGCTCAAGGAGCTGATGAACTATGTTTTCTAGACATTACAGCGACTATAGAAAAACGTGACACTTTAGTACCGTTAGTGCGTGAAATCGCTGCCGTGTTAAACATACCATTTACAGTAGGTGGCGGAATTAACGACGTAGCTCTTGCCAAAGAAATTATTAAAGCTGGTGCTGATAAAATTGCTATTAATAGTGCTGCCGTAAAAAGACCAGAACTAATTAGTGAACTCGCTGCAGAGTTAGGCAGTCAGTGTGTTGTGGTTGCGGTGGATACGAAGCATTCTCACGAAAGTGGGAATCTAGCTGATTCAAAAAATAAGCCTAGCGAATCAACACCAACAGATTTCCGCCTGCGCGGAAATAAAGTATTTGTAGCCGGCGGACGTGTAGAGACAGAACTAGAAACTATTTCTTGGTGTCAAGAAATTGAACGATTAGGTGCTGGAGAAATCTTGTTAACGAGTATGGATCACGATGGCACAAAGAATGGTTTTGCTCTAGAACTTACAGATGCCATATCTAGAAAATTAAGTATTCCTATTATTGCATCTGGTGGTGGAGGAACAAGTGCTCATTTTGCAGACTTATTTAAAGACACAGAAGCAAGTGCTGGACTTGCAGCAAGTATCTTTCACTTTGGAGAATTACCAGTACCTGAATTGAAAAAACAATTGGCTGCGGCTGGAGTTGCTGTGAGAATTCCTGCGAACGCAGGAATCTAGTTGGTTAGTAACCAGCTTTACGATTAAAATTAAAGATTTCCGCCTGCGCGGAAAATAAAAGCGAAGCCGTCCTACGATGGCTTGACATTAAAATGATTGCGGTGGGGAAATGAAGATTTCCGCCTTCGCGGAAATTATAGATATGAAACTAGACTGGAATAAAGGAGAAAACGGATTATTGCCTGTAATTGTACAAGACGCTACTAATAAAGAAGTGTTGATGTTAGGTTATATGAATGAAGAGGCTTTTGAAAAAACTAAAGCTGAAAACAGAGTAACTTTTTACTCACGTAGCAAACAACGACTTTGGACCAAAGGAGAATCTTCTAATAATTTTCTAGATGTGGTAGCTATAAAAATCGATTGTGATCAAGATACTATTCTTATAAAAGCAAATGCACATGGACCTACTTGCCATACGGGAACGGTAAGTTGTTTTGATAATGGTGATGAATCTCGCTTTCGCGAAAGCGATAACAGCTTTACTATTAATGATCTAGAAAAGACCATTCACCAGCGTATCGATGATCAAGTAGAAGGCTCTTACACCTATTCATTAATCCAAAAAGGAATTAATAAAGTAGCTCAAAAAGTAGGTGAAGAAGCTGTAGAAACGGTAATCGATGCCATTAATGGTAAGGAAGAAGACTTTATTTATGAAGCTGGTGATTTGATGTATCACTACCTCGTTTTATTAAAAGCCAAAGGACTATCTCTAGCACATATTGAGAAAGAACTTGCTAAAAGACATCAATAAATAAAACCGCAAGTCCCCTAAGCTTGCGGTTTTTCAATAATTCTGTAAGCAGAATTTTCATGGTTTACTCCAACTTTCCAGAATTTTAAAAAAATCATCTATTGTATTTATCAAATAAATAATTGAGCTGGTCATTTATAAAAGTGCTACCAGATAGGTATAAGGCGTCTGCAAATTTCTGACCGTCTACTTCTACTAATTTTGCTTTTTCAGAAATAGAACTGGTCCATTCCGTTATTTCATAGATACCTACATCGTAAGTTTTAGAAGCATTACCTCTATTATAGGATTCTACTTTGGTGTCTTGGATCACATCAGCAATATATAATGGTTTCTTAAGGTAACCTTTCCACACTGTTTTCTTTAATCCAGAACCTTGCGAGACGTTAAAATTAGTTTCAAGATTGTAAACATCTTCTGCACCTTTGAATCTTATACCTTTTTTCTTAGGTGCTGTGATAGACTTTGTACCTAATGCGAGATTAGTTTTAATTTGAGCGTTTGCACCACCTAGACTTTTTAACCAGCTACCGCCTGTTTCACTCCAACTCATTACTAAATTAATATCTAAAATAATCGCGTCGTCCATTTGTCTAGAGAGCTTGTTGTTTCCACCTGAGAATGCTTTACCAACAGTTTTGAATCTACTAAAAACTCCGTCTTTTTTTGATTCTTTGCCCTCGGCATTTTTCTTACTTGTTAAACCTTTAAAATTAGTAGGTATGATTTCTAGCATTCCAGGATTAGCACTTTCTCTAACCATAGGACCATTTAAAGGAACAGATTTTTCATAAAAGTCTGTTGCAGCTGCCTTATCTACATTTACGATCGTAAATCCATTCTCTTTTAGATCTTGAATCATATCATCATAAATATGATCAACTTCTTGCTGCAAGAGGTCGGCTTTAACTCCTTGTAATCCTAAAGCCGCTTCAGCCTTAGCCTCTGCTCTTCCTTTACCTCTAAATTCCCTCTTGGCTTTGTAGTCTACGTCTTCTCTATAAACTTCTACAAGGACATTAAAATTTGCGATATACACATCTTTAGAAGCTTTTTTCTTAGGTTTTTGACCTGAGTTAGCTACTTTAGATTTCAATTCTCCCAAAGTCTGTGATTGTGCAAAAAAGCCAAATGCTAAAAAGGCCAGCATATAAATAGTTAATTTCTTATTCATCACTTCATATTTTTAATGGAACATCTTTTAATATTTCAAAGATGTACAGGAATTAAGAATGATGTAATAGGACAATTGCCGTATTATAAAGAATTTGTAATTAACTCATTATTAACCCAAATCACAAATCGCTTCAATATCTTTAAAAGAAAAACTTATTATGAGTAAAGATCAAGCATTACTACAACCCATTACTTTAGGAGCAGTAGAATTAAAAAATAGAGTCGTTATGGCACCTATGACTAGATGTAGAGCCACTAACGAACATCAAACACCAGATCAAAAACATATTGATTATTACACACAACGCGCAGGTGCTGGTTTAATAATAACAGAAGGAAGTGAAGTTTCAGAAAAAGCGAGAGGTTATCCTTTTGTAGCGGGAATTTTTAACGACGCTCAAGTAGAAGGATGGAAAAAAGTAGTGGATAGTGTGCATGAAGCTGATGGTAAAATATTCTTGCAATTATGGCACGTAGGACGTACATCATTACCTGATTACCATGATGGACAACTGCCATGGGCACCTAGTGCTGTTAATCCAGAGACAGAACTGCGCAATCAGTACGGTGAAAAAAAGCAAACAGTAGCGCCTCACGCCATGTCTGTAGATGAGATTGAGCAAACTGTAAAAGAATTTGGAGATGCTGCGGCAAATGCTAAAAAAGCTGGATTTGATGGTGTGGAGATACATAGTTCTAACGGTTATTTAATCCATCAATTCTTCAATAATAAATCTAACGTACGCACTGACCAATACGGTGGTAGCAATGAGAATAAGGCGCGATTTTTCTTTGAAGTTCTGGAAGCGGTAAAAGAATCTTTTCCAGAAAATAGAATAGGATGTCGTTTAAATCCATCGCTCAATGGCGTTTTCGGTATTGAAGGAACTCCAGATACCATTCCATTTTTTGATTTTTTAATTAATAGATTAAATGAATACGACCTGGCTTATTTACACCTTTCAGAGCCATTTACAGATGTAAGCAATATTGAGTTTTTAGAAAGTGATATTGCAAAACATTACCGTCCTATTTATAAAGGAAATCTAATGATTAACAATGAGTTTGATCGCGAGTCTGGTAATCAGGTCATAGAAAACGGACATGCAGATCTAGTCGCATATGGGAAATTATTTATCTCAAATCCAGATCTAGCACACAGATTTGAATTAAAAGCAGAAACAGCAGACTGGAATCAAGAAACTTTCTATTCTCAAGGTCGTGAAGGTTATACAGACTACCCTACTTTAGAAGAAGCTAAGAGCTAATTCCTGTAAGTAATATTTGAGGCAACTCTTTTTTAAGGTCGGCTACTTCGGTAGTCGACTTTTTTGGTATCCATAAATAGATCGATCTCAATGTGCTCAATAAGTTAAAAAGCATCGTTTCCACACTGATATTTTTAAACTCTCCAGTAGAAATTCCAATTTGTAAAATCTTTTTAAAATCTAGCTCATAAGTCTTGCGCAGCAATATGTATTCTTGGTAGGCTGCTCCTTCAAGGTGCATCCAGTCGGTATTTAATACGGCAAGTGCATTTGTGTATTCTAGTGCTATTTTTATGTGAAGAAGTATGAGTTGCTCCGCTTTCGCGAAAGCGGACTTATCATCCATCTCTACTGCATCCATCCCAGCTGTAAACTCATGAGCTACCTCTAGAATGAGCGTGGCTAGTATTTCTTGTTTCCCAGAAATATGATTATACAAACTGGCAGCTTTCATATCCATAGCAGCAGCAAGATCACGCATAGTAACCGCACTATATCCACGTTCTTTAAATAGTTGTGCTGCGGTTTTAAGAATTTGTTTTTTGCGAGTCATAAGATGCAAATATAAGAGATGAAGGCTATCATAAAATTGATTAAAAATCTTAAGTGAGTATTAAGAATAATTACTTTTAGACTAGCTTTGAACTTTACCCTACAATAATGCTAGAGAATATAGAAATTAATCCACTCTTAGAGAGATTACCGCCGCACTTGAAACAGTTTATAAAGCCACAAAACTATGAGCTTTACACCTATCAAGATCAAGCAGTATGGCGTCATGTCATGAGAAAAAATGTCGATTTTTTAAGTAAAGTGGCACATGGATCCTATCTAGATGGATTGAAGAAAACAGGTATTTCTATAGATAATATACCTTCTATGTACGGTATGAATCGCATTCTTAAAGAAATAGGTTGGGCAGCTGTGGCAGTAGACGGATTTATTCCGCCAGCGGCATTTATGGAATTTCAGGCATATAAAATTTTAGTAATTGCTGCTGATATTAGAAAATTGGATAATATCGAATATACGCCAGCTCCAGATATTATACATGAAGCTGCAGGGCACGCGCCTATTATAGCCAGTCCAGATTATGCAGAATATTTGAGGCGTTTTGGCGAGATAGGTAGCAAAGCTATATCTAGCGCACACGATCATGAGATGTATGAAGCCGTACGCAAAATCTCCATCCTTAAAGAAACACGTAGCGAAAAGCAAAATCCAGAACTAGACAAAGAAATCGCAGCTGCCGAGGCTAATATTGAGCGCCTTCAAAACAAAGATGTAGAACCTAGTGAAATGTCTTTAATCAGGAACTTGCACTGGTGGACGGTAGAATACGGTTTAGTAGGTACGCTAGAAAACCCAAAACTCTATGGCGCTGGACTATTATCTAGTCTAGGTGAAAGTAAAAGTTGTTTACAACCTGAGGTTGAGAAAAGACCTTACACAATAGAGGCTGCATATCAAGATTTTGATATCACACGCAAACAACCTCATCTTTATGTTACACCTAATTTTGCTCATTTAAGTGAAGTGCTAGAAGAGTTTGCAAATACCATGGCAGTGCGTAAAGGTGGACATCGCGGTTTACAAAAATTAATTAATTCAAAGTCATTAGGAACGATTGAGATCAGTACTGGATTACAAGTTAGTGGTGTTTTCACTCGCATGATTACTAATGACGACAATGAGGTAGTCTTTTTTGAAACGACTGGTGAAAGTGCGCTTGCCTATCGAGAAAAGGAATTGATAGGTCATGGAAGAAGCACTCACAAAAACGGCTTTTTAAGTCCGCTGGGGAAACTTAAGGGAATCAACCTTGCCATTGAAGATATGGGACCTCGCGACTTACAAGCATATAATTTTTATGATAACGAGCGTATTGAATTCACCTATGAAAGCGGTATTAAAGTAGAAGGATTAAATGTAACTGGGCAACGTAATATTAATGGAAAATTGATGTTGATACAGTTTATAGATTGCACGGTAACTTATAAAGATGAGATACTATTCTCGCCAGAGGATGGAATGCTCAACCTCGCGGTAGGTAAAGAAATTGTAAGCGCATATGCTGGTCCTGCAGACTATTATAGCTTTGACCTCGTGTTTCATGAAAGTGACACTAAAACGATAAAACCAGTGTATTCAAAGCGTGAAATTGCGATACAAGGATTGTATGAGAAAGTACGCCATTATAGAGAGGAAGATAAAATCAATAAACCTTTACTTGAGAAACTAAAGACACAAGTTAAAAATGACTATCCTGAGCAGTGGTTGCTTGTAGAGGAAATAGATGAGTTGATAGGCTAGTTAAAAACGATCGATTGGGATTTGAGCATTTACTATCGTACCATTACCTATGGTACTCGTTAGTTTTAATACACCGTTGAGATTTTGAGTAACTTTTGTTATAGTATGAATTCCTTCACCGTTTGAAAAAAGATTACGATCGTAACCTATTCCATTGTCATGTGTGATAAGATTTAAGTTACCGTCTTCAATGGAAGCGATATTGAATATATAATTTGCTTTTGAATAAAGGGCTGCGTTATGTAGCCCTTCATTAATTATAGTCAATATCGATAATGTTTCTCGTGGCTCCAAGCTTAACAATTCCATTTCTGGAAAATTCATTTTAAAAGTAGAATTACTTTCCAAAGCAGATTTGTAATGATTTTGAATTTGCTTAGTTGTAGCTTCAACATCTTTTAAGGTAAATAGGTTTTTGCTAGCTGCAAATTGATAAATTAATGCAACAGCATCATCTTTGATTTTAGTTTTTTCTGGTGTTTTAAATTGCAGTTCTTTAGTGATTATATCACGCTGTTGTTGAAGAAAGTTATTTCTGTTACTGATAAGATAACTCTTATTAGAGCGTTCTAGTTCACTCCAAATTAAGGTTATGATCATACCTAATATTAAACCAATAAAAACATATAAAAGCCAATTTTCCATATAACTAAAATATACTTTTAACTTTGATAATTTAAAGGAACCATAAAAGAGATCTTTGTTCCAGCATCACTTATACTTTCTATTTCCAAATCAGAATGGATGAAGCTGGCACGTTCTCTCATGTTTTTAATACCGTTTCCAGGTTGATAATTATTTAAATCAAAGCCAGTACCGTTATCTTTAATTATGACTTGTACACCTTGACTGTTTGATTTTGTGACAATTGAAATCTCACTTGCTTCTGCATATTTTAAAGCATTATTTATCGCTTCTTGAATGATTCTAAAAACATGCATTCCGTTTACGGAATTAAAAACAACTTCACTATCAGTATCAAATTTAACGTTCCAAGTAATTTTATCACTATTCGCAGCGTTAAATTGAGCGATCATAGAAGTGGTTCTTTCTTCAATATCTTCTAATGAAATTTTATTTTTATTCATTGCCCAGATCGTGTCTCTCAATTCTCCCATAGTATTTCTAGTGAATCCACTGAGTGAGGCTAGCTTGCTATTTGTAACCTTTGCATCTAGATTTTGAGCATACTTTAAATTATCTAAAGAAGAAATTAAAAAAGTAAGTTGGCTACCTATATTATCATGTAAATCTCTAGAAATACGTAATCGCTGTTCTTGCAACTTATTTTGAGTCTCTATTTTTGCAAGGGCTAGTTCGAGTTCCTTTTCTTTCGCTTTTTGCTCGCTTTTTATTTGTCGCTGGCGCATAAAGAAAAACCCTAAAAGACCTATGAGAATAGCGCCTCCTATCAAAAGATAAATGGTCTGATTGCGACGTTGTAATTTCAGATCATTCACAGCAAGTTGTGTGCGTTGCTCGGCAATTTCTTGTTCTTTTTGAGCTGATTGATATTTTTCATAATATTCTTGTGCTTGTGCTGTACGCTCAGTCTCTTCATAAGAATCACGATGCTCTAATGCTCTTGCATAAGCTGCAGCGCTCTTCCTGTAATCCTTATTATAAGCATGAAGTCGGCCTTTGATGACCTCCATATCTGCAAGCTGCTTGTGCTGATCTTCTTTTAATAATAATATTCCTCGCTCTATACGGTCGATTCCTTTCTCGTACTGTCCATCTAGCTGGAACATTTCAGCTAAGGTGACTAAATTGTTTGCAGAGAGTCTCTTATTATTAATTTCTTCATATAATGTTTGAGCTTTTTCAGAATAGAAAATCGCACTATCTAAAACTCTTGCCTCCCTAAAATCTATACCTAAATTTTGATAAGCTATTGCAAGACCTCTTTTATCATTAGACTCTTTTTTAATCTCGATAGCTTTGCGCATGTAAAACTGGGTAGAATCTCTTTGTTCTAGCCTTTTAGCCACGTTAGATAAGTTAGAATAACTAGCTCCTAGACCATAAATATCATTTAGTCGTTCTCTTATCTTCAAGGCTTTGAGATGGCTTACTTTAGATTCCTTATACCTACCTAAATCATAAAGAATAAGCCCCATATTATTATATATACTTGATAAACCACGCTCATAATTTACTTCTTCAAAAACCTCAGCGCCTAAAACATACTGCTCCATCGCAAGTTCTAACTCATCTCTATTCCAGTATACTAAGCCTTTATCATTATACACATTGCCCATAGAAATATAATCCTTACGTGGTGCAGCTATTTCCATCGCACGATCATATAAGAGGAGTGCACTGTCCTTTTTTGATACTACATCATAATATATTCCTTTTCTTATAAGACTTTGAGCAAGTTGATAGGGTGAATTCTCAACCTTTGTATTTGCTATAGTATAATCAGCTATTTGGTTAGCAACTTTTGGTTTTGAATACACATACTTAAAGAAATCCTTGTGAAGTTTATCAATTTTCAAAGAATCCGTTTGAAGGGAAGATGCTACGCTGATAAGGGAATCAATCTCTTTATTTTGTGAGAATGAACTTAAACAACCCAAAAAAAAGAGTAAGAGAATAGTGTTTTTCATACAACTAAATTAATGAATTTCAATAAATTACTCCTAATTCCGCTTTCGCGAAAGCGAGATTACAACCGTAAACATTTATATTAAATTATTTCTTTTAGCTTTTTCTACGGCTTCCAGCTTAGAATGTACTTGGAGCTTTTTATAGATGTTCTCAATATGCTTGCGCACAGTGCTGGGTGATAAGAATAAATTATCTGCAATTTTTGTATAGCTCAATCCTTTACTTAATTGTTCTAGAACTTCAGTCTCACGATCAGTAAGTTGAAAATCTTCTTGAGCTTGCTTTTGAAACTGAACTGGATTCCTGAGCAATCTTAAAGTTTTTTGTGCAATAGAAGGTGTCATGGCCGCACCACCATCTAGTGTTTCTAAAATTCCATTTTTTAAAGATTCAGGATCGACGTCCTTGAGTAGGTATCCGTCTGCTCCTGCTTGAATAGCGTTAAAGATCAGCTCGTCGTTATCAAAAACAGT
>MAAC01009478.1_pt1 | contig 23788 bp, 15 predicted proteins | sample 1115981 | NCBI WGS metagenome assembly MAAC01 (sample SAMN04961126, study PRJNA320927) | seawater metagenome | isolation source: sample BD02T64 sea water enriched with oil for 64 days | place: USA:Gulf of Mexico | collected 2013-07-27
GAAATAACCCGAAACTGCTCCTTCTCCCGCAACATGAATTTCATCACCTAATGAATTAGGCGCTTGTGCTATCAGTTCCAGTACTTGCTGATAGGTCTCTTCTACTTCATTTTCATCGATTAATTCAGCAACAATTAAAGTCGCCTTTTTATTATCGGCTACAATACTACCCATATATAATGGAAAATCAGAGACCTGTTGCCAGATGTTATCGGCACTTACTTGTTCGTCTGATAGCTCATCAAAAAATGGCATAACTTCCATGCCTTCTTCAGTACCGCTAATGTTATTTTCTGTACCCAGACTGGTAATACGGTCGCTATTAATATTGTCTAAAGTACTTAATTGTTCGCTGAGCCAATCCACCAACGCTAATGAATTAGGGTTAAATACTCCGTTTTCATTGTTGTTGATGATGGCGATAACCATAGGATCGCTTAAGCCAAATTGCTCCTTTACTTTGTTCTTATAAACAAGCGCAGGGTTATCGTCTGCTAAAAAAGCATCAGAGCGGGTATCTTTATATAAAGTAGGTAAAGCACTCAGCAATGCGGCCATTACCATGAGGCTAATAAAAACAATGATTTTAGGGTAAGTCACTATTATCCGAGCAATAACATGTGCGCGGGATAAGTTATCGATACTGGGAGTTGAACTATTCATGTGTATTTTCTCAATGTAGACTGCTTATATAGACAGGGAATGGTTAAGCTTCACTTTGCAAGATGGCATTCACCACTTGCTCAGGTCGGTCCAACGAAGAAAAATGGCCACAATCTTTAATGGTGATTAATGTTGCGCCTTTAATCAGTTCTTTGTTGCTGTGACGCTCGGCAGTATCAGACCAATCATGGTCAGAATAAACTAAAGTAACAGGTACTTTGATTTTCGGGTATTGCTTCTGTCCTTCTGTCCAACTCATCCAGTTTAAAAAAATAGAGCGAAAGGCTTTGGCATAACCCTTTCTATTGCCAACTTGGCTAAATTCATCAACTAAGTTAGCAGGTAAATTATTGTTATTTTCAAAACCGCCCTCAAGTACTTGCTTCAAAACATCACGCTTTTCAATATTGGAAATTACCCAACCGATAAAGGGTAAGCGAATTCCAGTAAAAAGAATTTTTCCGAGCGTTGAGCTTCGGTCTAAACCATTATTATTGACGTAATCAGCAGGGTTTAATGCGATAACTCTGTTTATCGAAATCTTTGCTTGAGCAGCGATCCCCAGTGAAATTGAACCACCAACAGATTCACCGACCAAAGTTACGTTTTCGAGTTTTAACGTCTTGATAAGCTCGGTTACATGGTGAATGAATAATGGTTTATCATGCGCTTGATTGGTAATATCTGAATAGCCATGACCCGGTAAGTCCAATGCATAAACTGTATAGTGCTTAGCTAATTCAGGGATTATTTTTCTGAAATAATCGAGTTGAGTACGAAGGGTATGAATAAGGACTAGAGGTTCCCCTTGTCCCATTTTCAGGTATCTCATTTTTAGTCCTGCTGAATCAACAGTATTGATGTTGGCATTTTCTGCCCACAGTGGGGTTTGGTTTGATGTTGAGTTTGCTAATTTTAATGTTGAAGTTGTCATTATTTATCCCTTGTAAGTATGTATATGCATGTATTTGGTTGAAAATTTAATTTGATGTTATTGCTTCTAAAGTAATCGTTTCTAGATAAAGTTTAGTTTTACTAAACCAAGCCTGTTTTGATATTTTCCTAAGCCAAGCTTGAGTATTAGGGTAGTGCTCTAATGGCGTTTCAGCTTTATCGGCAAAGATAAAATAAGCAGCTAAACTTATGTCAGCAATTGAAATTAATTCTGTAGCAACAAATTTATTTTCTTTGATAAAGGCTTCTAAAGTGCTAACTGCTTTAGAAAATTTAGTCATTTGCTCAACATCAACCTCCTGTGTTCCAAAGCCCCAAAACGGCATAACCACTTTGCGATGTGCTAATGGTCCAACACCCGAATTAAAGTAATTAGATTGCCAAAATAAAATTCGTAATACTTTTGCTTGTTCAGTTAAGTCACTAGGCCACAAAGTAGATTGATGCTTAGCAGCAATGTATTGCAATATTGCATTCGACTCGTTTAGGAGTAACTCACCCTCTTGCAAAACTGGTACTTTTCCTTCGGGGTTGATATCTAAAAATTTGTCACTGCGCTGCTCTCCTTTATTAAGAGCGATTACTTGAAGTTCAGGCTCTACCCCTAGTGCATTACAAAGTAATAGTACTTTTATGTTGTTGACCGTCAGAGGGTTGATATAAAGTTTCATTGTTTTTGTCTTTAGTATGTATATGCATGTATCATTTTAAAATAAACACAACTATATTCGATCGAGTTAGTGACTCAATACCTTGACAAACTGATCTGCTAATTCATGAATTTGCTTAGCTTTGTCTTCGCCCAGTTTGTTTAAAATATCCTGTTGAGCTTGTTGCCATATTGGTAATGCTTGCTCATATAAGTCTCTGCCGCTTTGAGTTAAGCGAATTGTTTTTAATCGACCATCATTTGGGTCTGATGAAGTTTGTAGATACCCATCTCGGAACAACGGTTTCAAGTTTCTAGTTAACGTTGTTTGATCAAGTACGAGTATGTTTTGGAGTTCTTTATTGGTGGTTTCTTTTTCAAAAGAAACCGCGCGTAAAATGGAGAATTGACCAACTTTCAAACCCACAAGCTTCAACCTCTCTTCATAAAATTGAGTGATTAAACGGCTAGACTTGCGCATAGCTAAGTTAAAGCAAAAATCAGTATTCATAAATAACTCCTAAATAACATCTGTACAAATATAATGCATGTATATGCATGTTGTCAATTGTAAATTCAAACTAATTTATTTTGATACGAAATGAAATATTATGAAGATCCCGATATATAAGACAAGAAGCGGTGATTTATTAAATCAATGTTATGTATAAAATACGGATTGTTTCTAGAATAAGTCAATGTGTTGTTATCGGAAATGAGTTTAATATTGTTGAAGGCTACTTTCAGGTAAGCCTTGCTAAGGCTCAATGTTAACTTCAAATGATGGAAAGTCAACGGCAGCTTAAACCTGCCTGACAAGCGAGTAGCGAGTTTCGATTAACATTACCCTAAATATGATCATGGTTTCACAAAATCTCAATGACCGCTTCATGCTCTGAGTTGGTGTTAGTAGCATAATTACTAATGCCGGTTCTGTTGACAATAGTTACCAAGAGGGGGTGGGACTTTTAAGAAACATATCATGATTTGTTCCTGGTTCATGTGTTTAGTCTGGTTTCCATCTTTAAGTGTTTATATTTGTGAGTTCACTTGATTGTAAATACGTAAAGTTTCCATCTTGAAATTCACTCACTAATTGTTACGTGCTTAAAATTAGGAGGTGTGAATATAAGTTCTCTTTAAAAATTAATATTGAGAGCTAGTTTTTAATAATATTTTTCTGTTATTCATTTATAAAATAGGTGAATATGTAAAATATAGTAACTAGATTTTAATCGCTTAAATGAAATGAAATGAAATTAAAGCAAAAAATCCCAGTCTCAAGAACTGATAGTTGACCTCTGTCCGTAGTTGCAGAGTAATGATTCCAATTTATGAAACAAACAATTTTATCTGAAAAGTTATTTACTGATTTTTCCAACTATTTTGAACCTTTTTTACAGGAAGTGGGTTTAACTAAAGCTGTTTTAAAAGATCCAAGTTATGAATTTCCTGAACGCAAGTTTGTTGAGTTATTAGAATTGGCGGCAAATATAGAGAATAACGATCTAGGATTGAAAATAGGTAATCAAATTTTACCTGAGCATATTGGGGCGCTTGGTCACGCTATAGTCAATGCTGGAAATCTAAAGCAAGCTATTGAAACTGCCGTTAATTACATCGTCACATATAGTCATTTCTCTCATATTCAGTTTGCTCAAAGAGAAGGTAAAGTTGAAATTAGTTATCAAATATCAGACCCTACTATTTTACAAAAACGGCAAGATACTGAATTTGCTATTGCTACTATTTACCAAATATTGAATCAATGCGCGGGTCAGGAAATTCAATTAACGGCAGTTGAATTTGAACATGATAAACCGAGCAATATATCAACTCATAAATCTATTTTTAAATGTCCAGTTCGTTTTAACGCTGCTAAAAGTAAATTGACCTTTCCTGTAGCTGCATTGCAGCTCAGCTCAGGGAATAATGATAGTAGGTTATTTAATATTCTTATTAGTCATTTAGATAATGAGAAAAAAATTAGAGATGTATCTCAGTTAAAAGATCAATTATCCTTTTTAATTGCTTCTCAACTTCATACTGGCGATGTTTCAATCAATAATATTAGTAAATTACTAGGTTGTAGTGTTCGAACATTACAGCGTCGCCTCGATGATAAAGGGATTGATTATAGCTTTCTCCTCAACGATATAAGACAAAAGCTTGCAATTAGTTATATTAAAGACACGCGATTCACCCTGATCGATATATCTAATAAATTAGGTTATAAAGAATCTAGTTCTTTCACTCGTGCATTTAAAAGGTGGACAGGCATGACACCTAAAAAGTATCGCCAAACATTTTAGCCTCATAATCATTTTTATTCGTTATGATTGGCACCAAATGTTAAAAATGTCGGCATAATGTGGCAATCTAATTAATAACCTTATTGTTATCTTTTTTCCCTTACTTTAATTCACCAATTAGGTGTCATGGGGAAAAGAATGCAAAACATTACAATAAAAAGATTTCCAATCAAAAAATTATCGACAATGATCTCACTGGCATTACTTTCAATGTCATCATCAGTTATTGCTCAAACTCAAAGCACCGATAAAAAAAATAATGGTATTGAAACCATTGAAGTCACAGCACAAAAGCGCGTTCAAAGTGTTCAAGATGTTCCAATTGCTATCACGGCATTTAGTGGCGAAATGATTAGCGATATGGGGTTGAATACCTCAAACGACCTTGCTGAAAAAACACCCAATTTAACTATCGGTCAACCTACTGGAGATGGCGGGGTTGTAGCTGTCGTAATGCGTGGCGTTGGTTTGTCTGATTTTGCACCTAACAACCAAGCGCCTGTCGGATTATATGTTGATGGTGTAGTTGCTGGTAATTCTAATGCTCAAATAACTACGTTATTTGATGTTGAGAGAGTTGAAGTATTAAAAGGCCCGCAAGGAACATTGTATGGTCGTAATACCACTGGTGGCACTATCAATATTATTTCTAATAAGCCTACCCGTGATACAGAGGGCTACTTTAAACTAAACCTTGGTAATTATGGTTTAAGGAAAGTAGAGGGGGCATTCAATACCGCTATTACAGATGATTTAAACATCCGACTTGCTATTGTTAATTCACATATCGATGGTTATATGGAAAATTTGACCACTGGTAATGTAATTGAAAAAAATAATACTGCTTATCGTTTTTTAGCGGACTGGAAAATAAATGATGCTTGGTCACTACTGGCTAATATTCATGGTAATGAAAATGACTCTGATGCTGATTTATATAATGCTGATAGTGATATTGATTTTTATAAGGGAAACTCTGAGTTTGATCCGACTATTAAAACCAAAACTTTTGGTGGTTCTATCACTATTGAAGGTGAGTTAACTGAAAGTCTAACTTTCACCTCTATTACCGCTTTTGACGAACTTGAAAAGCGTCATCAAGAAGATGCTGATGTTTCTGCACTTGATATTATTACCAATGAATACAACCCTGACACAGAAAGCTTTATGCAAGAGTTTCACCTTAATGGCTTGTACGATAATGGTAGCTGGATTTTAGGCGCTTTTTATTCTACCGATGAGGTTGACTATCATCAGTCGATTCGCGTTTATGGTGATGCTGAATTGATTTTTGGGACAGATCTAGATGGCAATGGTGAGCTAGAGCCTTATGCGCAAAATCAATTACCGGGCTTTTTTTGGAATTATCAAAATTATCAAGAATTAACAACTGCGGCTTTGTTTGGTCAAGTCGATCATAAGTTATCTGATAGCTTAGAGTTAACGGTAGGCTTGCGAGTAACAAATGAAGAAGTCACTTTATCATCTTATGCTGATTTATCTGGAATAGGTTTAATCTTACCACCAGAAATGGGCGGCTTTGGGATTCCTAGTGAATTGGTTCCTGAGTTATTTTTGCCGGGCTATTATGCCGTAGTAGGTGATAACCCTAAAGTGGATGAAACAGGGACCTATTTAGAAACAGTGGATGACACTCAAGTGTCAGGAAAGATTGGTCTTAATTGGCGAACATCAGATAACTTAATGTTGTTTGCTAGCTATAACAAAGGGTTTAAAGGCGGGGGTGTTAACGGTAACTTTATCTTTAACCCCAGTGCACTTACTCCTTATGGGGCAGAAACAGTAAACTCTTTTGAGTTTGGTTTTAAAGCTGATTTACTTGATAACGAAATGCGCTTTAACACCAGTTTTTTCTATTATGATTATCAAGATGCTCAAATTTTCAATAATGTTGCTGATCCTAGTTTTGGTTTACCTGCCCAACGAATTATTAACGGTGATGTTTCTTTATATGGTTTTGATTCAGAGTTCACTTGGATGGCAACGTCAAATCTAATGATTATGGGATCATTAGGTTACGTAAAGTCAGAATATGATGAAAACCCTATTGATGTCGTAACTGGTGAGTTATCGATTCAAGGTAATCAAATTCAAAATGCACCAGAGCTTAGTGCTAACTTAATGGCTAACTATGAATGGGAATTAGACTACGGCTATATTAATTTAAATGCCGATATTAGTTACACCGATAAAACCTACTTCTCTCCCTTTGAAGATGATGCCATCGCAATGAAAGCACATAGCATTGCAAACCTAAGGTTAAGTTGGACGAGCCTTGATGATGTTTGGCAAGTAGCACTTTGGGGTAAAAACATTACCGATGAAGAAGTTAAAACTTATGCATTTGATTTAAGGCAAGACTTCGGTGTTGTGGAAAACATGCGTGCTGCACCAAGCACTTTTGGTATTGAAGTTAGCTATCAATTTAATTAAGAGGTCATTATGCAAATACAATCACTTTCTAGGCGATCTTTCTTAAGGGTTGCGGCAACTACCGCGACAATAACAACGGCAACTGTCACTACTGGTTGCTCATTTTTGTCAGGAGATAAAAAATCTAAATTCACTACTGAATTTGGCACCTTATTAGTAATGAATGCCAGTCAAGCAAATACCTTATATGCATTTGCTGAAGCTATTTTACCAGCAGGTAATGGCTTCCCAGATATACAAAAAGCGAGAGTAATACAAAGAGCAGATGAGGAAATATCCTTTACAGAACAAAAGATTATTAATGATGTAAGGGAAATGCTCGATGTGATGGAATATTTACCCGTATTTTATGGTCAGTTTTCTCGTTTTAGTAAAATGCAAAAAGCAGAGCGGCTAGCATTTTTAAATGGTTTAAATGATACCTCAAGTGAAACGGTGAGAGCCGTGGTGAGCAATTGCAGGATGATTACTTACAACATTTATTATGGCCATGAATCTACATGGAGTGCGATTGGATATGATGGTCCATTTGCAAAGGTTCCTCAGCAATTAAGTGAGCAGCGTCAATATTATGCAAAAGTAGTAGAGGGTTAAAATATGTTAGATGGTATTTTTGAATATTCAGATATTAAAAAAGACATGGAGTTAAAAACACAAGTCTGTGTTATAGGCTCTGGTTGTGGTGGTGCAACGGTTGCAAAAAAACTAACTGACGCAGGAATTGATGTCGTAATTTTAGAGCGTGGTGGCTATTACCCCGCTGGTAAAATGGATCAAAATGAACTCAATATGGCGGGTAAAATTTCTGATAACAGAAACTTAAAAACTAATCATGATGGCGGAAACATTGCCGTGGGTGGTGCTAATATCGGTGGTGCTTCGGTCCATTATTGGGCTGACAGCTACAGAACCCCACAATGGAAGTTAGATGAATGGGAAATTGATTATGGTGTTACTGGTCACAAAATGGCTGACTTAACACAAGCTTGGGACGAAATTGAAGCTAATCTTCATGTTCATCGCGCCCAAGATCCTTATTTCAATGTCATGAACAAGAAAATCAAAAATTCGTCAGATAAACTTGGTTGGCATGGTCACCGAATTCCGCAGGCACGACAACATTGTCAGAAATCAGGGCACTGTATGCAAGGCTGTCTTTATAATGCTAAACAAAGTCAAATGGTAACTCATATTCCAACAGCTATTAAGCAAGGGGCAAAGGTGTTTGCTGACGCCCAAGCTAACAAGTTTATCTTTGAGGGGGATAAGGCTGTTGCTTTACTTGTGGATGTTATAGACAGGAGAACTAACAGGCCAAGTGGCATAAAAATGAAAGTGATCGCTGACCAATTTGTTGTTGCCTCAGGCGGTTTTAATAGCCCGTTCTTTTTAATGCAACAAGGTTTGCAAGAAAGGCTTCCAGCACTTGGCAAGAACTTATCTATGAACCCATCTTCTATGGTTCATGGTGTTTATGATGAAGAAATTGTCCTTTGGCGAAATATTCCAGCCGCTTACGGAATTGATCAGTTTTTGCAACGCAGATATGAAAATAATCACTATAAAGAAGGGGGGTATATTATGATGGCGAATCAAGTACAGCCTGCTCTTTTTGCTGCAATGGTACCAGGCTATGGTGATATGCATAATGACCTCATGAGAAACATGCCTAATATTGGCGGTACTATTAGTTGGATGGATGATATACCTGATGAGCTTGGTGAATTTGAAATGGCAGATGATGGCTCAAAGGTGATTAATTATGGTTATGGACCTAAAACACAGGCGGTGCTTAAAGACTCTATTACAAAGCAAGTAACTTTGCAGTTTGCCGCAGGTGCAAAAAAGGTGATCATTGCAGGACATCAAGGAATAACGCTCGAATCAATGAATGAACTGAATAAACTTGATGATTTAGTTATAGAAGCTGGAGGCTTATTTTTAGCATCACCTCACCCTGGAGGAGGCTGTAGAATGGGAAGTGACCCAGCTACTAGCGTAGTTGATTCTCAACATAAAGTGCATGGCTTAGCGAATGTTTATGTATCTGATAGTTCTGTTTTTCCAACAAGTTCAGCACTAGATCCGAGTTTAACCATTATGGGGTTTAGTCATATTGCAGCTAAAAGTATAATTGAAGCTAGAAAATAGGGTTAATGTTCCTTCTTCTGCTAATGTTATATCTATATTCAAAAAGTACATTGAAAAATAAAACATTTTAATGCTTTGTGTTACAACTCAACAGGGATTTTAGTCAATGAAACTATGTATTGATAATATTAGTTCTGTTAACAATATTATCAATACAAAATGTATTTGCAGCAGATAAACCTAATGTGGTTATCATGATGGTAGACAATTTAGGCTGGGGAGAATTAGGTACATACGGTGGCGGTGAATTAAGGGGGGCGCCAACCCCAAACCTTGATGCATTAGCTGCTGAAGGTATTAAAATGCAAAACTTTAATGTTGAGCCGCAGTGTACACCATCACGCTCAGCGTTCATGACTGGTAGACACCCCATTCGCTCAGGAACAACGAAAGTTGTTTGGGGTGTTTTGTATGGTATGACACAGTGGGAAAAAACATTTCCAGAATTAATGTCTGAACAGGGGTACTCAACAGGCATGTTTGGTAAGTGGCATTTAGGTGACGTACAAGGTCGCTTTCCTACAGACCAAGGGTTCGATGAATGGTACGGTATTGCAAATACCACAGACGAAGCAATGTATTCAAGTAACTTCGATTACGATCAAGAAGTTAGCTCTACTCCATATATAGTAGAATCTACTCGGAATAAAAAACCTTTCCTTGCCTTTGTACCTTTTACACATGCACATATCCCTACAACGGCACACCCAGATTTTGAAGGTAAAACAGGCAATGGTCCTTATGCTGACGTATTAGCTGAGATTGATCATAGGAGTGGACAAATTCTACAAACCATTGATGAATTAGGAATTAAAGACAACACCATTGTTTTGTGGCTAAGTGATAATGGTCCTGAAGAAATCGAAGGTTTTCAAGGTACTGCTGGTTATTGGAGAGGTCATTACTTTACGCCCTTGGAAGGATCATTAAGGGTTCCAGCTATTATGCGTTGGCCTGGTAAAATACCCGCTAATTCAGTTAGTAATGAAATTATGCATATAGTTGATGTGTTACCGACATTAGCTAAGGTAGCTGGTTATAAAGTGCCAAATGATCGTAAGATTGATGGTGTAAATCAGTTAGATTGGTTAATGGGGAAACAGGAAAAGTCTAACAGAGAAGGTTTCCCTATTTATAACGGAGATACGTAATTTGCTTATAAATGGCGCAATTGGAAAATGCACTTGGTGCAGTTAGATAGTATGCTTGCCGCTCCGAAAAGACTAAATATGCCTCATTTGTTTAATCTTATTCAGGACCCTAAAGAAAAGTATCCGGCTACCAAAGTAGATGTATCAGGCAGTTGGGTCTTCCCAGTAATGTTTAAGAATATTGTCGCTTTTCAAAAAACGCTACAAGAAGAGCCTGTAATACCGTTAGGTACACCAGATCCTTATTTACCTAAGAAATAATCTGATAGTACAGTATTTTAAATTTAGCTTTTGCATTAACAGTCAATGGGATTATTTTGTTCAAAATCGTGGTTTATAACTTTAAAAACCAGGCTTGTTTATTACCGTTCTAGTCACAAACTTAATTGAAGTGTTATAACGCTACATCCCTTTAATTTAAAGGGCTGAGTCGCAAACTTAATTAGAGTATGACAACGGTTGAACACAACACTTAGAGTTGGAAACCGCTTATTTAAAGTTGGAAAAGTGTCAACCTTATTTAGGACGGGTCAATAATCAGAACAATGATTTTTACTCATAAAAAACGACCATTTTGTAAAAATTACTGGCTATTATTCAGACACGGTAATAGCTAACGATAAAAACATCGATCTTGATGTCTTGTTAGAGGCTGTAGATGGGCGATGTATAGTGAAAAAACAACGTAAATAGCTCAATTGTATGTTGGGCTATTTACTACGTTCGTTGCTAATATATTTCTTTACATTCTTACTGGGCCTAATTTATTCTTTGGCTCCCTCAGTAACCCAATTCTTGTAGAGTATTAGAGCTGGGTCAGTTGCCAATGCATTATTTCCCGCCATACCACATCCACCGTTAACTACACATTCAAAGAGAACTTGATAAGTACTATCTTTAATTAATTCCGCACGTAAAGCTGTAGCATTAACTTGTGATGTATTAAATTTACCAGCGCCCGAACCGCCTGTATTATGGCAACCAGTACAGCCGTTATCGCTCAAAAAGTCAGTAAAAGGCTCGTATACATCAGTTTCAAATGATAAGGGAGTAGAGTCAGTTTTATACGAAGTGATAGCAACAGCTGATTTATTGTCATCGATGCCTTTAGCTTGAAGAGTTACTTGGTATGTTGTATCTGCGGTTAAGTTATTAAACTGGTATTGAAATTGTAATACATCAGCAATACATTGTTCTACCACAGGGCTTGAGCTGTTTTTAATTAAAAAACAAAGTTCATCAAGGCCATTGCTGCTTTGCCAAGAGAGTAGGGCAGACGTTTCAGTTATATTACTGATGGTCAAATTAGTCGGTTCTGCCACTAAAGTAGGCTTACTAACCATAGTTGAATCTTGAGGAGCACTGTTGGCATAAATGGCGCGTACTTGATAACTATAGTGACTGTTCGCGGTTAAACTTTCATCAAGATAACTGCGCTCAGTACTTAGTAGACTGGTGATAAGTGCTAGGTTGGCACCGGTATTGTTAGCACTACGGTATATTTCAAAGCCGGTATGATTAACGTCACCTGCCATATCCCATGATAACGTTAGTGACTTAATTGCTGGGTTTAGCATTAGCCCTGAAGGTTTACCCGAAGCGGTCGTAACATTTAAGGCAATAGATTTACTGCTATCATCGCCAATTATCGCCTGTAAAATGTATTGATAACTGATCTCAGATTCGAGTCCATCGTCTTGATAACTAAGTGCACTGCCGTCGATATTGGTAAAAGTTTCGGTGCAGGTGGGACAAGCCCCTGAACGAATTAAGTTATAACTATCGGCAGTAAAATGTGCTGGCACTTGCCAGTTAATCAGCACGCTGGTTGAGGTTAGATTTTCTTGTGACAAGGTGGGTATAATCGCGTTTATGGTGAAAGATACTCTGCCTTTATCATTGGCATCAGAGGTGCTGTCATTAAAATCGGCCACCTGATAGTAGAATTCACTGTCTACACCAGATACAGGCGAAAAATTCACCGTTACTGTGCCATCGTTATTGTTGTTTACTAGTAAATTGTCAGGTGTGGGCTCGGTAATGATAACTTGCATCGGAATATCAAAGTTGTTATCGACATTGTCGCCACGCTCAACAATGTGAGCATCAATATCAATGGTCAAAGTACTATCGCCGGGGGTATAATTTTCTGCTCCAACATTTTCACTAGGTGGAAGATTGGCGTTGTTATTTACCAGAACAGTAATAGAGGCGGCTTCAGGACTACGGTCAACGCTAAATGTTTTGTTCAAATAGTCTTGACCGAAAAAATTACTGACTTCGAGTTGAATTTCATAATTACAGGGCGAAATATCGGTCATTATACTCGCTTGCGTACTGCTACTGTTATTTAAAAATGCGTCACTGGCACAGTCGTTGGTCATTGACCAAAGGTAGCTATCGGCTAACAGACTGGGGCTGGAATCAAATTTGATCAGGTGATTAATTTCATCTACGGAACTGACAATACCATCGCTTACAGTATCAACAATATTGAAGTCTGCTTCAGGCATACCAGTAAAGGCTTCAATACTTTGCTCATGACCCTCTAAAAATGTTTGCAGTGTCGCTGCCGCAGAAGTTGTACCATTAAAGTTTAACCAAAACCTGTCTGATGTTAAACGTGCCATTGGCATATTATAATCATTATAAACTTGCGTGGTTATTCTACTGGCTGCGTCAGTAAACTCTTCGCTTTCGGCAAAGTTAATCGACAGATTGGACGACTGAATATGACAAGCTCGACAATATTTAGCAAAAACTTCATGGTATATCTGTTCTTCATCTTGCCAGTTTGTCAGGGTGTTTTCACCATTAAAATTTTGTTCAGACAACAGGTCTAAATCAGTTAAACTGGCTATATTACTGCTGTACCAAGTATTGATTAAATCTATTGGCGCTTGCCATCGTTCACGTTTAACATCATTTTCAACTAAGCTCTCTTGTTTATGCAAATAACTGTGTAAAACGGCTTTATTTAACGCTCGTAGGCTATCGTGTTGCTCGGCTCTGGCATATTGATTCACTTGCTCACCAGTGAGAGTGTCATAATTGATGACAGGGTCGACTAAATTATTATCACTGGCATTGGTATATAAAAAAGCATCCAAATCAAAGGGCATAAAGCTACTGTTTAAGTCGGCAAGGCTTAATTTTTCTTGTTCAGTAAGGGCTATTATTTCACTATTATCGGCTGTAGATGACGCTAAGCCAGCTATATATTGAGTGATATTATTGGGCGTTCCTCCGTGACAAGAAGTACATACGCCCGGCATAAATTTCTCACCACGACCATCAAAATTCATGCTTGTGGCTCGAACCATTTCTCCGGTGGTTTCATCGGGCACATAGGCATAAAACTTAACGAATTTTTCTCCTTGATCACAACGATCATCGGTTTCTGGTAATAAGCCACTATATTCCATCACCACAGTGGCAAAATTATTGCGCTTTTGAATGGCATTTTCTAAAGTGGGGTAGTTATCTACGTATGAATAAACGTTGCCACAGTTATCAGTGCGCATAAACATATCTCGACCAAAACCCAAATCATAATTATTGGTATAAATCGCATGGTTAATACTGAGAGCATTACTTGCGTTATTAAAACCTCGTTGATTTCGCCATTTATTCAACGTATCAAATGCTGTGTTTGGGTCGATTAATTGATAATAAGCGCTCGCAGAGCGGTAACTTTCTATTATTATTTCTTTTCTTATATCGTCAACCTTAACCGTGGATGCATCTGGCGAGTTGTTACTCGTATGGTTTAACAAGCCTGAATCATCATTACCTGACTTGTTTAAAATAATGAGTCTGGCGGTATTGTCAGCCAAAACAAAGGAAAAACGCTGAGTCAAAAAGGCACTACTGACCTGATGTAATTCAATTCGTTTATTACGATTGTCATGCTCGAAATTATTATTGATAAGGTCGGTATCTAAGGCTGGGGTATTGATGAAAAAGTGGGGGTTAAAATAAGCCGTAGCGCTGTTTTCATTTACTGTATCATCATAATTAAGTTGTGGTGGCCATTCACCGTTAATGGTTTGTGCATTAATGACAAGTTGACATTGGTTTTGGTTTTCACCAAATTGACAACTATCGTCAGCAGATTTTGGTTGCCATTGAGCTAAGGTCTCAATTAGCACTTCAAATGCTGAGGCTGTCACTTCGTTCTGTTCTAATGCTAAGGCAACCACCAATTCGTATTGGTTGCCACTGGGGTTATTAATGGCATTAGCGTTTAAAAATGCTTTAGTTGGTGCAAAAGGTTTTATAGTGATATTTATGCTGTCTGTTGCAGATTTACCATCGGCATCAATAACTGTTAGTTCAAAAGTCACTTGGGTAGACTGTTTAACGGCAGGCGCTCTAAATAGTTTTGTAGTATTGGTACGTTCAAATAACGCTGCTTCAATTTGACTCAATGTTAATGAAGCGTCGGAACTGCCAGTGGCAGACCAATTAAATTGAAGAATGGGGTCGTCGACACCATCACTGTCTTTGGCTGAAATAAGTACATCAGATCCCGCTAGTACCATGTACTTATTATCGATTAACGGGGCTCCGATAACAATTGCTTTAGCTATTGGGGGCAAATCTGCATGGCTATTTGATGAGTCATCACTTCCACAGGCAAAAAGGCCTAATGCGATAGTTAACAAGACAATTATATTTATTAGTGATCTGTTGAATTTCGAGCATTTGGTATTCATAACCTGATTCCTTAAATCCAAGGGTCAATATCATTTATTAAAGACGATTATCTTAATTTATTAAAATTCGTAACGTATTCCGGCTGAAATGACTTCCTGCGAAAAACCGTCTAACCCTTCAATATATTTATAATTAATAAAGGATTGGAAGCCGCCACTAGCATTTCCATCAAAGGTTTGTTGTGAGGCCCCCCACAAGACACTGGCAAGACTGAATGAAATTACAAAATATTCACTGTCTAGTTTTTCCGTGGCTAAATTAAAGTTTTCTGCATCATTACTGCCAGAATATGCACTGGATATGTTTCGACTGCTATCTTCTAGTTGATTACGATATTGGATATTTATTGACGGTGTGATAATGCCAAATTCAGGGGTAAAGGTATAAAGTACATTGATACCTAAAGCTACTTCATTAGATGTTATATTTTGCTTTTCGATGGTTAGATCGAAACTATCATTATTAATATCCCTTTCTTTAAAACCATCAATTGAAATATCTAAATAATCAAAAGAGATATTAGGTTCTATTGCAAGTGCGTTAAAGCGAAAGGTATAACCAATATTACTGAAAAATGAAATAGTGGTCGAATTTGTCTCTCCCAAACTACGGGTATTAGCACTTTCAACATCGGGATTAAGAGATGGGTACCTAATTGCTCGGTCTGTGGTTAAATCCATTTGTTGATATCCTAGAGATATGCTTAAAAAAAGTTGCTCCGCTTGATACAAGACAAAAGGCATAATACTATAACCATCTGATTTAATACCGCCATCAACAATACTTTGACTTGGATCAAAATCTATTTCCTGATCGGTAATCGCTACTATAGCACCAGCAACAATTTGATCATCAAATCGATAATCAATACCAGCATTTATTTGATAACCATCGAAGTCAAAAGCATCTTCTAGCTCTGTTGGTGCTCTGTTACCGCTGCCATAAGAACCATTCAAAAATCCGCCCCAGCGACTGAAACCTTCAATACTATCGGCACTCGCACCGCCACCAAGTACAGGTGATCTGTTAGTTGATGCTAAAGTGTTAGAATCTCGATTATAAGCGGTCAAGCTAAAACCAGTAGCTCCAAATCGTAGGGCGGTTAATCTTGAAGTCAAACCTGATAATTGTCCATTGGAAAAATCTTTGGTGATATTGGCTTGTCCGGCAAATTCTTCTCCTGCTGTCCAACGTAAGGCAAAACCTAATCCATCAAGGTCGGTACCTAAACTGAACTGTCTTGGCCCTTCACCGGAAAGTTCATTGGCAGTATGGACTAGCTCTCTAACATTGGAAAAAACGTTAAATGTTGTGCCTGAACAAGTGTCACTTTCTGTTATTTGCCTATCGATACAGCCTTGCTCTAGCAAGGCGTCGTAGGTGCCTTGATTGGCTATGGCCGATGCTTCTTCCAATTCATTAGCATATAAGCCAGTAAAATCAGACAAATTGGCATTGGCATTAGGTATTGAACACAGTATCAATAAAAATAGTGATATAACAAAAACATCACTTATGAACTTGTTAGTCATTATTGTTTGCATTATTGATTCCTCATGGTTAATTTTTATTGTTTTAAAAATTGGTGGGAATAAAGAAAAAGTCACCCGCTTCATGATTTGCCCCTTTAATCGCGCTTAGTTGGGGCTCTTGAGTAACCCCCATTTGGGTGGCACTATTGCTAACCACTTCAGATATTTTTAAATATAAATCAGGTGCGGCCATAATTTGCTGATTATTCTCCAGCTGCCTGATAAAAGCGCTGGCAAAAACTGAATGGCCATTGCCACCATTATCAAGTACGGGCTTATCTCCGCCAGAAGATAAAACAAACCGAGATTTTTTAGCAAGTTTATATCCCAGATACTCTTTGGTGTAATTAGTTTTAATGCCCATGAGTAAATTGTTTTTTTGGTTGGACAATAAACCTGCATAACAAGAATCTGCAACTATCAATACTCGTTTTGCTTTTAATCGGGCTAAATGTCGGGTGATAAATTCATTAGAAACCCAATAAGTATTGGTGGGCGGCGGATCTGCATTTACTGGTAACCAGTAACCATCTTCAACATCACCCGATTGTAACCGTGTACCGTGTCCTGCGTAAAAAATAAGCAAGTTATCTTCATCGGTTAAAATTGAGTTCAGATCGTTAATCGCCTGCATAACCTCTATATTGTTAGCGTCAAGCAGCATTTGTATGGAAAAGTTATATTTACTCCGTAATATTTGTGCCAATTGTTTTGCATCATTGTGAGGCGTATTTAAGCTACCAATACTGGCATAATTTTGATTAGCAATAATGAGTGCGTAATATTTACCAAAGCTCAGCCCATTGCTATTTTTAAGATTATTACTGACGTTTTCAGTTAATCTTGTGGTTTTTGGCTCTCTAAATACTGGTAGATTCAAAAACTTTTGTTCTGTATTTTTTTGTTCACGTTTCAGACTATTGACCAAATCGCCAAGTTGCTGAATGTCCTTTTTATATTGACTTACGGTGTTTTTTTTACTGTCACGGTGTAATTGCTGAATTTGTTTTTCAAGCAGTTTTATTTGCCCCGTTTTGTTGTCTATATCAAGCTGTAATTGCGTTTTAAGATGTCGCTGTTCTTTATAAGCGGCAGATTGATAAATTAAATCGTCTTCCGGTAAGCCCCAAGATTTTCGATATAAGTTTAAAGCAACTAAAGAGTTCTGTTCGACCCCAAGACCTTGTTCATATAAGGTGGCCAAATTAAATTGTGCTCTGGCATACCCGGCATCTGCTGCTTTTTTGTACCAAATGGCTGCCGCCTGATAATTAGCTTTGCCAGCACTCCCTTTTTCAAATATTTCGCCGACATTGGTTTGAGCTGCCAAATTCCCTTGCTTTGCCGAAGCCAGCCAAACGTTAAGTGCCGATTTATAGTCAGCTCGATCGTATGCGACAAACTCACCGCCTCTTATTTTGCAATCTGACGCTGTTGTCATAATCGGTCGACGTGGTGTTAGATAAATATTATTTCCTAAACCTCTTACTTGCCCTGGTAATAAACAATCAACTATTTGTAAATCAGCAACCATCAGGTTTTTTGGTGGTACACTTGAAAGCGTTGTTTTAGACGTGCTTTGACAAGCAGACAATATAAAAAACGTAAATAAAAGTACCAATAATTTTTTATTAAGTTGATTGTAAGCTATATGTGGATAGTGAGAGTTTTTAAGAGTAATTTCCATTTGTGATCTCTTATTTTTTTATTTTTAGTAATACAGTAAAGTCAATTACTCTTTAAAATTAGTATAGGATAATAAAATTGCAAGTTATTATTATTGTTATTTGTCTACTGCTGTTAATGCAGTTTGGTGGTTGTTCAGTCAACATAAACTCTTTAGATCGCCAAATAGAAACGCTTTCTTTGAAAAGAAGCATCATTACAACTCGATATTTTGATCATGTATTATTTACAAACAAAACATCGGTAGACAATGTACTTTATGTTTATTTTGGCGGTGATGGTAATCCATGGGTTAATGGTCGGGAAAAAGCCTTAGATCCGACTGGGAAAAAGCACTTAACATTAAACCTGATGGCTAAAACAAATTATCCAGGAATATTCATAGCTCGTCCTTGCTATTATGGCATGGGGGTTCAAGTTCAATGTAGACCAGATCTTTGGACTTATGGTCGCTACTCTGAACAAGTATTAACTAGCATGGCAGAAGCCTTAACATTAATAATGGTTGAAATCCCCCATAAAAAACTTGTTTTAGTGGGTTATAGTGGCGGCGGTGTAATTGCAAGCATATTAGCTGAACGAGTTCCCAATGTGGCTGCATTAGTGACCATTGCTGCTAACCTCGATATAGATTTATGGACGAAAGTAAGAGGTTTTCAACCCCTATACAATTCTTTAAATCCTATGAATATTACGGTGATAAATAAAAATATTATCAGCATACATTTAATCGGTGAACAAGATAGGATAGTACCTAATAAGGTAACATTAGCCTTTGTGAAAAAAAATGGAGGTTTAGTTTGGCGTTATGCCAATTACGGTCACTTGTGCTGCTGGCAAGACAACTGGCCAGAAATTAGCGAAAGAATTGCAAATTTAGTGCGATAAATTCTTTTTTAAGTATATTTTCATGTTAGCTAACTGTTTATTCTCGTTGAGTGAATTGTATTTTAACAGGGTATTTATTTGATTGAGTTGGTGTATAGTTAAATCAGCTACCGGAATATTTTCGATATTGCTAACAATTTGTTCGACTACTTTTTCAAGTCCCTGCTGTGCATCCAAATTCTTTGGATGCAATTCATAGGCTTTATTAAAATAAAATAAAGCGGCATTGGAATCATTGAATGTTAATGCTTCCGTGCCACTGGTTAATGCTAAAGAAATCTTGCTTTGTAGTTTTGCAGACAACTGGGCGAATGGCACGTCTGGCCCTTTATTTTCCGGACGAAAAATTATCACATTAATAAAGATTACAGTGATTAGGGTAAAAGTGAAAATTAATGCATTACGGGCTCTATTTATCCCTTCAAAGGCATGAAGAAACTGTTGCACTTCAGCAGTTCTATCTTGCTGCTTTAACGCCAATATTTTTTCAAGAGCCTGCCATTGATATTTTTTCAGCTTTTTAATGCGTTTTGGTTTAAGTTTTTTTTGCAAGGCTTTGTTGGCGGGTTGTAATTGAAACGGGTGTTCACCCGAGAGAAGCTGATAACAAATTAATCCTAGCGCATAAAGATCATCAATAATAAGTGGTTGTTGACCTTCAAGCATTTCATTGCTGGCATAGCTAGGGGTTAATGCAGAAATTTCGTCTTCATCATTGTTACTTGCTTTTGCGCCTTTTATGTCATTTGCTACTTTAGCAATACCAAAATCTAATATTTTGACGGTTTCATCTGAGGTAATAAAAATATTAGCGGGCTTCAAATCAGAATGAATAATTTGTTTTGAATGGGTATAAATTAATCCTTTGCTGATGGCATGAATTATCTTTTTAGCTTTTTCTATTGGCACACCAAAAGGATGATCTTTAATATAGTCAGCTAAATTATGGCCATGTAATTCTTCCATAGTCATATAAACTTCGTCGCCATCTCGGTCAAAATCGTAAACGGTAATAATATTAGGGTGAGCTAGACTTTGTGATTTTTTTGTTTCACGCTGCAATGAAACAAAAGCTTGGGGATAAAGCTTGAAATCATCCCCTAAAATTTTTATCGCAATATAGGGGTTCTCATCATTGGCTTCCAGCTTCCGTTTATCTAATGCTCGATAAACAACCCCCATGCCACCAAATCCTAGTACCTTTTCTAAAATAAAACGATTATTAATCAATGAGCCTTCACCTAAGGAAGGTGTTGAAGCATTACTAGGTAAGTAAGTTGGAGTGGGGCCCTTAATTATGGTGGTATTATCATCTGAGCAGGTGTTATTGCCAGCAGGCGTGATGTTAAGCGGGAGTTCGGTATTAGCTAATTGGGGAGCCGATGCAGACAATGTTTTTGTTTCTATGTCTAGTGGTTGACGTATAGTTGTATTATCAATTGAATTGTTTTTATTGTTACCCATTTATACCCGTCCCGCAGTGCACTTCTACAGCTCAATCTAAAGTTATTATAAATTAGATTTATGAAAAAATTGGAATTAAAGCATAAATTAAGGATAGCAAACTATAAGCAATTATTTTAGGTATTCAAATGAATAATGTCTCATTGGCAACTATCAATTGGTTGGCCAGTAGCAATTTTTCCTGAACCAAGCAGATAAAGCTTTAATTTATTCCAACCAAAGTGAAATCATAGAGCATATTCGCTAAAAATACAGTTTCCGAACGTGTGACAATGAGTGAAATAATGACCATCATTATGTTCTTTACAGGAGTGGTAGGTTATCCCTATTTTTAATGAAGAAGATTAACAGTATACATTACTCTACTCATTCGCCACGCCCTAGTTCAAACTGGGCATAATACTATTTTGTAGTTGTAGTAATTTATAATACCTATATTTGAATTTTTTAGTCTATAGTTAAGTGGGAATTTCGTTAGTTACACTGAGAAACAGTTTAATAGCTGATATTTTCAAAAGGACAGAACCCACAACAAAGGATAGAACACACAATAAAGGACAACATTTTGGATGGTGAAACCCCAGATAGTCATCTCATCAGACTCATTAAACGTCTTGGAAGATCATTTGCCCTAGTCACTATTACCTTCTTTGGACTGAGTAGTCAGCTATTGTGGTATTCAGCAAATATGGTTGACAAATCTAGAATTCAACAGTCTATTGCTTCAGTAGAAGGCCACATCAAGCAGGCTCGTATAATACTGGGCGCTCGCACTAAAGATATTAGTTGGTGGGATGAGACTATTGATAACCTGATTATTAAGAAAAATGAACAATGGATTATAAGCAATTTCCGTAAATACCTGTTAGATAACTACGGCATCAATGAGGTTTTGGTGCTTAGTGATAACGGCTCACCTATCTATGCTGAGCGCGGCGCTGAATATGTGGTTGCAGTCGATTACCTGGGATTTGATCTGTCTCAACTTTTGCCAATGGTGGAACATACTCAATTAGCTTCCATGGTTGAGCCTGAATCTGTTGTTAGCTTCATAAATCGTGATGGTGAATTGTTCTTGGTAGCCTTAAGTGCGATAACACCTGAAACAGTATATGAAGTATTACCAGAAAGAAAACTTCGACCCACACTTGCTCTTTTTAGAAAGTTTAGTTCCGAGCTATCTATTCTCACTACTACTAACTCATTACTTGATCTGAGTGTTTCAATTACGGCTCCCACAGTTGATTCTGAAACTCCTTATATTGTAGTTCCTCTGCTTGACTTCAAACAACATCCTGTGGGTTATATTCACTATCGTATTGAATTACCAGGTAAAAAAATACTCCAACAAGCTTTTTCCTGGTCTGTTCCAATAATTTCACTATGCATGTTCATTGGTTGGTATATCTCCCAATGGTTTCGGGTAACCATATCAAATGTTGAAAATATTACCGTAAAAGCGGCGTTACTAAAAGATAGCCAGCAACATTTCCAGAATATGGCCGACAGTGCACCTGTTTTAATCTGGGAGACAGATACTCACGCAATGATTAGTTATGCAAACATTCGATTTAGAGAATTGCTGGGAAAGAAGCCAACACAAGAAGATCCCTTATTTATCACAGATCTAATCAGTGATGAAGACCAGAAAGTATTTAAAACATTTTTTCAAACTATCATCGATAAAGAAGAATCTCAGGGCCATGAATTTAAGGTCAAGGATGTTAATGATAATGAACATTGGTTAGCAGTGGAATGTAGTCTACAACAGTATAGCTCTAATAAAGGGTGCAGATATATCTTTAGTGCCAGTGATATAACCGACAGAAAAAAAATGGAAAAGCATGTATGGCAGCAAGCCCATTACGATGAACTAACTGGTTTGCCAAATCGGAATTTATTTCATGATAGGTTAAACAGGGTTTTGGAAAAATCGACGAGACGAGGCAATGAGTTCGTTGTTATATTTATTGATCTCGACAACTTTAAAAATATAAATGATTCTCTCGGCCACGTAGCAGGTGATGAGGTACTACAACAAACTTCAGAGCGTATATTGGCTTGCCTACGTGACTCCGATACTGTGGCTCGACTTGGTGGAGATGAGTTTGTTTTATTGTTGACTACCGATGAAGAGAAAACAATTTTTGATCGTGTCGCTCAGCGTGTTCTAAGAGAATTAGCGGTGTCATTTAGCATTGGCAACAAAGAGGTCTATCTATCAGCCAGTATTGGCTTGGCAATATATCCATCTGATGGAAAAGATGCGAAAAGCTTGATGATGAATGCCGATACAGCTATGTATCGAGCCAAGCAAAAAGGGCGAAATCAGATATGCTATTACACTCCGGAATTGAATGCCAGACTTCAAGCTCAATTGCAAATGGAAGTAGACTTGCATCAGGCTCTAAAACAAGATGAGTTTTTCCTTTTGTACCAACCAATCGTTGAACTTTTTAGCAACAAAATTATTGGTGCAGAAGCGCTCGTTCGTTGGCGTCGCAGCGATGGTACAATCGTTTCCCCAGATCAATTTATTCCTGTTACTGAACAAACAGGAATAATTAAAGAGTTAGGAAATAAAATTTTGCACGTGCCTGTCACACACTTAAGCAATGGAATGATAAAGGATTCGATATGTCGATGTCTGTCAACCTTTCCCCCGCACAATTTCATACTAGTGAAATAAAACTTCAGGACTCTATTAAGGGCTTGTTGGATGAGTGTTCATTAGCACCAAGTTGCTTAACCTTGGAATTGACTGAAAATTTATTGATTGAAGAATCATCAGATATCATCATTACATTGGAGGCTCTATCAGAGATGGGGGTAAATCTGGCAGTGGATGATTTTGGTACGGGTTATTCGGCGCTTAGTTATTTACGTAAATTTCCTGTCAATATTCTCAAAATTGATCGTACATTTGTCAATGACATTCCATTTTCAAAAGAAGATGTAGCTTTGGTTAAAGCGATTATTGCTATGGCCCGTAGCTTAGACTTAATAGTAGTAGCTGAAGGTATTGAAACAGTAGAACAAAACGAATTTCTCATTAAACATAATTGTAACCGAGGACAGGGTTACCTATACGGGAGGCCTCAGACCGATGATGATTTCGTCGCGCTAGTACAACGTTTTAATGAGCCACCTAATAACCAGAACAAT
>MAAC01015881.1_pt1 | contig 23785 bp, 28 predicted proteins | sample 1115981 | NCBI WGS metagenome assembly MAAC01 (sample SAMN04961126, study PRJNA320927) | seawater metagenome | isolation source: sample BD02T64 sea water enriched with oil for 64 days | place: USA:Gulf of Mexico | collected 2013-07-27
TCATGAGCTTTATGGGAATCAATATATAGTATAAAGATTAACGATTTAAGAAAATGGGAATCACATTAATTACAACAGTAATTGTATTCTTGGTAGTTGTTCTATCGCTAGTTGGAATACTGTTATTTGTTAAAGCTAAAATATCTCCTTCAGGACCAGTAAAACTGGTCATCAACGGAGAAAGAGAAGTAGAAGTAGGATCTGGTAGCACTTTACTAACTACTCTAAGTGAAAATAAAATCCTTTTACCATCAGCTTGTGGTGGTGGTGGTACTTGTGGTATGTGTAAATGCCAGGTTATTGATGGTGGTGGAGAAATTCTTCCAACTGAAAAGCCGTACTTTTCAAGAAAGGAAATCCAAGATGATTGGAGATTGGGTTGTCAAGTAAAAGTAAAAGGTGACATGAACATTAAGGTTCCTGAGGAAATCTTCGGAATCAAGAAATGGGAATGTGAGGTAATTGAAAACTACAACGTAGCTTCATTTATCAAGGCCTTTACTGTAAAATTACCAGAAGGTGAAAACCTAGACTTCGAAGCTGGTGGATATATCCAAATCGATGTACCTAAAATCACTGTTGATTTTAAAGATATGGACATCAGACCTGAACCAAATGATCCTTACGGACCAGATAAGTTTAAGGAAGATTGGGATAAATTTGGTCTTTGGGATCTTAAAATGGATAACCCAGAACCGGTTTATAGAGCTTACTCTATGGCCAACCACCCTGCTGAAGGGAATATTGTAATGTTAACTATTCGTATCGCTACTCCACCATGGGATAGAGCCAAAAATGGATGGATGGATGTAAATCCAGGTATTTGTTCTTCTTACATCTTCGCTCAAAAGCCAGGAGATAAGGTAATGGTTTCTGGACCATTCGGTGAGTTCTTTATTAAAGAAACTGGATCTGAAATGGTATACATCGGTGGTGGTGCTGGTATGGCGCCAATGCGTTCTCACTTATTCCACTTATTCCATACATTGAAGACTGACCGTAAAGTAACTTATTACTACGGTGGTCGTTCTAAAAAAGAACTTTTCTTTGTTGAAGACTTCCGTCAGATAGAAAGAGAATTCCCTAACTTCAAATTCCACCTAGTTCTTTCTGAGCCTATGCCAGAAGATAACTGGACTGAAATGAAAACTAAGGATGAAAAAGGTGATGGATTTGTTGGATTTGTACACAACGCTGTAATCGAACATCACTTGAAAGATCATGATTCTCCTGAGGATATCGAGTTCTACTTCTGTGGACCTCCTATGATGAACCAGGCTGTAATCAAGATGTGTGATGACTGGGGTGTACCAGAAGAAAACGTATCATTTGATGACTTCGGTTGATCATTATATAATAAAAAAAAAGCTACTCATTCGAGTAGCTTTTTTTTTGGTTAAAATTTTAAATATGTGGCAAGGCAGTCTTGCTTAGATTATAGCTAAAAGAAGCCCTTAGAAGTAAAGTTAAAGTACTTCGCATACCTTGATTAGATTAAAATCAAAGAGTAGACTACACCTTAAAGATTAGGCAATCTGAATTAATCTAAAGGCTACTCAAAGATTAAAGAAGGAAGCATTATACCAATTATTTAAAGGCTGTTTTATCCGTTTTAAGGGAAATATGCTCATCCCCTTCCTTATAGGGTAAATAGGTAATAATAAGCTGTAACATTTCATCTGTGGTCTTCATACTGCCATCCTTTCCAGTTATCCATTTGGGTGGATTAAATGGATTATCGGGATTAGCCAATGTATTATCGAACATTGCTTCTACCTTAATTAAGGTTCCTGCCGGTAGATGTTTCATTTTTTCATAGGTATAGAAAAATTGCCATCTAAAATTCCAATCATCAATCTTCACTAATGGAATCGTATCATTATTCGGCTTTACAGCATACGCCTTAAAGGTTTTCCCTAATAAATGCATGTGTGGATTTACCGTTAGCACTGAAATGGCGTTTGGTAAAGTAAAGGAGGTTGTGAAATTTTTCTTTTCATTTGGAGGAATCACAAGCGGTGGCACTATGGGTGATACTCCCAACGTTCCTAACTGAAATTCTCCAATCGGTCTTTTTGGAGGTATTGAATCATAAAATACATTGAAATAAGATTGATCCTCATCGTCTACTGGGCTTGGACCGTAATGCATATCATTGATCAAGAACATTCCCTTTTTTGACATTCTAAAACCTCCTATTCCTTGCGGGTAGATAGAGGTCTGTACACCGGGTAGATAATTACTCACTGACGGTATTTTCACGGGGAAACTACCATCAGCATTTGGAATACCCATTTCCTTCCAAGCCTCCCTAGGACTAAACTCTTCCAAATTCACATAGTATTCCCCTTCATGTAGGTCTTTTTCATCATGCCCTCTATAAGCCAGTGCGTGTCCATTCATATGATGTACCAGTTGATTATTCCCGGGCACAAACTCAACTACTTTTATAAAAGTATCTACTGGTAATTCAAAGGGAACTTTTATAATTAAAAATCTGTCTTTATTATCCCCATGGACAGGTATTGGATTTGCCATTTTCACAACCAAATCCGGCTTTCCCAACAAAGAACCTGATTCAAATTTGGGAACAGCAGCCATTTTTGTACTGTCCCCCAAGGGAGCACCTTGTTCATACCATTTCTGGATAAGATCTTTTTCTTCTTGACTAAGGATTTTTTCTCCTATAAAATGAGCATAATTAGGGTCAGCTGGCCAGGGAGGCATATACCCTATCCCCGTAACATAGGCTACCATTTTTGCCCTCTTTTGAACATCGTGATACCGTGTCATTGAAAAGGGTGCAGCTCCATCCTCTCTATGACATTCTACACAGTTATTATAAATAATAGGTGAAATATGTTCCGAAAAATACACATTAGTATCATCGGAAACTTCAACGATATTGGGGGTGGTTCCAACTGTTTCTTGAGCTGAATCACAACCCAAAATTGAAAGTAATATTAAACCGAAAGCGTAAATATTTTTCATAAAAAAAACCTCCTTTTACAGAGGTTTAAAACTACTTCTTTTTTAATTTATCTCCGAAATATTTCTTCACCTTTTCTACTTTAGGTTGAATTATGAAGCTGCAATAAGGCTGTTCTCCATTTAGATTAAAAAAATCTTGATGATAATTATCTGCTATAAAGAAATTTTTATAGGGGCTCAACTCCGTAACTATTGGAACATCATAAACCTTAGCATTGTTTAATTCCTCTATAAATTCATTTGCTTGCCTTCTTTGCTCGTCCGAATGATAGAAAATTACCGAGCGGTATTGTGTTCCCACGTCATTTCCTTGTCTGTTTAAGGTAGTAGGGTCATGTGTAACAAAGAAAACTTCCATCAGTTCTCTAAAACTGATTATATCTGGATTGTAAACCAATTGACAAGCCTCAGCATGTTCAGTCATTCCATTTACGACCTCACGGTAACTAGGGTTAATAATATTACCCCCAGAGAATCCAGATGCCACTGATTCCACTCCTATTAGATCTTGAAACACTGCTTCAACACACCAAAAACACCCTGCCCCTAATGTAACTGTATCCATTTTTTCACTATTAATAAAAACATTACTTGCTTGTATTTGAAGCCCAAGCATAGGCAATACAAAAATAACTACTTTTATGATCTTATGACCAATCATTCCTTCACGAATTTCACGAATCTCCTTCAAATTAGAAAAAAGTATAGTTCTCCATTCAAAAATTAAAGACCAATACAGGAAATTTTGCTTTCATTAATAAGTATCCTTTTATTAAAAATCTTTCTTTTTCTATATCAAAAATAGACATTCCAAAAATTAAATAAGTCGGAAATCTGACATCAAGTTTGTATACAATAAGGTTAATACAAATGTGAATAATGGTTTCTCTTTCGTTGATATCTGAGGGCTATTTGCAAATAAGGGGACAAACTACTATTTCTATCAAAATTGGAATAGCATTAATCGGGATCAAATAATAGACGATCCTCTATTCGATAACCATTCTTGAACACATCTTCTGCATCAAAGTCATTCATCCCCCAACTATACGAGTGACTTTTACCATTCCAATGAATCATAAAAAAACCGACAAAAGTCCAAATTGAAACTTGTGTCGGTCTAAAAATATATTGCTAATTAATAACAATGGAATGAGTCATACTTGTGAGATAAACGAATCAAAAGACCTCATATATCAATCTACTCTTCACTTTTGATTTACAATAATATCTCTAGCTAAAACAGTTGATACAATTCATGTTTATAGCAAATGAAACAAATCATCTACACCAGGTAAACGTTCTACATTATAAGCTTCACCATGGCGAACTCCAATATATTTCCCATATTCTTCAGCTCTAAAAGTAATGGCATTTAGGAATTCCTTACTAGATATTGGTGTTGAAGGTTCTTTAGAATTCGGATCATAGAACTGAGATCTGTAGGCCAATATACTATCTAACTTGGTTTCTAAGTGCCCCGAAATATCCATTACAAAATCCGGTTCAATACTGTTGTATTGAATATAATGATAAATAGCCTTAGGACGCCAAGCCTTTTGGCTTTCACCATTCAAACTTGTTTCAATTTTAGGAAGACCTGCAAGAAAACAAGCCCTAGACACTAAATCAGATCCTCTACCATGATCAGGATGCCTATCCGAAAAAGCATTAGCCAAAACGATCTTTGGCTGGTACTTTCTTACCATTTCAATAACCCTTAACACACTCTCCTTATCTTGTTCAAAAAACCCATCTTGGAGACCCAAATTTTCTCTGGCATCTACATTCATTATTTCTGCGGCACGACTCGCCTCTTCATCACGAATTTCTGCGGAACCTCTTGTTCCTAATTCTCCTCTCGTCAAATCAACAATGGCAGTTTTATACCCTAACAACTTTTGTTTAACCAAGGTTCCTGCGCATGAAAGCTCAACATCATCTGGATGTGCACCGAATGCTAATATATCTACCTTCATATATAACTAATAATCAATGTTTTGTATTTTCACACTTTTCATCACAAAAGTTATGAATTTAATTGTAATTGGGCTAAATTTCCAAACTATATTAAATTATCCTATACCTCCTTATTTTCATGCTTAATTATATTCGAAAAAACCATTATTATTTCCTACTTCACTGCACTGTATTCTTATGGGGTTTCACTGGAATATTGGGAAAACTAATTCAAACGGATTCAACGACCATTGTCATTTCAAGAACCTTCATTGCCTTTATTATCATATATCTTTATTTGGCACTAAAAGGGAAAATCAAAAAGATTGAAAGAAAAAATTTAGTCAGCTATTTAGGGATTGGAGGGATTATAGCTATTCACTGGGTGACTTTTTTCGAATCCATTAAAGTGTCTAATGTTTCGGTTGCTCTTATTTGTCTGGCTTCATCCTCCTTTTTTGTCGCCATATTGGAACCCATTATTTATAGAAAGAAAATAAAAACCTACGAATTATTACTGGGATTAACAGTAATTGCAGGTCTATCCATGATCTTTAATTTCGAATCCCAATACTCCCTAGGGATAATACTAAGTTTATGTTCAGCGTTTTTTGCTGCCTTATTTACCGTACTTAATGCCAAATTTGTACAAAATGATGATGCTGCACACATTACGCTCTATGAAATGCTGGGTGCCTTTTTATTTACACTAATCTATTATGGTCTTCAAGATCAACCCATAGACGGAATTATGTCTTTGAGTAATATGGACTGGTTATACATCATTATTCTAGGAACCATTTGTACTGCATTCGCCTTTTTAATGGGCGTTTATGTAATGAAAGAACTGAGTCCATACACTATAAGTATAAGTATCAATATGGAGCCTATTTACTCTATTCTGTTGGCCCTATTATTTTTCCATGAAGATGAAAAAATGAGCTTTGGTTTTTATATGGGTGGTTTAGTAATATTGTTAACCATATTCATGAATGCCTATCTTAAATCCAAAGAAAGGAAGCGGAAATCATCGGCAGTAGCATCTCAAACGAACGAATAAAAAAACTCCTTTTAACATTTATAAACATTAGTGATCAGTTTATAAATAACTTTTATCTCAACGAAGGTGAAGGGAATTGATTTTTCCATTATTTTTGTTTCCATAATTAATAACGCATACAATCATGTCAGAAGAAATTGAAAAAGTTCAATGTCTAATCATTGGATCTGGACCTGCTGGATATACAGCCGCAATATATGCCTCTAGAGCAGAATTGAACCCAGTAATGTATCAAGGTTTACAGCCTGGTGGTCAATTAACAATTACTACGGAAGTAGACAATTTCCCTGGTTATCCACAAGGTGTTGATGGAAACAGCATGATGGAGGACCTAAAGACACAAGCTGAAAGATTCGGTACAGATGTACGTTTTGGACTAGCTACTGCTGTTGAATTTTCAACAATCCCAGGAGGAACACATAAAGTTACCATTGATGACGTCAAAGTTATTGAAGCTGAAACTGTAATTATTTCTACAGGTGCCTCAGCGAAATGGCTTGGATTGGAATCTGAAGATAGACTAAATGGTTTCGGAGTATCTGCTTGTGCAGTGTGTGATGGATTCTTTTACAGAGGTCAAGAGGTAGTTGTTGTAGGTGCAGGAGATACTGCTGCTGAAGAAGCAACTTATCTATCTAAAATCTGTAAAAAAGTTACCATGCTGGTTAGAAAGGAAGAAATGAGAGCTTCTAAACCAATGCAACAACGTGTACTCAATACTGAGAACATTACGGTAATGTTCAATACGTCAACGAAAGAAGTTGTAGGTGAGAAATCTGTAGAAGGTGTTTTAGCTGTTAACAGTAAAACTGGAGAGGAAACAACAATCCCAGCAACTGGATTCTTCGTAGCAATTGGTCACAAACCAAACTCCGATATTTTCAAAGGACAATTGGATATGGATACTACTGGTTATCTAATTACAAAACCAGGAACAAGTAAAACAAACATTCCAGGTGTATTTGCCGCTGGAGATATTCAAGACAATATTTACAGACAAGCTATTACAGCTGCCGGTTCTGGATGTATGTCAGCTCTGGATGCTGAACGATATTTGGCTGAATTCAGCCACTAATTATAAATAAAAAAAGCTGCCATGTGCAGCTTTTTTTATTGTTAAATGTTAAACTTATTTGATCCAAAATGAAAAAATTCGAACTTAGAACACTTTATAAAAAAAAGCGTAAGTCCTTGAATGATGAAGAAATTCTAGATCGTTCGAAAAAGATTTTAAATCAACTAAGGAATATGCCAATTTGGGATAATGATTATTTCCACATTTTTTTACCTATTGAAAGGCATTTTGAAGTCAATACCTGGCCTATCATTCATTTCATTCGAGAGGAGTTGAAAAAAACGGTAGTTGTTCCAAAGACAAACTTTAATGATCTCAGCTTAGAACATATTAAATTTGATGTAGACACAGAGACCTTTAAAAATAAGTTTGGAATTCCGGAACCAATAAGAGGTATTCAAATTCAACCAGAAAATTTAGACATTGTATTCGTACCATTATTAGCCTTTGACGAGAATGGAAATCGTGTAGGTTTTGGAAAAGGCTTTTACGATCGGTTTCTGAAAAAATGTTCTCCAAATACCCTATTCATTGGACTTACATTTTTTGATGAGATGGAAGAAATAGAGGATGTTCACAATATGGATGAACCACTACATTATTGCGTAAGTCCAAATAAGGTGTACTCCTTTAAAGACAAATAACCCCTATTTACACCTCTTTGCCATTCAAATTCACCAATGCATGTCTATACAAGTAATTTTTGGATTAACTTTGCAGCAGAATTAAGGAATCATGGAAATTAGCTTTACAGATTTAGGCCTAAGAGGAAAAATATTAGAACTTCTAAATGAGAAGGAGTTTGAACAGCCAACAGCTATTCAAAAAAGGGTTATACCTGCTGCTCTAACACAGAAAGATGTTATTGGAATCTCTAGGACAGGTACAGGGAAAACCTTGGCATTTTTACTGCCTATCCTTGAAATGTGGATGGACCTTCCAAATAAATCGGATGAACCTCTTTCAACCATTCTAATTGCTCCAAGTAAAGAATTGGCCCATCAATTGGCCGAAGAAGTTCGTTTCTGGGGACAAAATCTAGGAATAGAATGTGGTATGATTTACGGAGGAATGAAAAAAAGACCTCTGGAAAAGGTTTTGGGCAAAAGACCACATGTATTAGTAGCGACTCCTGGTAAACTAAGAGAGACTATCGATCAAGGTATTGTAAAGGGAAGTACTGTAAAGTATTTAGTCTTGGATGAAGCGGATCAAATGCTAGAATCTGGATTATGGAAGGACGTAGAAGTCATACTTCACCAACTACCAGCTAAAAGACAAAATTTCTTCTTTTCCGCTACTATTCCAAATAAACTAAAGGAAACAATTAATGCTATTTGTACTAATCCTGAATGGATTGAAGTACAAAAACATTCTTCCAATAAATTGGACATTGATGAAAAGGTCTATTATGTTGGTGAAAAAGATAAGACTGAATTATTGATGAACTTGATGTACGACCATTTACAAGAGAAGTCTTTGGTCTTTTTCAATGATAGATTTCTAGCCAAAGAGGTCTATAACAAACTTAAAAAAGCTGACTTCTCTGTTGAATTAGTACACGGAAAAAAATCCCAAGCGACTAGAATCAAAGCTATTTCTGATATCCAAAAGGGTGATACTAAGATCTTATTAGCTACGGATGTAATTGGTAGAGGTCTAGATATCAGTGATGTTAAAGTAGTCGTTAACTTTGAGATGCCCGATAACAAAGAAAACTACGAACATAGAATTGGTAGAACTGGAAGGCAAGGGAAATCCGGAATTGCAATTACATTTTGTGATGTTCCAGACTTAAAAAAGTTTAGAACTATTCAAAAACTACATAAGGAGACTATTACGGAAGTATTTGGTCATTCTTTCAACAAAGAAATGCCTTCTAATGTTGAAAAAACCAAACTAAGAAACAAAGGAATGGATGGTTCCAATACCCACAGAATGGCTTGGAACGATTTAATCGGTAAAAAATAAAAGGTATTCATTCCCATTTTCTTCTTGCAAAGGACCAAAATGGGAATAATTTCCTATTTTAACACAGTATATAATATTCAAACCAACCGAAATAGGTTAATTTACTACAATGTTAATTTCGGCATGGTTATTTCGCTATTCTCCACATATCAGTTTAATAATTTCTACATCCATATGCATTATTAAAGGAACCCTCTTTAATAAAATTGCTATGAAAAAATACATTATCACACTAATAATGTTAGTTTGTTTACTTTCATTTGATGTGCAAGCACAATCGTTCAATACCATTCCTGTTGATCATCAACAACACTTTGCTATTGGATACATAATGAGTACTTCCTTAACCTCTGTAACGTATCTCATTACAAAAGACAAACGAAAGTCAATAGCAATTGGTTTTATGGGAACGCTTCTAATAGCGGCAGGTAAAGAATTCTATGACAGCCAGGGACACGGAAGAGCTACTGGACAAGATCTATTAATTAGTGCAATGGGAGCTGGTCTAGGCACCATAACTATCTCCATTACACTCTGATTGTGTAAAATATTATAATTACCTAAACATTTCTCAAACTTAGAAAATGAAAAATCCCAATTAGTAATTCTAATTGGGATTTTTTAAATTAATCTTGATTAACAGGAGCTACATACATCCCAAATTCTGTTTCAACGGCCTTAGGATTCCCCATATAAAGGGGCTCCACTTGTAAAGACATTTGGTCAGGGAATACATCTTCTACACCATTTTCAATACCATCTGCAATACTCTTAGCAACAGCTTGAGGGCTATCCTTATCCATTTCAAAACCTTTCGCCATTTCTGTATCTATTGGTCCAGGGTAAACCCCTATTACTGCAACAGATTCATTGGTAAGATCACCTCTCAACCCTTGGATAATGCTATGAACTGCAGCTTTAGATACAGAATAACTTCCAATAACCGGCATGTTTCCAAGCCCAGCTAAGGAAGATATACTGACAATAGCACCTTTTGCTTTTGACCGAATACTTGGTAAAAAGGCTTGTGTCAATTTCATTAGCCCAATTACATTTACATCGAAATGAATTTTAAGATTGTTCAATGAATCTGAATTCAACAAGCTATCTCCAAGTAACACGCCAGCATTGTTAATTAAAATATCGACGTCAGTTGCCAATTTAGCCGCATTATTTATAGACGCCTCATCGGTAACATCAAGTTGCAAAGGCACTAATTTACCTTCATAGCTACTCTCAGTAGCATCTATGGCTCCCAAATCTCTTGTGCCTGCGTATACCTTCTTTGCCCCACGTGCCAATAGCTCTAGAGCTATAGCATTTCCAATACCTCTATTGGCTCCACTTATAAGTACTACGCTGTCTTTTAGGTTTAATTTTAAGTCTTTCATTACGAAATATTTTTGGTTGTTTTAGTTTTATGAATGAACGTTCGTTCATATACTGAATTCAAAAAAAAGGCAAACTTAATTGCCCTTATGCGCTATAAAAATTGTTCAAATATCATTTGGTAGAAAACCCTTAAGGGTTGTTCATCTCCAGATGTTTTCATTCTAAGTAAAGCTCCTTGCCAGCTAAGATTAATAAATTGAGCGCCTTTATCGGGATCCAAACTACTTCGTATTTCTTTAGAATCCTGGGCTTCTTTAAGACAATTTACGAACAATTCATTTTCCTTTATCAACGAAGCGTCAATCAACGTTCTTAAATTAGCATTGGATTCTGCCAGTTCCTGTCCCGTATTTCCCAAGAAACATCCCTTGGTACAATTCTGATCTGAAATCATAAAGTTGATACGATAGGAGAAAAGAGTCTTCAATCTGGTTAAAGGACTTAATCCTTGATTTTCCAAAATGGATTTTGTCTGTTCATAGGATTTCTGTCCATAATTCTCCAATGCCTCTTTACAAAATGCCTCTTTCCCTTTGAAATAATTATAAAAAGATCCTTTCAAAATTCCAGCTGCATCCGCAATATCTTTTATACCAGTTGCATGATACCCTTGCTTATGCAAAAGATTTGTGCCAATTTCTAGCAGACTATCCTTATCGACTTTCCTTCTCATGAGACAAATGTATGAACAATCGGTCATTCATCAAAATACTATTGCCATTATTTTCATCACATAATCGATAACGAAATACATTAACACCACTAATTCAATGAATTACAATACTTAAATAAAGTAAAACTTTCTTTGATTTATTTTATACAATTCAATTTATCTGCTCGTCAATTGCAATTAACCCATCATTTCTAAGTCAGAAATTCCTTTTTAAATTTGTTTAATCTATCTGTTCTTCCATCCAGTTTATTAGAAAAACTTCATCGACAATGGTCCAAGAGTGGCAGTTCCTATTTCCATTTTTATCATACCCTTTTTGTGTCGATGTGATCAATTTCACATTTTCATGTCCAGAGAATTTCAACCAATTTACCAAACCAATAATATCAAATGAATTGATATCAAAATAGGTAGATCCCCGCTCATTTATCCACCAATCCATATCTGGTTCATGAAAAAACAGCAATGGAACATTTAATAAGAATTGTGCATTCCCTCCTGATTTAGACTTAAATGAATACACAGAGGATGCTCTATAATCTGCAATATTCTCGGTATTAAAATCGCCCAACTTCAAAGGGAATTTTTCCATAATAAGAGCTGCCTCCCATAACATACCTTTTTTAAACTTATCTCTATTAGAGCTAGCAGATAAGTAAAAGCGTTCTAGATCCAGCGGAGAATCAACTGAAAAGGCCGCCTTAATTCTAGTTCCATACCGCGACTTCCCTTTTTCGCAATACTGAACAAACCTTAAAGCTCTTGTTCCACTAGCGGATATACCTCCGATAAACAAATTACTTTTTGGAATAGCATATTTTTTGATTACTTCTTGAAGCATATCATCTAATAAGGCAGGTCCATTATCATCATAAAATAATTCAGGGAAAAAATTAGTGGTAGTAGTATACAATATAGCTAAACCTCTTTCTAAAGCTATTTCAGACCATTTATATCGACTTTTAGTAGTTAGATCGGGTAAGCTGCTAAAGTCTCTTATAATAAGACCTTTTATGTCTACGCTATCCGGTAACACAATAGCATATGCGTTAAAGGACGAATCGGAAGGGTTTCGATAGTTGTATTCCCAATTTTGGCCATAGCCCAGCATACCAATAAAAAGGAATATAGCATTCAAATAAAATTTCATATAACTAAGCTTTAATTGAAAGCTCAATTTAAATCAATAATACTAAGATTCATTCCAATGAACCTTAATTGCAGTTAATGACATGTTTCTTCCTTAAAGGAAGGAATTATTATTAAAAATGGAAAATGCCAACTAAAAGCTGGCATTTCCTTCAAACTAGAACCTACTAATTTAGCATTTTGTCCAATTTTTCTTTTATATCCTTTTCGGGTACTAATCCATTTATTCTATCAATTAACTCCTTTTCCTTGATAAAAAATAAGGCTGGAATACTTCTAACACCAAATTCAGCTGCTAATTCTCTATTTTGATCAACATTCACTTTTTGAATTTCCACCTTACCTTCATATTCCTTTGCCAATTTCTCTACAGTTGGCAAAAGTGACTGACAAGGCCCACACCAATCCGCGTAAAAGTCTAATAAAATCGGTCTATCCGCATTGATAATCTTGTTGAAATCTTCTTTATTTTCTACAGTTTTCATATTCGTTTTTTTTTATTTATTTTTTAATTCTTTCTTCAATTCTTGAGTGGTATACACATGGCTAGCAATAAATCTGAAATTGGTTTGAGCTGCCTCATTACCATCGTAACCTGGGATTATTGCCGAAGCAGTTGCATCGCCAACTACGGCAACTTCAAATCCATCTTCTATCAATTCTCTCATATGTGATTCTACACACAGATTCCCAGACATTCCGGCTAAAATCACCTTATCTATCTTTTGCTTGCGCAATTGTAAGCTCAAATCATTTTGCTCAGGCCCATAAATCTTATGAGGTCCAACAACTGTAACAAAATCCTTCTCTATATATTTTTTATATCTCTCTAAAAAGTCGGCTCCTGAACCTTCAAATCCCTCTGTTTTCAATTGATCACCTCTATCAAACATTCCTATATTGTGCATAAGGGTCTCCAAAGCACCTTCAAACTCCCAAGCATGATCATGTTCGTAATAATAATGAGGAGAGATAAAAACCTTAATACCCTTCTTTTCCGCCATTTTAAATAAGGTTTCCAAATTATCCACCGTATTATTCTTGATGACACTTTCTCCTACGACTCCCCAAGTTACTCCCTCTGGACTCAAAAAGTCATTCTGTGGATCTGTAATTACAATCGCCGTTGAGCCATCAATTTCAAATCCTGGGTCTGGTAATTGAGCCATACTACTTGTTAAACCAGACAACAATACTCCTACTGCAACTATTAACTTTTTCATCTTTTTAGTTTTTAAATGTTATAATTTTTTCAAGTTCTTCTGCTAAAGGAAAATCAATTTCGAAACCAGCAAGCTTAAAGAGATAATTACTAATAATTTTGTCACCAACTACCATCACGACATCAATCATACTCGCTTCAGTATAACCCGCTTGAAAAAATGCATCCCTAGTTTCACGGTCAACAATTCCCTTATTTGAAACAATGGCTGCTGTAAATTTTACAAGCGCATCAATCTTTGAATCAAAAGATGCATGTCCCTTTCTAATTTCAATAACTTGATCATCTGTAAAACCATTCATCTTGCCCAATACCGTATGTGCTGATTGGCAATAATGACAATCATTTATTTGACTTGTGATCAGATTAATTACTTCTCTTTCCTTTGCCTTGAGTGTAGATTTTCTATTTTGAAGTGCGAGGTAATCGCCTAATGCAGTTTCATTTTTAGCAAAATAGGCATACAGGTTTGGAACAAAACCTAGCCCCTTTTGAAGCTTGTCAAAAATTGCTTGATTATTTTCATTTACTTCTTCTCTAGTAGGTACTTTAAAACTTCTCATTGTTTAGATTTTAAGACTATTAATTTCTTTTAACAATGCAAAGATGTAGAGAAAAATAGGGCAGTTGATAGGTCAACTTTCCCGTTGTGTTGTCAATTTTTCCTAAAAGCTCATTTCTTTAAATACTGAAGGATAAATTCCTTCTTGTTTCTTGAAAAATCGACTAAATGTTTGAAGATCATTGAAGCCTAATTCAAAGGCTATTTCTTTTACTTGGAGGTCTGAATATCGCAAGAGTCTTCTTGCTTCTAACATCCTTCTTTCCTGTATGTATGTCAAGGGTGTTTTCTCCCCTATTTTGGAAAATATATTGGCTATTGTTTTTGGGGATTTATTTAGGAATTCAGCATATTGAGCCACTGTATGTTTTTCCTTAAAATGTTTTTCAACTAAAAAGTTAAAGTCTCTGATTATATCAGAATCTATTTTCTTAACAGGGTAACTTGCCTGAGATTTGAATAAACGAGTGCATAATATCAAATACCTTTTTAACATCATTTGAAGCATATCTATCTGCAAGCTATCCTTTGATTGCATTTCCATTTGAAACACTTTCCATAAGGTCTCAAATCGATCCAATTCATCCAAAGGAATATCTATAATAGGCAGCTGCGATGCCCCAAAAAAGAGAATGCCTTTACATCCAACCTCTATATCATGATCTAATACACAATAGAATGGTCGATTGAATCTTAAAAAACGGATCCCACCTATGCTTTTAACTTTTACCTTATGAAACTCCGTTAAAAAAACGACCTGATTCTTACTAAAGGTATACTGCTTACTATCAACATTTAGAATATTGTTATCAGACTCAAACCATAAGATCGTCAAACTACCTTCAATAACATCGTCAAATACAGAGCAATTGCCCTTTTCAAGGGTTTGAAGTTGAAGATATTCTTTTGTGTTACCTATGAATTTCATGAGTCATCAATTAATTTCTAGTCCCTAATAACCTTACTAAATTTGTACTCGGCTATTCGTCCTTCAATTTATAGTTTTTTATTCTAAACTGTTCCTTAAATCCCAATTTCAAATACAATCCTAAACCCATGTTGGAAGCTTGCAAAGTCATATAGTTACTTCCGTTTAATATTGCTTGGTTTATAAGCAGTTTCATAATTTGATCCGCAAAGCCTTTCCTTCGCCATTCCGGTGGTATACCAACAGCATGAACCCCTGAAATATCATTGGTCTTATGCATGATAGCAGTCCCTACTGCATGCCCATTACTATAGGCTAAATAATAACACACTTCATTTAATGATTTAATAATTGTTTCCGAGCTTATATTGTAACCAAATGATTTGGAGAATAAATCAGCCCATAATACAGATTCGAATTCAGTGGAAATACGCTTAATTATAAGCCTATTTTGTATTTCAAATTTGTTGGCTAGTTTTAATGACATTCCAATTTGCTCAAAAGCAACTTTAAATCCATTCTCATCCAAAAATCTAGAGGTATCAAGCCCATCAATGTCCCAATAAGGAATTGTAATTGTTCTTGAGGTAGAACTCAATAATTCTTTTGTCTTAATAATTGTTTTAGCATCAAGTGGCCTAGTATACCATAGTCGATTGGGCCAATCAGATCCTACAATTTCACAATATTCAAAAATTGGATTTGAATAAAATGATTCAAATGGAATACTTACCGTTTTCCAAAGTAATGAAAGGTTATCTATATTTTCTTGAATGAGGTCTTTCATATGATTCATTTCAAATTGATTAAAATAATTCCCAAAATCATGGATAACATGCCTATTGACCTTTTTATTGTTAATGGCTCAATAGGTAAATTAAACCAACCCAATTGACCAGCCAATGAAGCAAATACCAATTGGCCACATAACCCAATTGAAATCATAGTTGACATTCCTAATTTCGGTATTGTATAGTAATATAAACTAATACCAAGTACACTCAAAAGGCCTCCTACAAACCATAAATATAATGGCACTCCTTTAACGTCCTCTAAACTGGGTGTATTATTAGCACTTAGTAATGCGAAAAAAATGGCAAAAACCGCACTACTTATAAAGGCAACTACAGAGGCTAATAATGGATTTTTCAACAATACACCTAGCGATGCATTTAATCCACCTTGAGCAGCCAAAAAGACTCCTCCAATGAATGCTAATGATACTAAAAACAATTGATTCATGGCGTTCTTTTAGATTACTTGAAACAATCGATTTAGTGGTTTTCTTATTTTTGGTAAGTTTTGACTAGTATCCTCATTAGATCGATATCCAATAGTTGCAATCACTGCCGCATTTAATCCCTCCTCCTTAATTCCCAAAACGTCATTATAAGCAAAGGAGTCAAATCCTTCCATAGGGCAGCTATCAATTTTAAGTTCGGCACAAGCATTTAATAAGTTTCCTAGCGCCAAATAGGTTTGTTTTGCTGTCCAGATATTTCGTTCTTCTAACGATTTACTTGATACATTTGCTTTAATGAAATCGGAATATCCTTTTAAATCACTTTGCTGAATACCATGATATTCAGATTTCAACTCAAAATATTCATCTATATGCTTATCAGAAACTTCAGAATAATTACAAAAAACAATTAAGTGAGAAGCATCTGTAATTTGACTTTGATCCCATGAGGCTGCTCGAAGTCTCTTTCTTACTTCCTTATCTTCTACGCTTATTACCTTGTACAACTGAAGTCCAAAGGAAGAAGCTGATAATTGTACCGCTTCCAGTATACTTTTCAACGCTGCATCTGGTATTTTTTTTGTTGGATCAAATTGTTTGGTGGCATAACGCCATTGTAGATTGTTTAATAAATGCATAACATTTTCTTTTTTACGATTTAATACAAAAGTAAAATGAAGCTATGTGTTATGCATTTACATATGTTGATTTGAGAATTATTTTCTTATATTTTTACGAATCCTACTCAACTGGGTTGGAGTGATTCCTAGATGGGAAGCTAAATGCAATTGTTGAATTCTTTGGTCAATAGATGGATGCTTTTCTAGTAAAGCCAAATACCTATCTGTTGCATTCTTCATAACAATAGAGACTTCTCTTTCCTCCTTATCAATTACCCAATTCCTTTCCAGGTAAGAAATATAGAAATCTTTTAAATCCTCATTAGCATTAATGAAGTCTCTATATTTCTTATAATTTAAACTGATAAGTATACTATCTTCAAGAGCCTCTATGGTGAAGTTTGATGGAGTTCCCTTTAATAAAGACACCTTCGATCCTGCAAAATCGCCTTCAAGGAATATATTCTTATTGTATAATTCTCCCTTTTCATCTGAGATATAGGCCCTCAATGCTCCTTCACAAATAAAATGTATATCCCGAGCTATTCCTCCATGTTGTAATAATATTTCATCCTTTTTCAGACTCCGAAAAGTGACTATTGATTCAATTAATGACCAGGATTCCTTGGAAATTGGAGCATAACTGTCAAACTTTGATCTTAATTCTACTATAAATTTGGCCTTATCCATTTACATTTTAAGTTTTTAAAAAAAACATGATTCATTATCTTCTTTCCAAAAATTCATAAAATATATCATTTTCAACACTCGAAGAAAAAGCTTCATTACTTGGGAAAGACATCCATTTGTCCGTAGTATTTTTTGCTGATTCAGCGTCCTTCCAATCAATTAGCCAAGTAAAAATACTGGGGTCTTTAGGTGATTGGTACAATTCAAAATCAATCATTGAATCCATACTTTGCTCCTTCATCTCTGATAAAATATTCTTGTTAAGTTCAATAGCTCCTTCCAAACACTCAACTTTAAACTTAAATACTGCTACCTCTTTACACTGCATACGATTTATTCATTATCATTAACACCTCATTTTATTCTGAATCAACTAGCCTATTAATTAATTCAATTTCTGATAGTCCCTCAAACCAAGTCTCTACGATTTCAAAATTCTTGGATCGAATAAAGACTTTTCAATCGTTCAACATCGATTGACTCAATTGAATCCAAATTTAAAAAATAATTCTCTTGCCATCTTTGAGATTTAGTTGCTGAGGCATTGGTTGTTTTATCCCAGGGTGGATATACTCTAAATCCTAGTTTTCCTACCTTAGATTTAGACCTAATAATTCCCTTTTTTAAAAGTATTTCTTTTGGAAATACAAACTGACCAAAATGTTCATTCGTTTGAACATTTATCACCAGTAGGTTAAATGAATCAGAATAATCAAAAGGTTGAATTGGTCCACCATTCATTCGTTTCCAAATGGTAACAAATTGCCCTACTTTTTTAGGTGTTATTTTAGCAGTCCTACAAATAACATGCTGATCATTTAAATAAAAGCTACAGGCTTGATAGTCCTTACTTTCTGAACTTATTGATAAATCTTGAAGATGAAATGAATATTTCTTAATGGTCATTTGAGAAAATTCCCAAAGAGCAGTTAAGCTATCCTTCTTCTTTATAAGTAATTCACTCATCTAATAATCTCTACTATAAAATGATTCATTTAATTATTCAAATATAAAACTTTCGACAGGTTATCAGCTTCAAAATTATTCATAAGCTGACAACTTAGTTTCTAATTCCTGAATCTTTTTATGCAATGGTTCTGTAACCATATTTAAATCCTCAATAGTATACCTCTGTTTGATATGTTGAGGACAATTCATATCCCAAGCCTCAATAGTAAAGATGAATACCCTTTCAATCTTTGCAGTATAGGACGGATCAGCCAATTGTTCAACCAGCTCTTTATCTTCAAATACAACCTCCGTAGTACCCCATACCTTAATTCTTGACTTGTTTGGGTAATCCATAAAAAAGATAAATGATTTATTATTCTCACTTATATTACCCGTGGATATATATTGCTTGTTTCCGGAGAAATCTGCAAATGCCAACCGCTTATCATCCAATACTTTTAAAAATCCTTTCGGACCTCCCCTATGTTGAATATAGGGTTGCCCAGATCCATTTACCGTACCTAAATAAAAAGAATCCATGGTACGTAAGAATAACTCCAATTGTGGAGTTACAGTAGATTGCCAACCGCCGAATTCTTCCATACGAGCGTAACTCTTTCTAGAATTAAATTTTTCCTGTAAGGCTTTTACAGCAGGTGTAAATGCTATATCGCTTGTATATTTATGTTCTTTCTTTTTCATGGTTCTAAGTATATACCTTCTATAAATTCAATAAAATGTTAGGGATTGAATCCCTAACATTTTACACCTAGAAATTAAGCTCTTGAAATTTTCACCTCATAATTTATTATAAATATTAACGGTATAGCATATGCAAGATGACGAACTAGCGTAATCACAGGCATCATGGGAGACATATCGATACCGGCTACACCAGCACCTAATAATGGAAGCATAAATAACCAAACCAACGCGATTGTTTCACCTGTTACGAAAATAAGGGGTCTTGCCCATTTAGGGCCCCATAAAGAAGGTGCTATCCCAGCATAAAGCACTGCTAACAAAATCCCATTACTATAATGCCCCATGACACCATAACCAAGACCTAATCCAGTTTTAGCACCCAAAATCGTAGGAATATCCCACCATTGACCTGTAATCAATAAGCCAATTAAATCAAATAATATAGTTCCTAAAAATCCTGCTGCTATTGCGTTTTTCCAATTGATTGCTTTCATAATATTTATGTTTTTTGTGTAATTCAAATACTTTTTTTAATTTCATCTTTACCCCAGAAACAGTCTGGGATAAAGATGGGTTTCTTATTTTATGTTATTATTTTTTAAAAATTCCAAAATGTAATTCGCGATTTCTGTTCCTTTCTCCTCTAAAGCAAAATGTCCAGTATCTAATAAATGAAACTCTAGATTCTTCAGGTCCTTTTTATATGGATAAGCACCTTCTGCAGGAAAAATATAATCGTTTTTTCCCCAAACGATCAATGTAGGAGGCTGATGATCTCTAAAATATTCTTGCCATTTTGGGTACAACGGAACATTTGTTCTATAATCATAAAACATAGCCAATTGAATTTTATCATTTTCTGGTCTTTGAAGATGATGCATATCCAATAACCAATTATCCGGGCTAATTTTAGTTATATCTTGAACACCATGGGTATATTGCCATTTAAGACCATCTGGTGAATGGAACCCTTCCAGGGCCTTACCATTTTCAATGGTATATTCATTCCAATATTTCTTAATTGGAATCCAAAAATCACGCAAACCTTCATCATAAGCATTCCCATTTTGAATGATTAATGATTCAATCCTATTTGGATTTTTGGCAGCAATTCTAAATCCAATTGGTGCACCGTAATCCATCAAATAAAGACTGTATTTCTTTATTTCCAATTTCTCTAAGAAACCTTCCATCAGATTGGACATATTTTCAAATGTATATTGAAAATCCTTCATTAAGGGTTGTGCACTTTGACCATATCCAGGATAATCAGGAGCTAATACATGATAATGAACAGACAAGTCTGTTATTAAATTACGAAACATATGAGATGAGGTTGGATAACCATGTAAAAGTACTATGGTTGGATTATCCTTATCGCCTGCCTCACGATAAAATATATCTACTCCATCCACCGCTATAGTAGTATGAATAGTCGCTTCGTCGTTACTCTTAACTTTAATCCCCTCCCTTACTTTAAGACTATCAATAGCCATAAGGTTTATAGATGATAAAGCATACAATGCGATACCAAATACCATTTTAATTGTTGTTGTCATTAGTCTAAATTTAATTGTTAGTATAAAGTTCTTTCTGCCGCTGTAATCTTTATGTCATTGGCACTCATATCTCTCACTATCATCAAGCCGTCAATATCAAATTCCCAATGCTCATTCCCATGGGTTCGATACCATTGACCTTCTGATTCGTCGAGCCATTCATATATAAAACGCACTGAAATACGATTATCGGTAAAAGACCATAAATGCTTCTTTAGCCTATAATTTGATTCCTTTTCCCACTTTTTGGATAAAAATTGGCTAATTGCTTCTCTTCCTATAAAGAAAAGATCCCTATTTCTCCACTGAGAATCTATGGAGTATGCCAAGGATATCTTTTCTGGATTCTTACTATTCCAAGCATCTTCTGCTGCTTGTACTTTCGCTTTTGCTGACTCCCTATTAAATGGAGGTACAATTTTCTTCATAATTTTTGATTGTAGGCTTCATCCCTATTTTACAGTCAAGTCCTGATTTACTATAATCAACTCAAACATACAGACAGGTCTGTCTATATACTATATCAATTCTACTACAGGTTTTTCAATAGTCTCCCACTATTAATATTCCTGTATAATTATTAATCCCTTCTTTTCAGTTCCTAACCTATCTATTTAGCACTATGCTAATAATTTAAGACAGGCCCTTTTAGCTGAATTTATAGGCCATTCATTTTTTTGAATTTGAGAAAGTATGATTGCTCCTTCTATAAGAATCATTACCTCATCTCCCAATTCTTCAGCCTGCTCAATAGAATACTGTGATTCCTTTTTCAATAAGTCTTGTAACCAAGTACGTACTTCATTTTTATGTAAAATAGCTTGATCCTTTATTTTGGTGTGATCTTGAGGCAAATCAGTAATAATATTTTGCCAACCACAGCCCCTGAATTCAACATCACATAACCATTCAACAAGATAATCGAAACAACTGATGACTTTAGCTTTGGAAGTATCTTGGTTAGCAACAAACTCATTTAATTTACCCATCCACATGGTGTGTCTCCCAACTAAATAAGCCACAGCAATATCTTCTTTAGATCTAAAGTGTTGGTACATACTAGCCTTGGCTACACTAGCCTCTGCAATAATTTGATTGATACCTGTTTGGTTGTACCCATTAAAGTAAAACAAATTAGACGCTGCTTCTATGATCCTATCCTTTACATTCAGTTTTTTCATAGGGCAAAGATATGTAAAAAATGCATAAACAGACAAGTCTGTACGTTTTTATTTTAATATTAAGTAAATGCTTAGTATTTATTATCCTAAACCAAAGGATCAAATCCCTTTAACACCAACATAGGATAGAATGAAATCCATTTTAAATATTACACCTTGACAGTATTGCCATTACTCAATAAAGCATCACTCTTTCTAATAAAAAGGAATAAGCCCACTGTGAAAAGAATAGAGACAACAAAGCTAATTTCTACGCCTAATAGTGAATTTTCCATGAAGGATTCTCCAATTAAGGGCATTAGCCATGTTACCAATTTGAATGGGAGGAATACCAAACTAAATAGTATAGTTAAATATTTTGGATGTCCATATTTCACAACAGCAGAAGAAAGAACTGGAGAAATAAAAACTTCCGATATCGTCATTAATAATATGTAGAACAAATAGGTGAATACAGGTGAACTAGTAGCTCCACTTGGCACTAATAACAAGAAAATGCAAGCCAAGGTGGAAAATAATAATCCTATTGTCAACTTTTTCAATGAACTACTGTACCGATACGTCCAGTATACAATTGCTACCACTCCAAATGGGAAAAGGAAAAGTAAATTGATAGATTGTAGAAAACTAACTGGAAGATTAAGGATATCAGCTGGATTAATTTGCTGTAAAATCTCAAATATTCTAAAACTTACCAACTCGTATAGGAGCCAATAAATAGTAATCACTGTTACAATTATGGCAAGGACTGAATACTTCTTCTTAATTGGACCTTCCACTACCTTAATCTTTTCTATCTCTACATCTTTCGTAAAAATTAACGGGATACACGAAAACAACATAACAACTCCTGACAAAATAAAACCAACCATATAGTCTATTGAACCGAAGTACCCAATAAATACTGGTCCCAACAATGCACCTATATTAACCCCCATATAAAAAAATGTATAGCCCGCATCTAATAACTTAGTTCTATCCAGATACTGCTTTCCAAAACCGGCATAAATATTAGGCGTATATAGCCCACCACCTAGAATTATCAAAGCCAATCCTGTATACAGACCTTCAATAGATGGAATACATAAGGTAAACGCTCCTATAGCTTGCATTATACAACCAATTAAGGCCGTCTTTTTATTACCGAGTAGTAAATCTCCAAATAAGGCGCCAATTACTTGAGAAAACCCTAAACCTATTCCAATTAAGCTATAAATATAGTAGGCTTTATCTTGCGGTATGTTCATCGTACCGCTTATCATATAAATCACAATCAAAGATCGAAGTCCATAAAAGCCAGCTCTATCAAAAACTCTAGATAGAACGAATAAAAGACCTTTGCTGCTATGAGATGGATTGATTATTTGAGCCATATTTTATAAATGATTTAGGAGTATTACTATTCTATTAATAACGCAAATAAAAACAGAATCCACAACAAAAAATAAGGCACAAAAAAAGCCTTGAGATTTCTCTCAAGGCTTCAAAATGTTGGCGGTCTGGACGGGACTCGAACCCGCGACCCCCTGCGTGACAGGCAGGTATTCTAACCAACTGAACTACCAGACCATCCTTGGTAATTTTGTAGTATAAGACCTTAAAAAATTCTGCGGTCTGGACGGGACTCGAACCCGCGACCCCCTGCGTGACAGGCAGGTATTCTAACCAACTGAACTACCAGACCAGAATAGGAATCTTATACTTTATGTCTGCATTAGTTTAAAAAAGAAGCGGTCTGGACGGGACTCGAACCCGCGACCCCCTGCGTGACAGGCAGGTATTCTAACCAACTGAACTACCAGACCATTGTTCTTTGCTAATGCGGTTGCAAATATAGGACATATTTTAATTCAT
>MAAC01009479.1_pt1 | contig 23781 bp, 27 predicted proteins | sample 1115981 | NCBI WGS metagenome assembly MAAC01 (sample SAMN04961126, study PRJNA320927) | seawater metagenome | isolation source: sample BD02T64 sea water enriched with oil for 64 days | place: USA:Gulf of Mexico | collected 2013-07-27
ATCATTCACTAGACGAATACGGAGAATCTATGAAGGTTCTTGTTGCTGTTAAGCGTGTAATTGATTACAACGTAAAAGTACGACCAACAGCTGATGGCTCAGGTGTCGACCTGAACAATGTAAAAATGTCGATTAACCCATTCTGTGAGATAGCCGTAGAAGAGGCTGTACGTCTTAAGGAAAAGGATCCTGCCACAGAAATTGTAGCGGTTTCTATTGGCCCACAACAGGCGCAGGAGCAAATCCGCACTTCGTTGGCCTTGGGTGCAGACCGAGGTATTTTGATTAAGTCGGATACCGACCTGGAACCGTTGGCAATAGCCAAGTGCCTGAAAGCTATTTGTGACCAGGAAAGTCCTGACCTCATTCTAATGGGCAAGCAGTCCATTGATGGGGATAATAATCAGACGGGCCAAATGCTAGGAGCTCTAACGGGTTATCCGCAAGGTACCTTTGCATCAGAACTCATAGTTGAGGGCGGTAAAGCTAAAGTGACACGTGAGGTTGATGGCGGTCTACAAACAGTGGGCCTAAGTCTTCCTGCGATCGTGACTACCGACCTACGGCTCAATGAACCACGCTATGCTTCACTACCGAACATTATGAAGGCCAAGAAAAAGCCTCTGGACACCACCTCTCCTGAAGAACTTGGTATCGATACAACGCCTCGTGTCACCACATTGAAGGTTGAGCCACCACCTGAGCGTGCGGCTGGTATCAAAGTAGCCGATGTTGACGACCTACTGTATAAACTAAAAAATGAAGCGAAGGTGATCTGATGAGTATTTTAGTAATTGCCGAGCATGACAATAGCAGCCTTAAGCCAGCAACACTCAATACTATTACTGCGGCTCAGTCCATTGGCGGTGATATTGATCTATTAATTGCCGGTGCTGATTGTGGTGGTGCTGCCAATGAAGCCACTAAAGTTTCTGGAATAGGGCGAGTGCTCGTGGCCGACAACCCTGCCTATGGGCATCGGTTGGCTGAGAATATCGCACCCTTAATAGCTGAAGTCGGTGCAAGTTACTCACACATACTCGCTCCAGCAACAACTACAGGGAAAAATATAATACCTCGTGTGGCAGCCTTGTTAGATGTTCAGGCAATCTCCGATATTAGCAGTGTGGAAAGTGCCGATACGTTTAAACGGCCTATTTATGCCGGCAATATTATAGCCACCGTTCAAAGTAGTGATTCAATTAAGGTGTTGACGGTACGAACCACTGCCTTTGATGCGGTTTCAGCAGAGGGCGGCACGGCCAGTATTGAAGCACTGACAAGTATTCATAACTCAGGAAATTCAAGTTTTATTGGTGAAGAGCTGGCGGTTTCAGAACGCCCTGAGCTCACTGCTGCTCGGGTGGTTATTTCAGGCGGCCGAGGAATGGCCAGTAGCGATAACTTTCAGTTACTTGAAAAGCTCGCCGACAAACTGGGCGGTGCTGTTGGTGCCTCCCGTGCCGCTGTTGACGCTGGTTTTGTGCCCAACGACATGCAAGTGGGTCAAACGGGCAAGATTGTTGCCCCTGACCTCTATATCGCCGTGGGCATTTCTGGGGCAATTCAGCATTTAGCTGGAATGAAAGACAGCAAAGTAATTGTAGCGATCAATAAAGATGAAGAAGCCCCCATATTTCAGGTGGCTGATTATGGTTTGGTTGCTGACTTATTCGATGTTGTACCTGAACTGAACACCAAGCTCTGATTTTCCCTATAATAAAAAAACCGGTCATTATGACCGGTTTTTTTATGGCAATATTTAACGGCGCTTTATTTAACGAGGCTTAACCAAAGTCAGTCTCTTCGCTGATGATTTTTTTTATGCTTATAGGCTCGTTGGCGCTCTTCAGGAGTCATTGACCGCCATTTGTCTCTTAGCTTTTGACGCTCCTCAGACGGCATATTGTTGAATTTTTCCCGAGCCTTCTGGATTCGTTCTCGCTCTTCCGGTGGCAGTGATTTGAAGTTTTCACGACGCTTATGCAACGTCTCACGCTGCTCCGGTGTGAGATCCTGGTAACGTTTATGGTGGTTATCATGGGAATACTTACCTTTTGATTTTCCACCCTTGTCGGCGAGTTCCATTAGTTCGTAACGGGCTGCAGGATGCATATCAGTCCAATCATAGCTATAGGCAGATTCCCAGAGAAGCAACCCTCCCTGAGTGTCAGCCTCTGAAGTAGACCAAGTCGTATTCGGTTTATTTGCCATAGCCTGCGGTATTAAAACAACGAGTAGCGCCAACAATAGGGCGTACCGGGCAATATAGCGATATTGGGTGTCATTCATGACTACATCCTAACTTTGCAAGTTGTTTTCTTCTCTCGCCAACCAAGAATAAAACTCCATGTCTTCATAGAGGTCTAACCCTTCACTCAATAGAACGTCATCCTGATTCTGTTGGGGATTCTGAGTACTGGGTGATAAAACTAAGACCAATGCCAATACTGAGGCCAAAGCCATGCCGGTCACAGGTACAAAGAATCGTGGTGCCCGGCGCTGACTAGCCCCATCTAGAGCTTGCGTTCTAGCTTGAGCCAAACGTTGGGTTGTATCAGTATCAAGTTCGCGCTCTGAACGACGCAGAACTTCCTGCATTTTCTTTTCAAAGTCACTCATACCAATGTTCTCCTAGTGTTGCCCTGATGCTGTGAATAGCCCTTGAGTAATGGGTTTTCACGCTACCTTCACTACAGTTCATTGCTGTCGATGTCTCTGCCGTGCTGAGGCCTTCCCAACACCGTAGCATAAAAGCCTGTTTCTGACGGGAGGGGAGCGCTGTCACCGCGCGTTGTAATACGTCTAGTTGCCGCTCCCTTTCATGTTGTTGATGAGGCGATGTACTGTCCGGCCCGGGTACATTCTCGAGCGGATCATCCTCAGACTCAGCGCCGTCTTCCTTATTTCGGAACTTTGTAAGCCAGCCTTTAACCTTGTTCTGAACCATGCGACGTCGGTGTAGGTCATTGATACGGCTTTGTAGAATTTTGTAAAACAAAGGCCGCCATTCATCTGAATCTTTGTTGCTATAACGAGCAACCAGTTGGGTCATCGATTCCTGAACGATATCCAATGCATCTTCACGGTGACCAAGAGAAGCAAAAGCGATGCTATATGCCCTTCGTTCTACCGATATTAGAAAATTTTCAAGGGGTTGCCGTTCCAGTGTCACGCTCCTTTCATCACCACCGGTGTCAGTACCGATCATCTCAATATCTAACAACATGATTCAACCAGTAAGAGTTAATGATAATCATGTGAGTGGTGCAACAATTCATTGATCAGAATTGTGCCACCCAAAATTGTAAAGTAGTCCTCTACATAGTTATCACTCCGATAATAGTAGCGCTGATGACCACGATAATGATGACGGTAGTTATTGTAGTGATGACGCTTGTGACCATAGTTATGGCCATAGTTGTGACCCGAGCGGTGACTTGAGTAATACCTACGATTATCACTTCGGTTGTAGTACTTATCATGGCCCTTATCGCTATCATGTTGACGGGCACTGAAGTTATCACGATGCTTATCTTGACCATGATAACGATCCTTGGCTAAAGCTGATGTTGCAGTCATCGCCAAGGATGCTGTTAGTAATCCAATAATAGCGAGATGTTTCATGAGAATTCCCTCGAATGTCGGCTCTCATAGGGTTTAAACGTTCGAGGGAGGTATCGGTTGACGAAGAAGAGCTATATGAGGCTTTTTTTATAGCGTCTATGGCGTTATTTTGAGCCAGATAGGGCAGTGATCTGAGGGTTTTTCGGAAGCTCGAATCTCATGGTCTATTCCTGCGTCAGAAGAAATGGTCATGAGGGACTCAGAAGCAAGCATAAGATCTATACGAAGCCCACGTTTAGGTTCTCGTTCAAATCCACGACTACGGTAGTCAAACCAGCTGTAACGATCAAGTTCGGCAGGGTGGAAGTGATCGTAGCTGTCGACCAGGCCCCACTGTTGGAGTTTTTCAAGCCAATCACGTTCTTCTGGAAGAAAGCAGCATTTCCCCGTACGCAGCCAACGTTTGTGATTGTCATTACCAATGCCAATATCTATATCCAGAGGTGCTACATTCATATCCCCCATCACCAACACTTGTTCATCTACTTGATGGTGCTCCTCTAGAGAGGACAACAAATCAGTATAAAACTGTTTTTTACAAGGGAATTTCAGAGGGTGGTCTCGACTCTCTCCCTGAGGGAAATAGCCATTATAAATATTCAGTTTCCCCCCATTAACCTCGAATTGCCCATAAACAAGTCGTTTTTGAGTTTCTTCCCCGTCTGAAGGAAACCCCTTTTGGCTCTTAAGTAGAGGCAGCCTATAAAGGAGGGCAACGCCATAGTGGCCCTTTTGCCCGTGATAGATCGCGCCGTATCCAAGTTGCTTGATTGCATCAAGAGGAAACTGCTCATCAGCAACCTTGGTCTCTTGCAGGCCAATAATATCGGGAGAATGCTTCTCTACAATAGTTTTGAGCTGATGCAGACGGGCACGGAGACCATTGGCATTGAAGGAAACAATTTTCATTTAGGATGGCTTCATTCAGGGTTGCTTAGCCTGCTGCATAGGGGATTTAGCCAGACTCATATAATCTGACATGATATTCCCTACTTCATAGAGGATAGGGTCTTTTTCGGCGAGGGGCCTGTCATCATTATCTTCTTCCGGTTCCTCAACCGCTTGCCACTCTTCAATGGATGAGTAAAGCGGGCGCTCCTTGGCCAAGCGTCGTTTGTTTTCTAATGTTAGAAGCAAGGTGTCGTACTCTTTAGCTTCCTCACGACGTTTTATTTCATTGAGAGGCAACTGTTTGACTTTCTGGCGTTCTTTGACTAGGGCTAGTTCATCATGTAGGTGAACGAGGTCGGGATCCATTTTTAGCCGATATTCGTGGCGCTCTTGAAGGGTTTGCATAGGCACCCGAGTAAGGTTGTAGCGACGGTGGGGTGCTGCAGGGATTCGATCCCAAGGCAGTGCGTTATCTTCACTGCTCTCTCCCACTTTATCTACATCGTAGAAGGAGGGTAACTGGATATCAGGAACCACACCAAGGTGCTGGGTGCTATTTCCAGAAACCCGGTAAAACTTGGATTCCGTGAGCTTTAACTGTCCTTCACGAACGGGTAGTTGAACCTGCACTGTACCTTTACCAAAACTCTGGCCTCCCACGACCAAACCACGCCCATAATCTTGTATAGCACCAGCAAAAATTTCTGACGCTGAAGCACTTAGCCGATTAATCAGAACCACTAAAGGGCCACGATAGTAGGCATCCGCACGAGAGCGATAGTTACGTGAAATAAGTTGGTCAGAATGCTGAACCTGTACAATGGGTCCAGGATCAATGAATAAATCTGTCAAAGTGGCGGCTTCTTGGAGGAAACCACCACCATTGTTCCGTAGGTCGAGAATGATGCCGTCCACGTTCTGTTTTTCAAGGTTTTGTAATAATTGTACGACATCTTTTGTGGTGCTTTTAAAATTGGGATCACGGTTGTAGTAGGCATCTACATCGAGGTAGAAGGCCGGGATTTTGATAACCCCTACACTGTATCTACCGACTTCAGTTTGAACATCGATAACCTCAGCCTGAGCTGACTGCTCGTCTAGCTGAATCTTGTCTCGTACAATAGAAATATCTCGGCTGTTTCCAGCAGAGTCACCTTGGGCTGGGATAAGTTCAAGTCTGACAATACTGTCTTTGGGGCCACGAATAAGATCAACCACATCATCCAGTCGCCAGCCAACCACATCCACCTTTTCTTCATCACCCTGGCCAACTGCAATAACTTTGTCACCGGCCTTAAGAATACCCTGTTTGTCCGCGGGCCCACCGGGAATGACACGCACTATTTTTGTATGCTCATCTTCTAATTGCAGAACAGCTCCAATGCCCGTGAGAGAAAGGGACATAGCAATGCGGAAATTTTCCATGGAACGGGGTGACATATAGGCTGTATGTGGATCATACAGGCTGGCAAGAGAGTTCATAATAAGTTGAAAAATATCCTCGCTGTCACGTTGACCCAGCTGTTTGCGAAGATTGGTATAGCGCTTTATCAATAGTTCTCTTGCCGCTTCAGGCTCTTTATCATTAAGCATGAGTCGAAGGTAGGCTTCTTTTATACGCTTTCGCCACTCATCATCCGCATCAGCATTTGTAGTCGGCCACTGGTTATTATCTACATCAACTGGAAGATATTCATCCTTCGTTAAATCAAACTGAAAATCACTCTCCAGCAAGCTGATATTTGCCTGTAGACGGGCCATAGTACGTTGGTTATAGCGGTTGTAGATGAAAAACCCTGCACTTAGATCACCCGCCCTAAACATATCATCAAGACGTGTTTCCCACTGCTGAAATTCAGTAATGTCTTCCTGCAGCAGATAACTTTTTGTAGGGTCCAGGTTATCGATCAACTCGTGTAACAGCTTACTTGACAACTCATCGTCCAAGGGCTGCTTGCGATAATGCTTGGTACTAAGCTCATCGATTACTTCTATCGCAGTTTTTGCCTGATTTGGAGTGTAATCAAGTTCAGCTGTAGCCAATGATGTAAGGCATAGCAGCATTAGAGTAAGAATGGGGCGCAACAGGAAAGGCATCAGTTTTTCAGTATCTCGTTAGTGTATGAAGTGCAGAGTGTAACAAAATTCATATGCTGTATGACCGCTCTATGTCGCAGACGTTCGCTGGTTTTACTACTTTGTATAAGATATAACAATTTGCTAATCACTTTTTGCCACTTCAAGATCGTAGCTTTAAGAGGGCTAGATAAGTCATTATTGGCAAGGGATAAAAATCTTATTAGAAACTGGCCATTGATCCTTCTAGCCAAGAATGGAATTATGAGTATCTTCTAACCCCGAAAACGATCATGAAATGACAGATTTGATGGAAAGGCCAACAGTACTGGTGACGGGTGGAGCCACAAGACTGGGGTTTTCTTTTGCTTATGCTCTCGCTACAGCAGGCTATGATATTGCCTTGCACTATCACCAGTCGGCTGACGGTGCCCAACAGGCTGCTGATGCCATTATGGCTCTTGGTGCCACCTGTAAAACCTTTCAGTTTGATTTGTCAGGAGAACACCCAGAAGTGTTGATTGAATCAGTGCTCAATGAGTTTTCTTCCCTTCAAGTATTAATTAACAACGCATCAGCTTATGAAGCAGCAACCATTGCCCAGACTGATATGGCGCTCTTGCAACAACAATTCTCCGTCAATTTTTTTGCACCCTTGCTATTAATATCAGCATTTTCGAATAAATGTAGTAAGGGGAATGTGATTAATATTCTGGACAACAAGATTGCCTTTCAGCAAAACAATTATGCGGCCTATCTTTTATCCAAGAAAACCCTCTCGGAATTCACCCAGCTTGCCGCCATAGAGTTTGCTCCCCATATCCGTATAAATGGCATTGCACCCGGTGTGGTGATGCCTGGAGAGGAGAGAACCGAGGACTATATTAAATGGCGGGTTGCTGGCATTCCCTTAAAGCGGCAGGGCAGGGTAGATGATTTGATTTCCGCCATGAACTATCTTTTAAATAACGAGTTTGTTACTGGGCAGATATTAACCGTAGATGGTGGAGAGGGAGTGAATCATCTGGGGCGCCATGCGGAGCAATTCAGTGATAGGGATATTCTGTAACTGTGGATACAAAAGTGAGACTCGTGACTAAGGTAAAACAACCTGTCAAAGGGCTGGGATTACACCAGGTTATTATTTCCGTGGGCTCCAATATAGACCCTCATAAAAATATCCGTTTGTCACACGAGGTCCTAGACAATGAGACAGGGCTGCTGGCTGTAGCTGACACCATCAAAACGACGCCTATTGGTTACACCCAACAGCCTGATTTTCTCAACACTGCCTACCTAATAGAGACCAACCTTGAATACGATGACTTTAATGCTTTTTTGAAATCGGTCGAAGACCGGCTGGGAAGAGAGCGGGGCGCCATTAAATCGGGGCCGCGGACAATTGACCTGGATATCATTGTTTGGGATCGAAATGTAGTGACCCAAGATTATTTTAACTACGAGTATGTCTCGACACCGGTTAACCAGATTATTACAGCACGTCAGATATCTGTGTATCGCTAAAGTCATAGCGTTTTCTTAATGAGTTTTATCTTGTTTTTACCCTTGCTGAAGTCGTTGGGTAGCACCAGTCGCCTGTATTCACCGTATGGATGTGAGTAATACTTTCGAATAAGTGAAATTTTGTGCCATTTCCTTATAATGGCCGACCATTACTCGTCATCAACTTGTCTTGGAGAAATATCGTGAAAGCACCTGTTCGTGTAGCTGTCACCGGGGCCGCTGGCCAAATCAGTTATTCCCTATTGTTCCGCATCGCCTCTGGCCATATGCTGGGTGAAGATCAACCCATTATTCTACAAATGTTGGAAATTACACCTGCACTGGAAGCTCTCAATGGGGTTGCCATGGAACTGGATGATTGTGCTTTCCCTCTATTGGCAGGCATGGTTTGTACCGATGACCCCAACGTGGCATTCAAAGATGCCGACTATGCTCTGCTAGTAGGCGCACGTCCTCGTGGTCCTGGTATGGAGCGTAAGGACTTGTTGGAAGCCAATGCTGCCATCATCTCTGCACAAGGTCAGGCAATTAATGACAATGCCTCTAAAGGCATTAAAGTGCTGGTTGTCGGCAACCCGGCCAATACCAATGCTCTGATTGCTCAGCGCAACGCACCAGATATCAACCCACGTCAGTTCACTGCCATGATGCGTTTGGATCACAACCGCGCCATGAGTCAGCTGGCTCAGAAAACTGGCAAGACCGTTAATGACGTGACTAACATGCTGGTTTGGGGTAATCACTCAGCGACTCAGTTCCCTGATCTACACCACCCTAAAGTTTCTGGTGAAACAGCCATAAATCTGGTCGATCAGAGCTGGTATGAAGAAGAGTTCATCCCTACTGTTCAACAACGTGGAGCTGCAATCATCAAAGCTCGCGGTGCTTCATCAGCAGCTTCTGCCGCTAATGCTGCTATCGATCATATGCATGATTGGGCACTGGGTACTCCAGCAGGCGATTGGGTTAGCATGGGTGTCTACAGCGATGGTAGTTATGGCATCACCGAAGGTCTGATCTACTCTTTCCCTTGCGTCTGTAAAAATGGCGACTGGGAAATTGTCCAGGGCTTGGAAATCAATGACTTCTCCCGTGGCAAAATGACTGCCACCCAGCAGGAGTTAACTGAAGAGCGTGACGCAGTTCAGCATTTACTGCCATAAGTTCCACCGTTTTGAGAAAGGCGCCCTTTAGGGCGCTTTTTTTTGAGTTCTATTTACAGGTGCTGCTATACCTACCACGAAAACCTGTGTGTATAGCTATAGAAATATAACCTGTCAGATGTTCTAAACTAGATATTAGGAGTATAGATATTCACTATATGAGAGCTACCAAAGATGGTTGCGATGTACATCCAAGCCAATCGCATGAGGCGAGTTGTATTGACCCCTAACCAATCACTCAATTGGGAGGGTAATCTGTGGGTAATTTTGGCCGTCTCAGTTGTCATTCTTCTTGTAGCTCTACCCATTGCATTGCGAGGCGGATGGGTTGTTCTGCCATTTGCCGCAATACAAATACTTGCTCTAACTACTAGCCTTTATCTAACACTCAGAAAGCTTAATTACCGTGAAGTTATTACACTCCAAGATGGTCAGCTCCTTCTTCAAAGGGGACGTAACCATGTGGAAACCAGCTGCGTGTTTCCCGAATCTTCTGTAAAAGTTTTAGTCGAGGAGCAAGACCGTCCAATGAGCTCTCCGGATATAGATCTTGTTGCTGAAGGGCACTGCTACCATGTGGGTGAGTTTCTTAATCGTGCTGACCGCTTTATATTAGCTCATACCCTGAAAAATCAGCTTAATTTAAGGGTATCCCACTTGGGTTCTTTTCATCACGTCAGTTTTTGATACAGTGCCTGATTCCTCTTACTCGCCAGGACAAGGAGATATTGAATGGCTTTTCCCGAAGTAGGCCAACCGGCACCAGAATTCAGTTTACAAAATCAACGAGGCGAAACAGTTAGTCTGTCCGACTTTAAAGGTAGTAAAAATATTGTTTTGTATTTCTACCCCAAGGCTATGACGCCGGGCTGTACGGTACAGGCTTGTGGTATCAGAGACAGAAAATCAGAATTTGCAGCACAGGATACCGTGGTTCTAGGTGTCAGCCCTGACCCCTACCCACGTCTTGCTCGATTTGAGGAAAAACAAGAACTCAATTTCGATCTATTGTCCGATGAAGATCATGCGATAACAGAAGCCTACGGCTGTTGGGATTTAAAGAAATTCATGGGACGTGAGTTTATGGGCGTCTTACGTACTACGTTCATCATTGATAAAGAAGGCAACATTGCACTGGTGATGAATAAAGTAAAAACTAAAACACATCATGATGACACTCTGGACTGGATAAAGCAGAACTTAGTTTAAGACCTGGGCTTGAGGCTCTGGTTTGAGTATCTATCAGTAACGCGCTACAGTCGCGTCTTTCCCTTATGTAACCGATATACACACCAAAAATTGAGGTAATTGAATGTCCCTTGACCTGTCCCAAGTTGTAATGGCCGCCGCAGCTCCTGCAGCCTCCGAACCTAACCCCATGTATACGCTACTGATGTTTGGTGGCCTATTCTTATTTATGTATTTTCTGATTATCCGTCCTCAACGGAAACGTTCAAAAGAACATAAAGAGTTGACCAACGCACTGGGCAAAGGTGATGAAGTCGTTATGAACAGCGGCTTGTTGGGTAAAATTGCTAAACTTGAAGATGACTATATAACCATTGAAGTAGCTAATAATGTGGAACTAAAGTTCCAGCGTGCAGCGGTTCATGCAGTGCTGCCAAAGGGCACCATTAAACAGGTTTAACCTGTTGTTAGGGCCGCTTCTGCGGCCTTATTTATTCCTCTACAAGAATAAGATCATGTTCTGAATAGCCTATGGTCAACTTTCCCGACAAGCTCAACCTAGCGCAAATACCTACACCTTTGCAGCCCCTTGATCGGCTCTCCAATGAACTTGGCGGGCCACGAATCTGGATCAAGCGCGATGATATGACCGGTAGTGCCATTAGTGGCAATAAGGTCAGAAAGCTAGAGTTTGTATTGGCGGAGGCTCTAGCTGAGGGCGCAGACACTCTGATTACTTGTGGCGGGCTCCAGTCTAATCATTGTCGTGCAACAGCAATACTCGGCGCTCAACTTGGCCTAAAAGTTCACCTTATTCTACGAGGTTCTGCACCTAAAGAACTTGATGGCAACCTGCTGCTGGATCACCTGACGGCGGCAGAAGTCAGTTATTACCCTGTGTCTGAATATCAACATTTGGACAAGCTGTTTGGTCGATGGCAACAACACTATCGTCATCAGGGCCGTCATCCTTTCTCTATTCCTACTGGTGCCAGTAATGGCACAGGTGCATGGGGTTATATCAACTGTGCTCGTGAACTTGCTGATGACTTTATCCACCACCAAATTTCCCCCTCAGTCATTGTTATTGCCACCGGCTCAGGTGGTACACAGGCAGGGTTAACCCTTGGGTCTCATCTTTTTCAGCTCAATACACCGGTGTTGGGTATAGCTGTCTGCGATGACAAAGATTATTTTCTTCGAAAAGTACGAGAGGATATGCGGGACTGGCAGGATCGCTACGACCAAGGTTCTATGCAACAGGTCGATATTGAGCAGCTGAACATTCATGTGAACGATCGGCATATTGGGCCTGGCTACGCCAAAGCAACACCTGAAATTTTTTCTACAATACGCCATCTGGCAGCCTTGGAAGGCATCATTCTGGATCCGGTTTATAGCGGCAAGGCCTTTCATGGGCTCATACAGGAGATTAGGGCAGGGCAGTATGATGATGCCAGCGATATCGTCTTTGTACATACTGGAGGCTTATTCGGTCTGTTTGCTCAGCGCAGCCAGCTAGGCCTTTCTTAATTTATTATTCCCACGCCGTAGCTACAACATAAACAAGGATACCACCATGACTTCAGAGGAAATGATTGGCGCTGTTAATGGCCTAGTGTGGGGACCTGTGATGCTGGTGCTGATTCTGGGTACAGGCATCTACCTTACGGTTGGTCTCCGCGGCATACCCATTCGAAAAATAGGCTATGGTTTTCGACAACTCTTTCGAGGTCGTGAGGGGTCTGGTGAGGGTGATATCAGCCCATTTAACGCCCTAATGACCTCTCTGTCTGCTACCGTAGGCACAGGGAATATTGTCGGTGTTGCCACTGCAGTCGGTATTGGTGGTCCCGGTGCACTGTTCTGGATGTGGTGTACTGCTCTGGTAGGTATGGCAACTAAATATGGCGAAGCTGTACTTGCTGTTGAATACCGAGAAACCGACAAGCGTGGCAAAAAAGTGGGTGGCCCCATGTATTACATTCGCAATGGCCTGGGGCCAAAGTGGGCGTGGCTAGGGCTACTGTTTGCTCTTTTTGGGGCACTTGCCGGTTTTGGTATCGGCAATACCGTTCAAGCTAATTCCGTGGCGGATGCGCTCAATAGTAGTTTTGCTATACCAGAGCAAGTCAGTGGTTCATTAATGATGATCCTCGTTGGCTTGGTGTTGCTGGGTGGTATTCAACGCATTGCCAATGTTGCCGGAAAATTGGTTCCCCTCATGACCGGCTTATATTTGCTGGCTACACTAACCATCTTGCTACTGAATGCAGGTGCCATACCAACCGCCATAGTCCTAGTGGTTAAAAGTGCCTTTTCTCCTGTAGCAGCAGGTGGTGGGTTTGCCGGAGCTACCATCATGCTGGCATTGAGAATGGGGGTTGCCCGTGGAATTTTTTCCAATGAGGCAGGCCTTGGCAGCGCGCCAATAGCCCACGCAGCGGCAGAGACAGACAGCCCGGTTAGACAGGGCACTATCGCCATGCTGGGTACTTTTATTGATACCTTGGTGATATGCAGTATGACGGGGTTAGTGCTGATTATTACTGGTGCCTGGAATAGTGGTGAGCAGGGAGCGGCACTGACTACCTTGGCTTTCAATTCAGTTTTGCCCTTCGGCGATAAGGTGGTGTCGATTTGTCTTTCACTCTTTGCTTTCACCACCATACTTGGCTGGAGCTATTATGGTGAACGCTGTGCTGAGTATCTTTTGGGTGTAAAGGTTATTGTACCGTTTCGCCTGCTATGGGTGCTGGCCATCTACATTGGTGCCACAAGAGAGTTAAGTGAAGTTTGGGGTATTGCTGACATCCTCAACGGGTTAATGGCCATTCCAAACCTGGTGGGTTTATTGTTGCTCAGTCCCATTATCTTCAAGTTAAGCAAAGACTATTTTGACCATAACTCCCATGATAATTAAACAGCACTCCACAATGGCGCCGGCTTGAGCTTTTCAAGCAAAGCCATTACATTAAACTGGTCGTCATTTATGACAGAGAATTGAAGATAGAACATTGAGGGTTAGGTCGTGCCAAAGAATTTTGGTGACAAGCTGGTTATCGCTATTTCATCCAGAGCTTTATTTAATTTGGATGAGAGCCATCAGGTCTATGAAGATAAGGGGCTAGATTCCTACTCTCAGTATCAAGTAGATCATGAAGACGAAGTGCTTGCTCCTGGTGAAGCATTTCCTTTGGTAAAAAAACTACTGAGAATCAATGAAAAACTCGGGGGCGAACCACGGGTTGAAGTGATTTTACTGTCTCGAAATTCTGCCGATACGGGGCTCCGGGTGTTTAATTCGATTGAACATCACAAACTTAATATTAGTCGTGCTGCATTCTGCGGTGGTGAAAGTCCCTATCGCTATGTCACGGCTTTTGGTTGCCATCTATTTCTCTCCACTAATGCTGAAGATGTACGTAACGCACTAGATAACGGGGTAGCAGCGGCCACATTAATATCATCTGGGGCAGGGGATCGCGACGATGATGAACTTCGTTTTGCCTTCGATGGTGATGCGGTACTGTTCTCTGATGAGTCTGAACGAATTTACAAGACAAGTGGTTTGAAGGCCTTTACAGACAATGAAAGAGCGGCAGCGAAACAACCCATGAGTGGCGGCCCATTCAAGTATTTTCTACAGGCATTACATAGTTTACAGGCCGAATTCCCGCCTAAAACCTGCCCCATTAGAACGGCATTGGTGACAGCGCGCTCAGCGCCCGCCCATGAACGAGTAGTTCGAACACTTCGAGCTTGGAATATCCGTATTGATGAGTCTCTCTTTCTCGGTGGGCTTAATAAGGGTGAGTTTCTGAAATCCTATGGTGCCGATGTCTTCTTTGATGATCAGCATAGCCATTGTGAGTCAGCTAGGCCCCATGTGGCGACTGGCCATGTACCACATGGTATTGCCAATGAAAGTGAATGAACGATTTATACGTAGGTAGTGAGTGGCTAAGTTAACATCCTAACTTTTTAAAAACAGTCGATGTAAAAACAGCCTCGACAGAGCACGTCTAAAACACCGTAAACTTCAATCCCATCCCCAATAGCAGGAATGCCAGAATTGTTTGTAGCACATGACTTGGCAGACGTGTTGCCAATTTGGTTCCCAGCTGAATTGCGGGTAGGGATCCAATGAGCAGGCTTGCCAGCAACACAAAGTCCACATTCCCCAGAAAAAATAGATGACTGAGGCCCGCAATCAGGGTGAGTGGTACCGCGTGGGCAATATCTGTACCGACAATATGTAGTGCAGGCAATCGTGGATAAAGAGTCATCAATAGGGCTGCACAAAAGGCACCAGCACCAACCGATGACAATGTCACGAAGATACCCAGAAAAATACCCACTACAAAGGTCACACGCGTGGCATGGAGTTGAAAAAATGCACCTATAGGTCCATGTGGCCGGTCCGAAGTATCACGAAGGAAGCGTTTAAATAAAATCACAATCGCCGTGATGATCAACATAACACCTAGGCTGGTGGTAAGAATCCCATGATACTCGTCGGCGTGAGTAAAGACTTGATTGAGCAGTATGGCAGTAACAATGGAGGAGGGAATACTACCTGCGGCCAAAAAGCCAACCAGCCGCCACTGTACGCTGCTCTGGCGGGCATGGGCTACGACGCCACCCGCTTTGGTTATAGAGGCGTAGAGCAGGTCCGTACCAATGGCGACGTTATAAGGTATTCCAAACAGAATGAGGAGAGGTGTCATTAGCGAGCCACCACCAACACCAGTCAATCCAATGACCAGACCGACACAGGCACCCGACGTAACGTACAACAGAAAGTCCAGCAACTTATTGTTTTTCCGGCCAGTAATCTAAAGGCTGGCAACTCTAGCAATTTCTATCTATTCTTCAAAGTAATAGTTTTTTATATTTTTAGATCATCAGAGTCTAGATAGGTAGGCAGGTAGGATAATGAAACTACAGCAACTTCGTTATATATGGGAAGTAGCACATCATGAGTTAAACGTCTCTGCTACAGCCCAGAGTCTATATACCTCACAGCCGGGAATTAGTAAGCAGATACGGCTTTTGGAGGATGAACTCGGTGTCGAAATTTTTTCTCGTAGTGGCAAACATCTCACTCGAGTGACGACAGCTGGTGAAGAGATTCTTGCCGTAGCTGGCAATATTCTCAGGCAGGTTGACGATATCAAGCAGCTTGCCCAAGAATACAACAACCCAAGCAAGGGAAGCCTGACACTGGCAACAACACATACTCAGGCTCGTTATGCACTTCCAGATGTTATCGAATCCTTTATCAATAAGTACCCGGATGTCTCACTACATATGCATCAAGGCACACCCATTCAGATTTCTGAACAGGCGGCTGATGGCTCTGTGGATTTCGCCATTGCTACCGAAGCACTGGAATTATTTCATGACCTTTTGATGATGCCTTGTTACCGATGGAATCGCTGTATTCTTGTTCCCAAAGGTCATCCCTTGGCACAGATTACATCCTTGACGCTAGAAGATGTGGCCAACTATCCCTTGGTTACCTATGTGTTTGGTTTTACCGGCCGTTCTAAACTTGATGAAGCATTTAATGACCGGGGACTAATACCCAAGGTGGTCTTTACTGCCACAGATGCTGATGTCATCAAAACCTATGTGAGACTTGGTCTAGGTATTGGGATTGTGGCTCACATGGCCTATGACCCAGAGAAAGACAGTGATCTGGTAGCCCTTGAAGCAAAACACCTGTTTAAATCCAGTGTTACCAGTATTGGTTTTCGTCGAGGTACTTATCTTCGTACCTACATGTATGACTTTATTGAGCTGTTTGCACCCCACCTAACCCGAGACAGGGTAGATGAAGCCTGCTCTATTCGCGCCAGAGATGATCTGGAAAGATTCTTTAGCTCGATAACATTACCTGAGTACTGAGTAAGCGGAGTACAAAAAGTAGAGTGCCGAACAGTGAATATGAGAAGTCGAGTGCTATGTAAAAGTGTTAACAGGCCCTAGTACAGATAAATCATTGGATTAGAGAAAATCTAAATCTGGGTTGTCATTGAGAATTTCTTTTAAGTCATCTTCTTCACGCGTTTTTTGATTTAATACGTCTTTGACGAACTTGAAGTAAATCGTATGAATCTCCGGTGCTTCACCTTCCCGCTCAACCAGAAAAAATGGCGCTCTATCCACATTAAAGAGTGAGGCAAGTTCCATTCCCTGTGATGAAGGATCACGTTCATCGGCAATCAATACCTCGTCGATCAGGTCAATCTGTCCAGTAGCTTCCAACTTCTGCTGTACTTCTTCGCACTTCTTGCAGAGGCTGCCATCCAGTTTAATCTTCTTGACGAGGGTGATTTTCATGGGAACATTCCAAATGACTTTTGGCCAGTTTACTTTTTGATATTGACGTCGTGTAGACCACATTCTTTGAGAGTAGCTTCTTCCCACCACCAACGGCCTTCACGCTCATGCTGGTTTGGACCAGTAGCGCGAGTACAAGGTTCACAACCGATACTGACAAAACCACGATCGTGCAATTCATTGTAAGGCACGTTATTGCTGCGGATGTAAGCCCATACCTGATCAGAGGACCAGTTTGCCAATGGGTTGAACTTGGTCAATGAGGCACCCGGACGAGCAAAGGCCTTATCATCCTGAATCACAGGGATAGCAGCACGAGTTCCAGGGCTCTGATCACGGCGTTGGCCAGTAATCCAGGCATCCACAGTCAACAACTTCCTGCGCAATGGCCCAATCTTGCGAATACTGCAGCACTCTTTGTGGTCATCCTTGTAAAAGCTAAATAGGCCTTTCTCACGAACCAGGTTATTTACTGCTTCAGATTCAGGAAATACCACATCGATAGTTATATTGTAATGTTCACGAACTTTTTCAATGTAACGGTAAGTTTCTGAGTGCAACCGACCCGTGTCCAAAGAGAATGCCTGCACCTTTTTTGGGGCAATCTTATACGCCATATCGATTAGAACAACATCTTCCGCACCACTGAAGGAAATTGCGATATTGTCAAACTGTTCCAAGGCGTAAGCAAGAATCTCTTGAGGTGTCTGTTCAGAGAGTTTCTGGTCAAGGTCGACCGTGGGTAAGTGGTTTTCAGACATAGGGGTTACTCAATATTCTCAGTAAGTTATCGGTGGATGTTCTTAAGGCCGCGAATAATACCAGAGCCGTAACTAAAGGAAAAATAATCAGAAAATATAATCTACATACATTCAGCTATTAAGGGCGGCAATGACACAATATGAAGTAGCGGCCTCTTTGATTAGGGCTATTTTTGCCATTTAAGATTATGAGAGAAGCTCATTATTTCTGCTTGAAGATACCCGTGGCAAGTTATGCTCATTTGTTGCGATATTTCTATGAAATCGGTAGAGTGGCGCGGTTTTATAGCCTGTTGAATTATTGAGGAATGCATTGTGGAAATCGCATGTTTGGACTTGGAAGGTGTTCTGATACCAGAAATCTGGATTGCTTTTGCTGAAAAGACTGGCATTGAAGCATTGAAAAAAACCACTCGCGATGAACCGGATTATGATGTGCTCATGCGGTATCGACTGGATATTCTTGAAAAGAATGGTTTGGGGCTTAATGAAATTCAAGAAGTGATCGCCACACTTTCACCTTTAGAGGGTGCCAGCGATTTTATCGACTGGCTGCGCGAGCGTTTCCAAGTCGTTATTCTTTCCGATACCTTCTACGAATTTGCTCAACCATTAATGAGACAACTGGGATTCCCAACACTGTTATGCCACAAGCTGGAAGTCGATGTGAATGGTCGAGTGACCGACTACAAACTACGCCAGGCAAACCCTAAACGACAAGCTGTTGTGGGTTTCAAGAGTATGTACTATCGGACTATCGCTGCAGGCGACTCCTACAATGACACCACGATGCTGGCTGAAGCAGATGCGGGCATTCTGTTTCATGCACCACAAAATGTTATTGATGAATTCCCTCAATTCCCCGCGGTGCAAGATTTTGAGTCATTAAAAAAAGAATTCATTAAAGCAAGTAATCGGGATTTAAGCCTGTAGCCAGATAGATAAAAACCTCAGAATGAACTGGGGTTGTTAGGGTTGGATTAACACCCTGATTTTATCCAGAGTTTCCTCAAATTCACTCTCGGCGATAGAGTCGGCTACAATACCGCCACCACCCCAGCAATGAAGTTTTTCCCCATCAGCAATCAGGGTTCGTATGGCAATGTTACTGTCCATGCGCCCAGTCGCACTAATATAACCAATACTGCCGCAATAGACTGAGCGGCGGCATACCTCCAGCTCCTCAATAATTTCCATTGCTCGTTTCTTAGGTACACCAGTGATCGAGCCTCCTGGAAAGCACCCACGCAACAGCGATAAAGCTGATTCATTACTACGCAATCTACCCGTGACAGTGCTGACGAGATGATGCACATTGGGAAAGCTTTCCAGTGCAAACAGTTTAGGAACACGAATAGAGCCTGGCTCACAGGTCTTGCCTAGATCATTACGCAATAAATCCACAATCATCAGGTTCTCAGCACGATTTTTGGAACTATTCATTAAGGCAATCGCATTGAGCTGGTCTTCATCAACGGTATTACCCCGCCGAGCCGTCCCCTTGATAGGCTTTGTCTCCACATGACCCATCGATAATTTCAAAAATCGCTCTGGAGAAAAACTAAGTACTGCTTGATTCTGTTCACCCCATTGGTAGAAACAACTATAGGCTGCTGGTAATACTCTGCGCAGGGATCGGTACAGTGCCCAGTTATCGCCATTAAATGGTGCTGAAAAATGTTGGGCAATATTTGTCTGATAGCAATCGCCCTCAGAAATATACTGCTTCACCTTGGAAATTACTTGCAGGTAGTCATCTTTGGGGATGGAGGGACTAAAACGTCGGCTAGCAACCGCATGGCTAGTAACAAAGTCATCGGTTGCAGCATCAGCCTGTTTCAATCGCTGAGTAATTTCTTTGCGAAGGGGTGCGGGACAGTTATGGCGGAAAAATAGCCAAGCCTTCTGTTCGGAGTGATTTAATACCAGTGCCCAACTGTAATTACCTACTCGCATATCTGGAAGGTTATCGGCCTTTTTCAGTGTGCTAGGGAGTGCCTCGATAGAACGGGCCAGATCGTAACCAAAATAGCCTGCCAGACCACCGATAAATGGGTGGCTGTTATAACTTTCATCCACACTACCGGTAGATACGAGTAAATCTTCAGCCAGCGAAAAGGGGTCATCTTCGCTTGAGGTGGTGGTATTTGAAGTAATAATGCGGGTTATTTTCCCGATAGTTTCCAGCACGGTATCAGGCTGAGCACTAATGATATCGAACCGCCCGTATAAGCTACGAGGTTTACCGCTGTCCAGCCAAATCGCATCCGGCATATCACGAACAGCACCAAATAACTTCTCGGCATCTGAGCGATAGGGAAAGTCGACAATATCCACCTGTTTCATGGTGGCCTAGTCTACGGTACTGCCCACCAAATTCAATTTTTGATAACCAAACAATACAAGATAATAAACCAATGACAAGCCTACAAGGGTTGTGAGTTAGCCATAAGATATTTGACCACCTAATGACAACTATTTCATGCTAACCATTGCCCCATAGACTGTAAGGTGGCACTCTCGCCATCACTATGAATTTTCACCCTCTAGACGATACCAGTAATATCAGCGAAGGTTATCTGAAGTGCTTTGCTGTAGCCGGGCGGGATATGCTGCTGGTTCACAGCGCTGGTCAGACCCGCTTAATTCCTAATCGGTGCCCCCATGATGGCTCACCATTAAAAAAAGCTCGTCTTGCGAACGGCTGCATACAATGCCCAAAACACAAGATTGTATTTCGTCTGGATAACGGCGAACCCCTCGGCGGCGAGGCTGTTGCTGATATATCACCACTATCACACTACGAGCTGGTGGAAGAGGGTGGAAAAGTGGGGATCTTAATTAAGTAGATGTTTTGACTGAATAACAACTGGAGCAAATATGTCTTTTTCAACCCCTGATTTATGTGATGACCATCCAAAACTCGTTCGAGTACTGGAACCAATGATGGGTAATTTTGGCGGCAGAGAATCCTTTGGTGGTGAAGTCGTTACGATTAAATGCCATGAGGACAATTCATTAGTGAAGGAACAAGCTGGAAACTCAGGCCAAGGAAAGGTCATGGTTGTGGATGGTGGAGGATCACTGCGACGAGCGCTACTGGGCGATATGATTGCAGAAAATGCCGTTAAGAATGGCTGGGAAGGTATCATTATCTATGGCTGTGTTCGCGATGTAGATGCCTTGGTGACCCTAGATTTAGGTGTACAGGCACTTGCCAGTATTCCACTGAAAACGGATAAGCGGGGTATTGGTGATCTCAATGTCCCGGTAACGTTTGGTGGTGTGACGTTTAATCCTGGTGACTATGTTTATGCAGACAACAATGGTGTCATTGTTTCAAATGAACCACTAGAGAACTGAAAGAGCACATACACATGCCCTTTTTAGTTATTCACATATTGTGTGCTAATCTCGCGGTATGTCTTAAGTAGAAAGAACACTGAGATCGATCGTTGCTGTTAAGGAGAAACTGATGAGAAATATGAAACCAATGCTTGCTGTTGGAATTGCGGCTGCTCTTATTGGCTGCGGTGGCGAGAAAACACCACCCGACCCCTCTATTGTCGCTGGAGAAGCACTGTTTCAGGAAAATTGTTCTGAATGCCACCCAAGAAGTGGCCGTGGTGATTATCTAAAACGTATACCCGCTACGTTGCTGACCCGCAAATCCCAGAGTGAACTGATGCAATGGATAAAGGGCTCTGGAGAACACAGAGAAATGCCATCATTTGATAATCTCACAGATGAAGAAAGGGCAGCACTGGCTAATTATCTCCATAGTCAGATTCTGAAATAATACTTAGTTTCTACTTCTGATGATCTAGGAGTGCCTACATAGTAACTTCCTATATAACCCCGGTTCTGCCGGGGCTGTCGCGTCCTGTAATTTAAGTTGTTTTCTGTCGTTTAATTTCTACTGTTGGTCTTTTCTAAAGAGTTATATCTGGCACCTACATAAAACAAAGGCAAAAAAAAGGAGCTGTTAATAGCAGCTCCCTTAAAAATCCTAAGAAAGGATTATGTGAATATTGATTTTAGCCAAATTGGTTCATGGTGTTGTCTTTACCAGAAGCTTTCAGTGCAGCTAACTATGAAATCATCATTCTACAAATACAATTAGCCAGTAATTATATCGAGGTATGAAACACCAACATCCGCATTAAAATAAGCCATTCCTAATTTACTTAAGTACTCCAAACGGTCTGCTTTCATCAAATCTATTTCAGGTGCACCGAAACCATTCGTCTGATAAATACCCGCCAGATAAGCCATAAAGTTTTCACCCTCTTTCACTAAGAGTAAGCTTGCTGCACCCACGTCGGGTTTTACTTGGGCATTCAATGCTTCTGGGAGTTTTACTTCAAACACGACTGGCTGCTCATCACCCTCAACTCGCACACTGCGCTCTCTCACAGTTTGCTCAGCCCAGTAAAAAGCTAATTCTTTACTTTGCGTCAAAAAAACCGGCTCAATTGATTCTGTATAGCTATTCCCGATAGTTGCCATGGTTTTTTTGGCGGCGTCCTTCAACGCTTTATCTCCGGAGCGTTTCAAGCCCTGCTCTTTGATTGAGTCGACCAGCGCCGAGGAAGTACCGTGATACCAGATATCACTCGTAGCAAACCCTTGTTCGGTTAACAAATCTTTAGCATCTTGAAGAAAAGTAGGTGTATCAGTCATATTAGAAATCACTTAATCAGTTTGCAGTAGAAAGCAGGTTGGAATTCTAACGTACAAAGCCATTCGATTCTTTCGTAGGGATAGTTAGAAGCCATCCTAGTCATAAACCTATCCATAAAAAAGGCGACACCTTATTCAAGGAGCCGCCTTTATGTCCAAGGATGGACATAACCCTGGTTATGCAGAAGCAATCACCAGGACCTTCACTTAAAAACTAATTCAGCTTAGCCGAACTGGTTAGACGTGTTTTTCGCGCCGCCAGCTTTCAAAGCGTTCTCACCAGCAAAGTATTCTTTGTGGTCGTCGCCCATGTCAGAACCAGACATGTTTTGGTGCTTAACACATGCGATAGTTTGACGGATCTCTTTACGCTGTACGCCTTCAACATAGCCCAGCATACCTGCATCACCGAAGTACTCTTTAGCCAGGTTGTCAGTAGACAGCGCAGCAGTGTGGTAGGTCGGCAGAGTGATCAGGTGGTGGAAAATGTTTGCTTCACGAGCAGTATCAGCCTGGAATGTACGGATCTTGTCGTCGGCACGGGCAGACAGCTCAGTTTCGTCGTACTCAGCGCTCATCAAGTTGGCACGGTCGTAGGTAGATACGTCTTCACCGGCTTCAACCATTGCATCAAATGCCTGTTGACGGAAGTTAAGAGTCCAGTTGAAAGAAGGCGAGTTGTTGTAAACTAGCTTCGCATCAGGAATCTCTTTACGCACTTCATTCATCATATCGGCGATGTCTTGAACGTTTGGAGTCGCAGTTTCGATCCAAAGAAGGTCAGCACCGGCTTTAATAGCTTCGATAGAATCGAATACGCAACGCTCTTCACCTGTACCTTGACGGAACTGATATAGACCAGAAGGAAGACGCTTAGGACGAACAAGCTTGCCGCCACGGTTAAAGCAAACATCGCCTTCAGCCATGTCAGCTACGTCAACTTCTTCAACATCTAGGAAAGAGTTGTATTGGTCGCCTTGATCGCCTGGTTCTTTAACCACTGCGATTTCTTTAGTCAGGCCAGCACCTTCAGAGTCAGTACGTGCCACGATAACACCGTTGTCGATACCCAGCTCTAGGAATGCATAACGCAGAGCGCGAACTTTAGAGTGGAAGTCGGCGTGAGGTACGGTGACTTTACCGTCCTGGTGACCACACTGCTTTTCATCAGCAACCTGGTTTTCGATCTGCAGGCAACATGCACCGGCTTCGATCATTTGCTTAGCCATCAAGTAGGTCGCTTCAGCATTACCAAAACCTGCATCGATATCCGCGATGATTGGCACGATGTGAGTCACGTGGTTGTCGATTTGATTTTGAATGTCTTTAGCTTTAACTTCATCACCAGCTTCACGAGCAGTATCCAGAGCGCGGAACAGGCCGCCCAGCTCACGTGCATCAGCTTGACGCAGGAAGGTGTACAACTCTTCTACCAAGCTAGCAACAGTCGTCTTCTCGTGCATAGACTGATCAGGCAGAGGACCGAAGTCAGAACGCAGTGCCGCAACCATCCAACCAGA
>MAAC01009753.1_pt1 | contig 23771 bp, 28 predicted proteins | sample 1115981 | NCBI WGS metagenome assembly MAAC01 (sample SAMN04961126, study PRJNA320927) | seawater metagenome | isolation source: sample BD02T64 sea water enriched with oil for 64 days | place: USA:Gulf of Mexico | collected 2013-07-27
ACGCGCGCGCGGTGGTCTGCGATATCTCTCTGATCGCGCTCAGCGTATGAAAACCAAGGGGTTTTTGATGGGCAGCACCACTGGAGGCGCCCTTGCATCTGTTTACAAACGGTCGTTTAGTGGCGGTATATGAAATTGCAAACGGCCTGTTTTGATGCCTTTAATCGGTTATGCACGCGTCTCGACAGAGGATCAGACCCCCCTGCCCCAGTCGCAGGCCCTGAAATCCGCAGGCTGCGCCGAGATATTCGAAGAGCAAGCCTCGGGCGGCAATCGCGCGCGTCCGGTGCTTGCGCGCGTGCTCGAACGTGTCCAGAGCGGCGACACGCTGGTTGTCGTACGGATCGACCGGCTTGCGCGGTCTTTGTCGCACCTTCTCGAGGTGATTGAGCGTCTGGAGGCCAAAGGCGCTTTCTTCCGCTCCCTGCAGGACCCCATCGACACCTCATCCCCGCAGGGCAAATTTACGCTGCAAGTTCTGGGTGCTGCGGCCGAGTTCGAACGTGCCCTGATCCGAGAACGCACCAAGGCCGGGCTTGCCTCGGCGCGCGCCAAAGGGCGCGTAGGCGGCAACCCTGGACTTCGCGCCAAGGACCCCGCCGCGCTGCGCAAGGTGCAGCTGGCGCGTCAGGACGGCTATTTGGAGCGACTGAACGAGACCGCGCAGGATTGGGTGCCCCATGTGCGCCGCTTGCGACCCGATATCGCCTGGGAAGACGTATTGCGGATCATCAACGGCCCCCTGCCCCATGACCGTCACTGGACTCAGAGCCGCCTGCTACGCGCTGTGAAAGCCTACGTGCGCGACGGGTTTTTGCCTGCCGAGGTGCTGGCCCGGGCCGGACGTCGCGTAACCGACGACCGCCTGCCCGCGATCGTCGCTGGCATAAAAGGCACGAACCCCGACATCACGCTCCAGGCGATCTGTGACCGGCTAGAGGCGATGCGCGAGCGCACACCACGCGGGCGGACTAGCTGGCAGCCCTCGTCCGTGAAGATGTTGCTGGAGCGCGCTGAGAAACTGGGGTTGCTTGACTGAATTCAGTAGTGCCTGCGCTTGTGTCTGTGTGGCTGAACCACACCATATCTAGAAAGAGCTTGCACGAATCTGATAGCTCGGGCAATAGTCTCGATAAATAACGCGCGGTCACATAAAAAACGCGCCCACGAATCGAGGCAGAGATGAGCGAAGCTGAGCAGGACCTGGACATTGCCATCGGGCACTACGCAGAGCTTCTCGCGTCCAATCTTCATGCGCAACGTGCGGCCCACTTCCCTCCGGACGCCAAGAAGGTCATGCGCAGCCTGACTAGCGGCGAGGCGGCCGAGTTGATTGGTGTCGATCATACCTATCTTCGCAAGCTTCATCGAGAAGGAAAGATCGCTGACGTCGAAACCACCGCGGGTAACCACCGGCGGTATACACTTGATGATATCTGGGAGATCCGCCACACACTAGAGGCAAACGCGAAGAAGCCTGGAACCTACTTGCCGGGGCGTCGTGCAGGTGACGAGCTTCAGATTGTCTCCGTTGTGAACTTCAAAGGCGGCTCCGGGAAAACGACAACATCAGCTCACCTTGCGCAGCGCTTGGCTCTCAAGGGATACCGTGTCCTTGCGATCGATCTGGACCCCCAGGCATCCTTTTCCGCGCTGCATGGCATCCAGCCTGAGCTGGACCTGATGGAGGGTGGCACGCTGTATGACGCGGTTCGTTACGATGAACCGGTCCCGATCTCGGAAGTAATCCGTAAAACCTACATCCGAGGCCTCGACCTTATCCCCGGGAACCTAGAGCTCATGGAATTCGAACATGAGACGCCGGCTGCCATCCAGCGAGGCGGCGCCCGAGCGTTCTTTGCCCGTGTGCGTGACGCGCTCGATAGTGTTGAAGCAGACTATGACGTCGTCGTCATCGACTGCCCGCCGCAGCTTGGCTTCCTCACCATGTCTGCCTTGTCGGCGTCCTCCGGGGTGCTTGTCACCGTTCACCCGCAGATGCTCGATCTCATGTCTATGTCGCAGTTTCTGCGCATGACCGCTGATCTGCTTGGCGTCATCCGGGACGCCGGCGCAAACCTTCGTTTTGACTGGCTGCGTTTCCTGCCAACCCGCTACAAGGTGGGCGACGCACCGCAAACTGAGGTCATTGCCTTCATCCGGGGTCTTTTCGGCAGGTCGGTCCTGACCAATCACATGGTCGAATCGACTGCGATTTCGGATGCGGGGCTCACAAAGCAGACGCTCTACGAGGCCGACAAGAAGGAATTCACGCGCCAGACTTTCGATCGCGCGATCGATTCCATGAATGCCGTCAACGACGAGATCGCTGCGATCATCCAGAACACGTGGGGACGCAATGGCAAGAAAGCCTAAACTCGGTCTGCCCTTGCAGACCCTGCGCAACGCACCCGACGCTCTTGAGGGGCGCAGGCTCCGAGGTGGTGTTTTCGAAATCGACCCCGATCATATCGAGACTGCAGGTCGGCTTGATGACCGACTTCAGATCGAGATCGAGGGTCTGAAGGCATCGATTTCCAAGAACGGCCAACGTGTTCCTATCCTGGTGCGCCCGCTTGAGAGTGATCGCTACAGCCTGATCTACGGCCGCCGTCGCCTTGAGGCTTGCAGAGAACTTGGGATCAAGGTCCGCGCAATTGTCACGGAAATGGAGGGCGATCAGGCGTTACGCGATCAGCTGCTGGAAAACCAGGAGCGAAGAGATCTGAGCTTTATCGAACGCGCGCTCGTAGCCGCTGCCTTGCTTGATGGAAACCACCTGGGCGAGTCAGAGCGCACAAACAAAGGCGTTGCTGAGGTTCTCAATCTGACCGAGGCCGGGGTCTCGCAGTTGTTAAGCGTTGTCCGCACTGTAGGAGAGGATCTTGTTCTGGCCATCGGTGCGGCACCTGGGGTCGGTCGACCCCGTTGGGAGGAACTCAAGAAGTGTCTTGGGGCTGCAGATGTGGACCACGAGCGACTCGCAACCTTGGCCAATGAAACCAAGTCGATCCATTCGGGTGGAATCGATGAGAAGTCCGACCGAGCGTTTTTGGCGGTCCTTTCTGCGGTGGGGAAGACCGAGCACTCCACATCCTCGACTCGCTCGCGCGGCCAGCCCGGCATGGTCATTCCGGGGGTAGGTGCTGCAACCGTCACGACCGGACGCCGTGGCAAGCAACTCAAGCTCGAGTTGAAGTCCGAGGAAACTGAATTTGTCAGCTGGCTTGAGGGCAATGCCCCGCAGCTGCTTACCGAGCTTCATGAGCGCTGGAAGCGATCAGAAGACTGAGGAAGAGCAACTAACAAAAAGGAGGCACGATACAGGCAAGAATGAAAAAGGCCCCGAGAAGCTAGCTCCACGAGACCTTTATTAGGTTTCGAACGGGACCAGCCCGCTACAAAACTTCAGTTTTCGCACTTCTGAATGTAGCGATCTGGCCCCTCTCCCGCAAGCGCAAAGCGATTCGCGGGCCACTCAAATTTTGCCTTCGTGAATATATTCATGGAGTACACACCGATTTCGCCGTTTATGCGGCCGATCTCGCACGCCCATCTGCGCGTGATCGAGCGGCCCGAGGCATCTGTCCCGGTCAAGCCTGTCAACAAGTGGGAGCTTCTGCGCGAGCTGTCCAAGGCGCAGGCCGCCTTTGGGGTCTCTGAGCGCGATCTGACCGTTCTTCAGGGGCTACTCAGTTTCTTTCCGGATGACGCGCTTGGCGGAAACACCGAAATGGTCGTCTTCCCATCCAACAAGGCGATCTGCGAGCGGCTGAACGGCATGCCTTGCTCGACGATGCGCCGTCACCTCGCCCGACTGGTAGAGGCAGGCTTGCTCATGCGGCGCGATAGCCCCAACGGGAAGCGCTATGTACGCAAGCGTGGCGAAGAACGAGTGGCCTTCGGCTTCGACCTCTCCCCGCTCTATTGCCGGGCAGAGGAGATTGCACGGGCCGCAGAGGCTGTGCGTGAGGCCGAAGACCGAGTGCGGCGGCTTAGAGAGGTGGTGAGCCTCATGCGTCGCGACCTGGCCGCTCTGGCGGAGTTCGGTGACGAGGTCCAGCCCGGGCTTTGCCTATGGGACGAGCTCCGCGACACGGCCGCCCTCATAGCCCGCGCTCTTCGCCGGAAGCTTTCACTTGAGGATCTATCGGTCTATCGGACTGAACTGGAGACTCTTCTCGATCGGGCGCGCAACGTCATAGATGGTCCTGAAACAGAAGAAATGAACACCAATGATGTTCATTTTGAGCGCCACCATCATAATTCAAATAAAGAATCTAAAGATCTTGAACCTGCCTTAAAAAAAGGCGGAGCGGCGGCTGGCGCTCCAAAAGCTGATCCATGTGAGCCTGAGGCTGACGTTGAAGAGCCGGACACGAGGCGTGTGCCGAAGATCCCACTCCACTTGGTGATCGCAAGCTGTCCGTCGCTCAAGACCTTCTATCAGGGAGATATCCGACACTGGCACCAGCTCTTCGACGCGGCCTGCCACGTACGGCCAGCCATGGGGATCAGTGTTTCCGCTTGGGAAGAAGCGCAGCGCTGTATGGGCCCAGAGCAGGCATCGATCGTCGTCGTGGCCATGTTGGAACGCTTTGCCGATATTAGATCACCTGGTGGGTACTTGCGGGCGCTGACGTCCAAGGCTGCGGCTGGCGAATTCTCTTGCGGCCCGATGGTTATGGCTCTGATCGGTCGGCGAAGTGCGGCTTAACAGCTGTTAAGTTCAGACGGTGCCGGGGCCGAGTTGGCATAACTTAACAGCTGTTAAGTCGACTTTGGGCAACCACACCGTCAACGAGAGGGAAAGGAGTGTTGGTTTGAGGGTGACGGGAAGTGAGATCGGGAGAGTGGCTTCCGGGGCCCGTCGTGGAGAAGATCTGATGACCGAAGCTGTCCAGAAAATCAACCTGTCCCCTTCGCGGGATATCCCTTTTGACAAGCTGATGCTGAGCCAGTCCAACGTGCGGCGCATCAAGGCTGGCGTGTCCGTCGAGGAACTCGCCGAAGATATCGCCCGCCGCGGTCTGTTGCAGAGTTTGAGCGTGCGGCCCGTGTTGGCTGACGATGGTAACGAGACCGGCAAGTTCGAGATCCCGGCCGGTGGCCGTCGGTTCCAAGCATTGTCCCTGCTGGTGAAGCAGAAGCGGTTGGCGAAGACGACGCCCATTCCCTGCGTCGTCCGCGATGCTGCGTCCGATATCCTGGCAGAGGACGATTCCTTGGCCGAGAACATGCAGCGCGTCGCCCTGCACCCGCTCGACCAGTTCCGCGCATTTGTGTCCCTGCGCGACAAGGGTCAGAGCGATGCAGAGATTGCCGCCGCCTTCTTCGTGACGCCGCAAATCGTGAAGCAGCGCTTGAAACTCGCTTCCGTCGCCCCTGCCCTGCTTGAGATCTATGCCGAGGATGGCATGACGCTGGAGCAGCTCATGGCCTTCACCGTGAACCCCGATCACGCGCGTCAGGTTCAGGTCTGGGATGTGATCAATTCATCCTGGAACAAGGAGCCATTCCAGATCCGCCGCATGCTGATCGAGACCTCGGCCCGGGCGTCCGACCGGCGTGCGGTCTTTGTGGGGGTTGAGGCCTATGAAGCGGCTGGTGGCACGATGCTGCATGACCTCTTTCAGGGCGATGACGGTGGCCGGCTCGAGGACCCTGCCCTGCTCGATCGGCTGGTGACGGAAAAACTCAAGGCCGAGGCTGAGACGGTTGCCGTTGAGGGCTGGAAGTGGATCGAGGTCGCACTCGACCTGCCCTACGGCTACAGCCACGGCCTGCGGCCCCTGTCCGGCGATCCGGCACCGATGACGGATGACGAAGGTGCGGCTCATGCCAAGCTGCTCGCCGAGTACCGGGCGCTGGAAGAGGAATACGCGGGGCAGGATGACATCCCCGACGAGATCGACACGCGGCTTGGCGTGTTGGAAACGGAGATGGAAAAGATCGAAACCCGGCCGTTGATCTTCGACGCGGAGGAGATCGGGCGGGCTGGAGCGTTCGTCACGCTCGACCGCTCCGGCGCACTGGCAGTCTATCGCGGGTATGTGCGTCCAGAGGATGAGCCCGTTGAGGAGACCGCGGTCGAGGATGGTACTGATCCTGCGGTGGCGGGGCAGGGGGATGATCGTGATCTGACCGATGGCCATGGCAGTGCCGCTCATGGCGGAACCGTCATCATGTCGGGTGGCCAGCCGATTGGTGGCGACCTGCCGGAGGATGAGGATGACGGGGTGTTGAAGCCGCTGCCCGAGCGGTTGGTCATGGAGTTGACGGCCCACCGGACGCTGGCGCTGCGTGAAGCGATCGGGCGCTCGCCGGATGTCGCGCTGACGCTGCTGCTTCTGAAGCTGGTGACGGACACCTTCCGCACCTCCTCTGCTTCGGGCAGCTGTCTCGAGGCATCCGTGCGTCAGGTCTATATGTCAGCGCAAGCGCCCGATCTGAAGGACAGCGGGGTGGCCAAGCTCGTCGACGAGCGTCATGCGGAATGGGAAGCCGATCTGCCGCTTGGGGATGATGCAGCACTCTGGGACTATCTGACGGTCCTCGACCAGGGCAGCCGTCTGGCTCTGCTGGCGCATTGCCTCAGCTTCGGCGTCAACGCGCTGCATGAGAAGGTGAACCCTTACGAGGCAGGCATCTCCGCAAGCGGTCTGACCCGGCGGATGGCGCATGCCGATCTTGTGGCGCGTGCCACAGATCTCGACATGGTCGAGGCGGGATGGGAGCCGACGGTGGACACCTATCTCAATCGCGTGCCCAAGACCCGCATCCTCGAGGCCGTGCGCGAGGCGAAAGGGGAGGGGACTGCCCAGCTCCTCGCTCACCTGAAAAAAGGCGAGATGGCCAGTGAGGCCGAGCGCTTGCTGAAGGGCAGCGGCTGGTTGCCCGAGGTCCTGCGCCGGAACGATCTCGTGGCGCTGGACGGTGAGGACTGTGCCGAAGGGCAGGGGGCGGATGCCGAAGCGACTGACAGCGTCAGTGAAGCTGACCTTCCTGCATTCCTGACGGATGACCTGCCTGCTGAAAGCGCGTCGATGCTGGCCGCCGAGTAACGAAGTCCAGCAGGGGGCGGATATTCCGCCCCAAATCACCCTATAATATAACAATACCAATAAGATGAGTGCGATTGCTCGCATTCGGAATGAGGAATCATGTCTGCAAGAACCATCATCGACACAGCCCCCTTCGGGGCGCTCATTCGCTACACCGACGGCAGTCCCAAGCCACCGGCACGCTTCACCAAGAAGCTGGCGGACTGGGAGCGCTCGAACGGTGTCGGCCGCCTTGTAAAAAGGGAACCACCCCGGCCGTACGCGACCTGGACGGCACCCGCGTCGTTCACGCTGCATGAGGGCAACTTCTCCTCGGACGGGGTGATCCTCGTTACCATCATGCGCAGCCATTCCACTGACAGCGCCCTCGCCTTCGACGTAGCGGAGGAGCCGAAGCCCGGGCAGCAACGCGTGGCTTGAAATCGTCGGCGATGAAACTAGCGAAAGGGCAGGGGGCGCGGACTTGGCCGCCTGTAACCGAGGGGCCCGCCCAAGCGCGGGCCTCTTATCCATCACGACCTTGTCCCGCCATGTCGTGGGGCGCCAAAGGAACCATTCCTAAGGAAGGACGTATCCAACCAAGAGCTTGGTCGGGAGGCTTGCGGCAAAAGCATCAGCGAGACAACCGGCTCCAGTCTTCATAGGTTGGACCCGTCGGAACGACCCGCCGGGTTCGGGAGCGCAGTAAACGGTTAGGTCCAGTCTGGTGGCGCTGGCGCTCTTATTGACAAGCTTTGGCAATCTATGCCATCGTCATTCGAAAGGAGATCAAGACCATGGCAACGATGAATGTCTCATTGCCCGATCCGATGAAGACCTGGGTCGAGGCGCAAACCAAGGATGGGCGCTATAGCAACGCCAGTGACTACGTTCGCGATCTGATCCGGCGGGATCAGGACCGCCACCGCGCCATTGCGGAGCTGCAGCAGCTCGTCGATGAGGGCATTGCCAGTGGTCCCGCAAGGCACCTGGATTTCGAAGCATTTCTTGCCCTCAAGCGAGATCAGAATGCCGACACAAACGGTCACTGAATACCGACTGTCTCCCGCAGCATTGAGCGATCTGGACGCGATCTGGGATTACACCCTGCGCCTCTGGTCTGTTGGCCAGGCTGAAACCTACATCCGCACGATTGCCAGTGATATGTCCTTGCTGCTCCGACACCCTGAAATCGCGCGCGAACGGCTCGAAATTCGCCCGCCGGTGCGGGTGTACCGCTCAGGGTCCCATCTCATCATCTATCGGATCGAAGCCAGCTGGCTGGATGTGTTGCGTATTGTGCATGCGCGGCAAAATTGGACGGCTTATCTCAACGAATGATCCTGTCCTTCTGTCCCACAAGCCGACAGTCGACATTTTTCTATCACATGAGGATTTGACCATGAAACCCGCTGACGAAGACCGCATCGCGGCCAATCTTGCGAAGATCATGGCCATGATCTGCATCCGCAATTCGCGCCTCGAAGACCTGCACGCAGGCACGGTGCCAACAACCAGGACGGGGGATTATTCCGATGTCCTCGTGATCGATGCCGAGGGCCGCGAAATACCATGGCTTGAGGCCGCCCATATCGACGACGCCCAGATGGCAAGACTGATGCGGGACATCGTCAATCGCCTGTTCACGTTTCACATCAAGAGCGATGATCCGAGTTTCCGGGATGACCTAGATCGTTGGATGGCTGTCGCTGGCAAATGGGACGATCCGGTGCTGGATCAGGCCTTCCTTGATGCGGTGGCCAGCTTGAAGTCCAGCCCGAACAATTAGATCAGCACCCGGTGTCACTGTGCCAGCGCCGGGCTGCTTGCCAATAGGCGGTGCTCTCACATTAGCCTGCGTTGAGAGTAAGAGCGGAGCTGGTTTCTTTTGACACCGATTTGCCTCCCGATCGGAATGATAAGCATTATCATTTGCAAATTCAATAGCTTGAATAGTTCTTTGTCGGCCTGTAATTCACATGCCTTTATATGGAAACAAAAATGCCTTCTGCGCTTAAACTCGCTTTTGGAAGTCTTGTCGTTGGGAGCATTATTCTCGCGTTAAAGACACTGGCATGGCTGATGACAGGCTCCGTGGCGCTGCTCTCGGACGCGCTCGAAAGCACTGTGAACCTCGCTACTGCTTTCGCCGCGCTCGTTGCAATACGGATCGCGGCCCGGCCTGCGGACGCAAATCATCCCTTTGGCCACCACAAGGCGGAGTTCTTCAGCGCCGTCCTGGAAGGTGTGATGATCATCGTTGCGGCGATATTCATTCTGCTGGAGGCCTATGAAGGCTTCCAAAGCCCTCGCGCGATTGGTGCTCCGATAGAGGGCCTTTTGATTAACGGAACGGCCACGATGCTCAATGCGATGTGGGCCTTCGTTCTGGTTCGAAGAGGGCGTCTGCTGAAATCTCCCGCGTTGGTCGCCGATGGGAGGCATCTATGGACCGATGTGTTTACGTCCGCAGGCGTCGCGATGGGAGTTCTTCTTGCACTGGCTACCGGATGGTGGGTCCTTGACCCGCTAATGGCTGCATTGGTTGCGATCAATATCATATGGTCTGGTTCTCGCGTCGTGAAAGAATCGCTAAGCGGCCTGATGGACGAGGCGGTTCCAGAAGAGATTCTGGCCAGCATACGTGAAGCCATCTCAATCGAAGCGGCCGGCGAGGTCGAAGCGCACGATCTCAGGACCCGTCATGCGGGTAGTGCGACATTTGTAGAATTCCATCTTGTGGTCCCAAGCGACATGACGGTTTTTGACGCTCACGAGATCTGCGATAGAGTTGAAGTTGGCATCGCCAAAGCGATTCCAGATGTGCGTATTACCATCCATGTAGAACCCGAGCATAAGTCAAAGCACACTGGAATTGTCGTGTTGGAATAGAGCGCACTGGATGGCCACCAGATATTCCTTTCTGATATCGCTAGTTTGGCAATTCCAGAGAAGGGTTGTACCCGTCCGCCGAATGCTACTTTCTACTCGGCTATAGTGCCCAGTAAACGCCGGATATGCTCCGGGCCAGTCGGCCGGATCCCTGTCGGGTTCAGCGCTTTGATCGAATAATAGCCTCGCGTTATGTGATCCATGTTTACCGTTTCCGCGACGCCCGGCAGCCGCAGTACGCGTTCCATATGCGCCGAAAGATGCGGGTAATCCGCGATTTGCCGGCGGTTGGTCTTGAACAATCCGTGATAGGCTGCGTCGAACCGGATGAGCGTCACGAACGCACGAATATCGGTTTCGGTCAGCTTGTCGCCGAACAGATACGGGCGGTCGTCATCGAGGCGCGTCTCCAATTGATCCAGCATCGCGAACACCCCATCGACGGCTTCGTCATAGGCCTCCTGACTGGAGGCGAACCCGGCCTTGTAGACCCCGTTGTTGAGATTCTCGTAAACCTGCCTGTTCAGCACATCGATCTTGTTGGACAAATCGGCTGGATAGAGGCGGATTTCTGACGGGGCGATCGCTTCGAACGCCGTATCGAACATCCGCATGATATCGGCGCTTTCGTTGTTTACCATGACGCCCCGCTTCATGTCCCACAGAACCGGCACCGTTGCACGGCCTGAAGCATGCGGATCGGCGCGGGTGTAGAGCTCATGGATATATTTTGATCCGTAAAGCGGATCCTCATCTGCGCCGGGATAGTCGCCAAATTGCCAGCCCTGATCGGTCAGCGTCGGATTGAGCACCGTGACCGGGATCATATCCTCAAGCCCCTTGAGGCGGCGTGCGATCAGAGTGCGCGAGGCCCAAGGACAGATCAGCGCGACATAGAGCCGATACCGCCCAGCCTCGGCCTCGAAGCCACTCTCGCCCGTGGGGCCGGGGCGTCCGTCGGGGGTGACCCAGTTCCGGAACTCCGAAACCTGGCGTATGAAACGCCCTTGTTCATCAGCCTTCTGGACCGGCTGCCAGTTCTCGACCCATCTTCCATTCACAAGCATGTCTTGTCTCCTTTTTTACTATCAGCTTCGCAAAGCGCATCACTGCGCCAGCGCGAAGGCGGTGCCCCAGGGATCGATGAAGCGGTCGCCGCCAAGGCGCTGCATGATCGTCTGCCGCGCCGAGGGATCGACGCCAAGAGTGATCTCATCGAGTCCCGCTTCCGAAGAATCCCGCTTGCCGGCCCGGCGGCTGTTCCAGATATTGCCGGCGAGCTGGTGGTGGTAGCCGCCACTGCCGTAGAAGCTCGCGCCCGGATACGACGCGGCGATGTCAAAGCCGAGGGCATCTCGGTAGAAGCGATCCGCCTCTTTCGTGTCGCCGACCTGCAAGTGAACGTGGCCGATGATGCCGCCTTTCGGGAAACCGGCCCAAATCCGACCTTGCGCTGTGCGTATCAGATCCTTGAGGTCCAACGGGTCCGTGGCCATGCGGATATCGCCGGCGCTATCGCGCCACTGGCTTGGCGGTCTGTCGACATAGACCTCGATGCCATTGCCTTCGGGATCGGCCAGATAGAGCGCTTCGCTGACGATGTGATCCGATGCGCCCTGCAGCCGCACGTCCGTTTCGGCCACATGGCCAAGCCAGCGGGCCAGATCGCCGCGCGAGGGCAGCAGCAAGGCGGTGTGAAACAGCCCTGCCTGTTTGGGATCGCGTGGGCGCAACGCCGGGTCGCCATCAAGATGGAGCAGCGGTGTTTCTTCGGTGCCCAGTGTGACGCTGCTTCCGGCCTCTGCCAGCGGCACCAGCCCCAGAACGTCCCGGTAGAAGGATGAAACGGCATCGAGTTCCCGCACCCTGAGCCGAACGGTATCGATGCGGATCGGCGCGGCATTCATGTCGAACTTTTCGGTTGAATTGGTCATCGTGAAACCCCTTTGCGGAAGCGTGCGGGGCTGATTGCCCCGCACCATGAGGACGGATCGGATCAGGTCCGGCTGCGCTTGAGTGCATAGGCACCGTCGCCCAGCAGGGCCTGCACGACCAGTGTGATCGCCCAAAACGCCGGATACTCCCAGCCGCCGCCTTCATTCGAGAAGAAGAAGCCGGCCGCGCCATGCGGCGCGTAGATCGAGCCGAGCAGGACCGGCACCAGCGCGAGCGACACCCAGCGGGTCCAGACGCCGAGGATCAGCGCGACGCCGCCGGCAAGCTCCGCCGCCATCACGAGATAGGCAAGCGCACCCGGAAAGCCGAGGCTTTCGAAGAAGGCGGCTGTCCCCGTCGGCGTGAAGATCGCCAGTTTCAGCCAGCCATGGGCGATGAACAGTATCCCCAGAGAGACGCGCAGGATTGTGGCTGCCAGATCGGCATTCGCCACACCGGGAATCACCGGTGATTGAAGCGCGTTATGATGGTTCACGTTGGACATTGTCTTTTTCCTTTGTTCGGGAGGTTGGGTCAGGCGGCGAACTGCCAGCGCGGCGCGATCTCGGTACCTTTTCCGAGCACATAGCCAAACTGGATATTCAGAAAGCCAAGCGGCTCGAGCTGACGGGCGGTGGACAGGGGGCCGGCATCGACCGGGTCGAACCCGGCCTCTGCGGCCAGCGTTTTGACGGTGTCGCGCGCCGTCTCGTTGTCGGCGGCGACAAAGGTCTGCAACGGTTGACCGGCCAGCTTGATATCCCCGGCATAGTGCTGGGCGAAGATCGTGTTGAAAGCCTTCACGACGGATGCCCCCGGAACCAGCGCGGCGATTGCCTCGGCGGCCGACGTGGTGGTGCCGAGTTGCAGGGCCGAGAAATCCTCGGTGACGGGGTTGGACACATCGATGACGATCTTGCCGGTGAAGTCTGCCTGATTGGCGATTTCGGCAGCCGACCCATAGGGTGTCGCGAGGATGACGATATCGGCCTCATTCACGACGTTTGCCACATCGTCGGCGCGACCATAGGTCCCGACCTCATGTTTTGTTTTGCTCAGGACATTTGCCAGACCGGATCCGACATTGCCGTTCCCGATGATTGCGATTTTCATGACTTGCTCCTTTCAGTGCGCGCTTTCACGCGCTGATTGATCTGTCAGGAAGATGCACCTTGCCATCAATCAATGAAATGACGACTATAGAGAATGACTATCCGCAAAATGTACTAAGTGATTTACTTTGGACATCGTCGACGAACTCCGGGCTTTCGTGGCCACCGCGCAGACTGGCTCGTTCACTGCGGCTGCCCGTCAACTCGGCGTGTCGAACCGACTGACCTCCAAATATGTGGCTGAGCTCGAGCATCGCCTTGGCGTGCGACTGCTTCAGCGGACGACAAGAAAGGTGGGGCTGACGCCGGCGGGTGAGGACCTGATTGCGCGGGCGCCCGCGCTCCTGGATGATCTCGATGACCTGCTCGGCAGCGTTGCCGAAGGATCGCGCGGCCTGACCGGCGTCATTCGCATTTCAGCTCCTGTGACGTTCGGCGAAGTCTATGTTACGGGGATGCTGGCACGGTTTGCCCGGCAGAACCCGGCTCTTACGCTCGATTTGCGGCTCGATGACCGCTATGTCGATCTGGCCAGCGAAGGCATCGACCTGGCTTTTCGCATTGGCCGGTCCGAGATGCTGTCGCTCAAGACGCTCAGGCTTGGCAGCTTCAGCAGCCTTCTGGTGGCCAGCCCCGACTATATCCGAGCACACGGGAAACCCGGCTCGCCCGAAGACCTCGCCAACCATACCTGTGTTGTGGACACCAACCGGCGGGTTCCGCACAGATGGGTCTTCGAAAGAAACGGGACCGAGACAGTTGTTCAGATCCGGGGGCGTTTTCAGGTCAACTCGGCGCGCGCTGCCATGGATCTGGCCGTCGGCGGCTTGGGGATCGCCAACATCCCGCGGTTCGCCTTGCGCGACACCATAGAGACCGGCGCTCTGGTCCCCTTGCTGGAGGAATTCGGAGGCGACAGCGGTCCTGTCAGCGCGGTCTATCTAGAGGGTCGGGTCCTGCCACGCAAGATCCGCACACTGATCGACTTCGCCGCCGAGGATATCCGGTCTACCGCGATCCTCTAGAGCATCGAGCCGTTAACTTGATCCATATCCTGCTTCGCAGAAGTAATTCCAGCTTTCCTGCGGTGTGGACAGATCGCAGACTTCCGCGAGTGCGTCGAACATCTGGTCGAATGTTCTGGCCCCGGCCCGCCGCAGGTGCGCTTTGAGTTTCGAGAACGCCATTTCGATTGGGTTCAAGTCGGGTGAGTACGGCGGCAGATTGTCAATCTGCACCAAAACTGAGTCAGAGCCGATCATCAACGCCGACAGCTCAGTTTGTGAAGGCATCGATAAGGTTGATGACGGAGAGGATCTTTCTGGTGTCACGATCAACCCGATAGGCCCGGTTGCCCTCGCGATAATAGCGCCAATCGTCACGTGGTTCTAGATTTAGCCTACGGGGATCGCGAATAACCACGTAATCACCGATGCGAAGGATGTCCCCGATTCTAGAGCCGTAGTGATCATAGGTCTTGCGTGCCTGCCCCGGCGGCACACAGGGCGGGTTCTTTTTTGCAAGTCCCGGCGGGCAATGTCCTGCAAATCCGTTGTGGTGGTCGCCGCGCGCCTTGCCCTTGCCGCGCCTAGGGTCTGCCGATGCAGACACGGCGGCCATTGACACGGCTGCAATCGCCATTACGGCCAGTGTTCGAGAAAATCTCATAGCTCGCTCCGTTTCAAGTGTTGTCGGATAGATAGCGCTGAGCACGACAGAAGTCAGGCATAACGAACATCACCAGGCCATAATGCAGCAGAAACGGCGAGCTTCCGCCGGCCTCGTTGCCGCCTGCGAACAACGAAAGGCTGGGTCGATAAGCCTGGACGGCCCGGGCTTGAGCTAAGTCAGTTTAGCATTCGGCATGATGCGGGCTGAGCTGGACCGTGGTGCTTGCGGCCTTAATTGCTTATCTCGGTGCGGTGCGGTGCGGGAGCCGAAGCCCAATAGCGTGTCCAGTGCAATCATCACGCTACTTGCGTTGTTCCTGCCTGGCTTTGTGCGAGAACAGGACCGCGCTTGATCTGCTGACAAGCATGCAGGCGTGTCCCGAGTTCGCGTCTCGGGCGCGCAACACGGGCGGATTTTTCAAGGATTGGGGTGATATGCATCGGTTTGCCGACCATCTCATGCTCATGGTCGGAATTTCGGAGCATGCCTGGAACGTGACGCAGGAGCGAATGGGAACACAGGTGGCAACGGCGGCGTTTGCGCTCGTGTTCGAAAAGCATGGCACGGGTGAGGTTGCTTCGCCGGGCGGATGGCGGGGCGGCATGGCTGAGGAGGCTGGGGCAAGAAATCTGCACCTCAAACACTGCTTCTATTGCAGACTTGACCGTAAGGCAACGTGACGCTTCACGATCGAAAAATGCACCGTGTGGACAGTTGTAGGCAGGCCTTCAGGAGGATTTCTGCCTATATGCGTTGCCGACCCTGCCTGCCGATCTGAATTGGCTGTGCCAAATCAAAGGCTTCTGGAGATGACACGGTCTTGAGCATTTTGTTGAGGGCCCTTTGGTTTTGAGAAGGGCAGGGTCCGTACCCAGGAAAAGAGAAAGTGTTCTTCGGGTTTTGTGACTGACGGATGAGGGCCTTTGGGGTCCCTCAGATGGGTCCGGGCCGGATTCCGGTCTGTCTTTCCTGATGAAGGGCATTCCGATGCAAACAGGTGTCTTGCGCGTGTTACGCGCGACCGCTGCCTCGTGGTGGCGGCACAAGGAACTACGCCGAACTGGCCAGACGGGCCAGGCACTGCAGCTCGAGCGCGAGACCGTCCTGCGTGATCTCGGCTATCTCAGGCAGGCGGCGACGCTGCCGAATGCCCATGTGATCTGCGGAGAAGGCGGGACATTCATCCATCTTGGTTGGACCACCGTGTCGACCTTCGCGCCGATCGAGCGCGTTCCCTTGGCCACTCTTGCGGTCGCAAGAGGGACCCCGTTCATCGATATCCGACCCGTCACCGATGTGATTGCCTTCGCGAACCTGCCGCGGGTGGCGTGGGACGGATCGGTCGACCCTGAACCCTGGGGCCCCGGCAGTTCTGTATCGCTGACCACCTACATCGACACGGTCGAAGGGCTCGGCGCGAGGATCCTCAACGATCCGCGGTCCCATCAGTCAGCCTGATCACCATTCCCTCTCACCAAAACTCGAAAGGAGGCCAGCCATGGCCCGATCCCGCACGCCCAAATTCGATGCCTCCGAGGTCATCACAAACGAAATCATCCGCATCATCGAGCGCGGCGTCCTGCCGTGGCGCAAGCCATGGACCGCAGGTGGCAGCTCTCGTCCCCTGCGCGTGGGCGGAGAACCCTACCAGGGAGTGAACAACTTCCTGCTGACCATGCGGACCGTGATGGCGGGCCACAGTTCGCCTTTCTGGATGACGCTGCCGCAGGCCAATGCGTTGGACGCAAAGGTCCGCAAGGGCGAGAAATCCTCTGTCGTCGTCTATTACGGTCAAAGCCGGAAAGACGCGGGCGGCGATGAGCATGACCGCAGCGACGGGGATGATCACTCCGAGGAAGCCCGTATCTTCCGCTTCCAGAAATCCTACCGCGTGTTCAATGCCTGCCAGATCGAGGGCTTGCCCGACAGCTTCTTCCCCGATCCGGAGCCCGTGCCCGAGCATCCGCCGTCCGAGCCCATCCCGCACATGCAGGCGTTTTTCGATGCCATCGACATCACAACCGTCTTCACGGGCACGGAGGCGTACTATTTGCCCCCCGTGGACAAGGTTTACATGCCATCCATCACGCGGTTCCAGGACCCGCGCAATTTCTACGGGGTCTGGGCCCATGAGCTGGCCCATGCCACGAAGGCCCCCCATCGACTGAACCGTGATTTCGGGTTCTCGAAGTTTGGCAACACGTCCTATGCGCGCGAGGAGATCGTCGCGGAATTGACCTCGGTGTTCCTGGGTCAGACGCTGGGTTTTACCGCGCATACGCTCGAGATGAATGCCGCCTACCTCCACAACTGGTTGCGCGTTCTTCGGTCGGACAAGGGCGCGATCTTCCGGCACGCCGCGGACGCGCAGCGGGCCTGCGACTATCTGATCGCCAGATCGGAGGCGTGCAGGGCAGGGGAGGGCGCTGAGGCAGCATGACCTATGCTTTGCCGCAACGCAGAAAATGGCAGCTTCGAGCCCAAAGCGCCTGATGTTGCGCGATTCACCAGCGACGGCTTCAGCAATGAATATTAGCTGTTGCCAATCGATAAATTCAAGGAGTTGTACGGGTTGCGGGCATCAGTTTGTGCATTCGAGGTGTCACGCCTTTCCAATTTCCCGCCATCGCGGTTCTAAGGAAACCAACTTGCACAGCCCGGTTCACGATTTGGTAGTCAGTTCAACCACGCCAGATAGATTGCCATGAAAATCCACACCACGACAATCTGTGCCACCATGGCAATAATCAGAAACTTTGTCCGGTTGTAGTCCTTTTTTACATCGATCTTTTTCATTGGTGAATACTCCAGTTTGCAGGACCGTGCTGTCTTTTACATATGTGGGAGCTGAACCGAATACAAGCGACAAGAATGCAATGCTGCCATGCCCGATTCGTCCCGCACAGCGGACTATTGGAACTGTTTGGTTCGGGCAGGTTTGGACCGGGTTCCTCCGCCCGGCGGAAAAGAAAAAGCGGGCTTTGAGAAGGGTGTTTCAACTTCTCAAAGGAGATCCCCATGTCCATGACCGTTCAACCCCAGCCAGACCGTCCGGATCAGAGTGTGATCGCGGCGCAGAACGACGCGTTTCGCAAGCTCGCGTGCCTTGGGGTGCCGCCCGCGCAGCCCATCCAGGGCCGGATGCATGTCACCCGCTCGCTTATGGAGGCCAGCGACGGCTTCATGGCCGAGGCGGTGAAGGCCACCGGTGCGTTCGATACATTCGAGCCTGAGAATGACCCGGAAGGCTGGCATGATTTCGGGGCGGTCGAGATCCGGGGCGAGACCGTGTTCTGGAAAATCGACCTCTATGAAGCAGACTCGGATTTCCGCTACGGGGCTGAGACCCCGGACAATCCCGCCACCACCATGCGCGTGCTGACCATCATGCTGGCGCGCGACTGGTAGAAGGGCAGGGGACTCCTCCCCCTAACACCCCAACAAATGAAGGCCCGCTGGCCCTTTAAAGGGAGAGTGGGCCTTTTGTCGTGGTGATCCCCGAAGCCGGGGATTGGTCACGCGCACCTGCGCGGGCCGCATCTTACCCACCGAGAAGGATATCCCATGACCACAAGCTTTGCCCCCCTCACCGTCGCGATTGGCGATCTGGTCCCGCATCCCGCCAATGTGCGCAGCAAATCCCCGGAAACCTATGATCCTGAGAACATCGCCCATCTAAAGGCCAGCATCGCTGTGCTGGGCCTGCTCCAGCCGCTCCTCGTCCAGAAGATCGACGGCAAATACGCCGTCCTGGCCGGTGGCCGACGTCGTGCCGCGCTGAAGGAGCTGGTCGCCGACAAGGTCGCCAAGGGGTTCACGGCGAAGACCAAGGTGGACTGCCGCCTCGTGCCGGAAGACTGCGACGTCACCACGGCACTGTCGCTCGCCGAGAACATCACCCAGGCGCCGATGAACGCAATCGACGAGTTCGAGGCCTTCGCCCGGATGATGGAGGTCGACGGCCAGACGCCCGAGACGATCGCAAAGACCTTCGGCACCACGGTGGCCGCCGTGAAAGGCCGGTTGCGCTATGGCCTTATCCACCCCGACATCCGCGCCGCGGCCCGGGGCAAGGTGATCACGCTCGACACGATGAAGGCCTTCGCCGAGCATCCGAGCCAGGAGGCGCAGCGCGAGGTTTTCGAGGCGCTCACGAAGGACGGCGGCTATCTGCAGGCCTACACCGTCCGTCAAGCACTCAAATCCCGCGGCGTGCAGGTCAGCGACGATATCGGGGCTTTCGTGCGCGCGGACTACGAGGAACGCGGCGGCGCCGTCGCGGCTGATCTTCTGGAAGAGCATTCCGTGCTTGAGGATGCGGCGCTGGTCGAAACCATCCTGCTCGAGAAGCTCGGTGCCGCCGCCGAAAAGGCTCGCATAAAGCTGGGCTTTGCCTGGGCCGATGCGATGGTGCGCTATGATTACGCGACCATGGCCGACTATGGCCGCGTCTATCCCGGCCCGATCGAGCCTGATGAGGCAGCGCAAAAGCGCGTGGATGAGATCACCGCCGAGCTCGAGAAATTGCAGCTCGAGATGGAGGATGAGGCGCTCGAGGACGGTGCCTACAATGCCGTTTACGACCGCGTCGACGCTCTGGAAGAGGAAGCCCGCGATCTGCAGGAGGCCTACAGCGCCGAGGACCTCGCGCGGTCTGGGGTGATCGCGTCCTGGTCGGGCGGGCAGATCACGCTCCATGTGGGCCTCGTCCGCCCGGAAGACACCGTGAAAGAGGAGGGCGCGCGCGGCTCCTCGGCTAGCCCGACCGGGGAGGAGGCCCCGGACCAGGGAGAAATCACCTACCCGGCCTCGCTGGCCGAGGACCTCAAGACTGAGCGAGCCATGGCCCTTGGCGCCGCGATGGCGCTGCATCCGGAGGCCACGCTCGATCTGACGCTCTTCAAGCTGGTGAGCGACGTTCTGGCCAGCGGCATGAGTGTTACGCAGGCGATCAAGGTCGAGGCCCGCAAGGAATACCGCAGCCATGCCAAGATGGACGAGATCGACGAGACCTCGCTCGAGCAGGTGGCGGCGACGCATGATGTGCTTGACCTCTCCTGGCTCGATGACACCCGCGCGCCCGCCGATCAGTTCGCGGCGTTTCGCGCGCTGGAGGCAGGGGAGAAGGCCAAGCTGGTCGCCTTTGCCACCGCCAGCACCACCCAGTCCTGCTTCGCGCGGGACCGCCAGCGCGACAGCCTGATGCATGCGTTCGAGATCGAGATCATGCCCGATATCCGCGCCCACTGGACGCCGAATGCGGCGCTCTTCAACCGCTTCAAGAAGGCCTGGCTCCTGAAGATCCTCGGCGAGGATCTGGGTCTGGCCCAAGAGGCTGTGACGCTGGCCTCGTCGAGCAAGAAGGAGATCGTCGCCTTTTGTGACAAGCTCTTCGCAGAGCCCTTCGCCACGCTCACGGACGCGCAGCGCGCTGCCGTGGCCGCCTGGTGCCCGCCGATGATGCAGACCGCCGGTGTCGCCTTTGGTGAGGCGGAGCCCACTGCGGAAACCCCGGAGCCTGACAGCGAGGTCGCGCAAGCGGCCTGAGTCCTCACGCGACCCGCGCGTGGATCTTGCCACCCGCGCGGGTCGACCCTTCCAAACCAAACAGAAAGACATCCCCATGGCTATTCTCAAGTTCTCTGCCTCCGCTGTTGCGGCGCAAATCGCACATGCGCGTGCCTGCAAGACCTTCCTGCCCAACTGGAACGGGCCCGTGGACAGGCCGGCCCTGATCCTCATCGTCGGCAATGGTGTGCATCTGCGCTCAAACGGCATCGATGGCACGACCACCCGTATCGTTACCACCGAGCAGGCCGATCCCTCCTTCGCCTTCGCCGACGGCATGAACCCGTTTCGGGACACCGACTGGATGGCGCAGCGCCGCATGGCGTTTCGTGATCTGACCGGCCAGTTCTACACCGACATCCTGGATGATGTGCAGGTGCTCATCGACCGGGGGCGGGGGGCGATCCGGCTCGCCACCGATGGCCACAGCATCCGCGTTTTCGTGCGCCGGGCCTCGGACTATCTCATCGGCGGGACCTACGAAGTGCCCTCGGGCCTCGGCGGCTTCTTCCGGGTCATCCTCAAGGATGCCTGCGATACCTTCGCGATCGTGCAGAACTGCGGCAATTGCGAGGATTTCGACGCCATGCAGCCCTACCGCGTGCCGCTCGATGCGCTGATGGAAATCGATGACCGGAGGGCGGCGTGATGGGTTGGCTCTTCTACACCGACGGCCGCGTCCAGACCTACGCAGATGAGAAAGCGGAGATTGCTCGGCTGTGCACCTTCGAGGGCGAAAGGCGCAAGACGGAACTGGTCAAAGCCTGCAAGGTGGGTTCGACTTGGTACGCGGCGGCAAAGGTCACATATATCGACGGCACCCCTGTCGAAGACACGACCTATGTCACCGATGCGGATGGCTCCATCACTTTCGCCGCCGTATTCCTTACCCGATATGATGACGGCAGCTGGGGCTACAAGAACATGGAGGAAAGCGCGGGACCGGTCGAATCCCGCGCGCCACTGAGCCTATTGGCCCTGCTGTCCGAGCTGAAAGACCCAGACAGCTATGCTCATGCCTGGCGCCAGCGCTGCCAGGACAGGACTGGGCTGCGATCCCGGACTACGAGGAAGGCGACAAGATCAAGCTCGCAGCACCTGTGACGCTCACCGATGGCAGTACCTGCCAGATTGTCACCGCGACCCACTACAGGCGCGGGCGGCAAAAGCGCCGCTGCTACCGCATCGAGGAAACTGGTGGGCTCGTGCGCCTGTCGAAGGCCTCGCTTGCGGGCTCGGAGCTGCTCAGCTCCGCGAAAGGTGCGGCTAGCCCGGTGCTGGCGGAGTTCCTGACGAGGCGAAATTAGGTCCTGCGCCGGACGGGTCATCGACCTGCCCGGCGACAGCAGATGCTGCGGCTTGTCTTGACAAGGCAATGCAAATGCATTACCTATCGCAGGCAGCAAAGATCCCTCTCTTTCAGGAGACTGCCATGACAGCGCTCGCACAAGATGTCTCGAAACTCACGGATCGGTATCAGACGACCGTGCCGGCGGGTGTTCGCAAGCAACTCAAGCTGGGCAAGGGCGACCAGATTCGTTACTGCACTGAGCCGAGTGGCAGGGTCTATATCGAGCCCGTGCGCAGCGACGAGGAAGATCCCGTGCTCGGAGCCTTTCTCGATTTTGTCGAGGCCGATATCAAGGCGCATCCGGACCGCATTCGGGCGTTCGATGGGGCTTTGCATGACCGTCTTGCAGCACTGGTCGGAGACGTTGATGTCGATCTCGATGCGCCGCTATCGCTCGAGGATGAATGAGCGGCGATAGCGTGCCCGCCCAAGCGCCCCTTGTCGTGAATGGATGGTCAATTTATGCGCACCCACTCTTTCTGGACCAGCTCGAAGGGCTGGTCGAGGAGGTCGAGGCGCGTAAGGCTCGCGATCCCAAGACCTGGCACAAGAAAAACCCGACGAAACGGCTGGCCGCCATCTTCAAGCTGGTCACCGAGGCCATACCGGCAGATCCGGGTGCCGCCGCCTTCCGGCAAGGCGGCACACTCGGCGATCACCGCAAGCACTGGTTCCGGGCGAAATTCTTCCAGCAGTATCGGCTGTTCTACCGGTTCAACAGCGATGCGAAGGTCATCGTGGTGGCATGGGTGAACGACGACAAGACCCTGCGCGCCTATGGCAGCAAGACGGATGCCTATGCGACGTTCAAAGGGATGCTGGAAGATGGCAACCCACCTGACAATTTCGACGCGCTCTTGAAAGAAGCTGCAGCGGCAGGCAAGCGGTTCGAGAAATCCCTTGAAGCGGTGCCCGATCGGTAAGTGGGCCAGCTTGCTGTGACCCTTTGGCATTATCGTTTACGACGCCACGCTCAAAGATGTATCATCGGCTGATAATGCGGTCGGAGAAAGCACAATGAATGAGACGGAAAAGGATAGGCAGCACCTCGGGCTAGAGGAGCAATGCGCGCCTGACCTGACGGGGCACCGTTTCCCAATTGCTGTGCGCGTTGCAGACATGCCCGATGACCTCGGCAAGCTGCTGGATATCGGGCTCGAGGAGCATTTCCGTGGCCGCTGAAGCGAATTCTTATGATACGTGGTTTTGCGCGCAGGTGCAGGCCGCGCTGGAGGATGCACGCTCGGGAATATCTCAGGTTCAGGTGATGCAGGCCGCACAGGCATTGATTGATGCGAAGCGGCAGGTCGAACCCAAGTCCTGACCAAGCCTTGGAGGTCAGCGCGGTCTGACCCCCGTCACCCTGAAAAGGGAAAGCAGGCTTTTTGTCCTTTGGAACTCAGACCCTGATCCAAAGGAAATCCCCATGTCCAAGCCCAAACTGGCAAACCCGGCTCTCTCAATCTCCGACGCTGATCTCACCTCTGCGCTGGCGCAAATCGGCGCGGAGATCGACCACCAACCCCTGCGCAGCTCGGCGCTTGCGCGCATCATGCGCGAGACGTTTCATGGTAGCGATGCCGGCGGTGCCTGGGACTGGCGCATGGCCTATGACCTGATGCAGGCCGCGGCCGTCCAGGTGCTGCTGCGTGGGGCCGACGCGGCAGGTGACATCGCTGCTGCAAAGCTGCTTGCCTCACGGCTGCTGACGGAAACCCGCCGCTCCGAGCAGCAGATCCGGCTGCAGCAGTTTTCCACGCCGCTGCCATTTGCGGCGCTGGTCTTGCGGGCTGCGGCGATCCGCAAGGGCGAGACCGTGCTGGAGCCCTCGGCTGGCACTGGTGCTCTGGCTGCTTTCGCCGTCCGGGCCGGTGCCACGCTTTTGCTCAACGAAATCGACCCCTTTCGCCAGCGCCTTCTGCGCGCGGTTTTTGGCGGCGAGGTCGCAGGCCATGACGGCGAGCATATCGATGATCTGCTGCAGTCGCCGGTTCTACCCGACGTGGTGGTGATGAACCCGCCCTTCGCCTCATCGGTCGATCGCTCCCGGGACAAGCACATCGCCGCCAAACATCTCGTCGCGGCTGCAAAGCGCCTGGCACCAGGTGGGCGCCTGGTGGCGATCATGCCGCCGGGGTTCACGCCCGAACGCGATGCCGCGCATTGGTCCCGCGCCTGCGGTCTCCTGACGCCACGATT
>MAAC01009480.1_pt1 | contig 23769 bp, 23 predicted proteins | sample 1115981 | NCBI WGS metagenome assembly MAAC01 (sample SAMN04961126, study PRJNA320927) | seawater metagenome | isolation source: sample BD02T64 sea water enriched with oil for 64 days | place: USA:Gulf of Mexico | collected 2013-07-27
TTTTTAATGAGAACTATGTCTTCAACAAAGTACGTATTTGTTACCGGTGGGGTAGCATCATCCTTGGGGAAAGGAATTATTTCTGCATCATTAGCAAAATTGCTTCAAAGACGCGGATACTCTGTAACCATACAGAAATTTGACCCATATTTAAATGTAGATCCAGGAACCTTAAATCCTTACGAGCACGGAGAGTGTTATGTAACGGAAGATGGAGCCGAAACGGATCTAGATTTGGGACACTATGAAAGATACCTAAATGTCCCTACTTCACAAGCAAATAATGTTACTACTGGTAGAATTTACCAAAGAGTAATTGAGAAGGAAAGAAAAGGAGATTTTCTAGGGAAAACCGTTCAGGTAATTCCACATATTACAAATGAAATCAAACGCCGTATCAAATTATTGGGTAAAACTGGTGAGTTCGATATTGTAATTACTGAGATTGGTGGTACTGTTGGTGATATTGAATCGCTACCGTACATTGAAAGTATGCGTCAAATGTTATGGGAAAATGAAGGAGACTGTATTGTAGTTCACCTTACATTAGTGCCGTATTTGTCTGCAGCTGGAGAATTGAAAACTAAACCTACTCAGCACTCAGTGAAGATGCTTCAACAGAGTGGAGTACAACCTGATATCTTGGTTTGTAGATCAGAGCATAGAATCAGTGATAATATTAAAAGGAAACTAGCCCTTTTCTGTAATGTAAAGCAAGAGCAAGTTATTGAGGCTTTAGATGCTGAAACCATTTACGATGTTCCAAACCTTATGAAAGATGAGCGTTTGGATGAAGTGGTTCTGAATAAGTTGAATCTAGATCTAGGTCATGAGGTTGATCTTGCAGAATGGAATGGATTCTTACATAGATTAAAAAATCCTAAACAAGAGGTTACTATTGCCTTAGTTGGTAAATATGTAGAGTTAAAGGATTCCTATAAGTCAATTTCTGAGGCGTTTATTCATGCTAGCGCTACCAATGAATGTAAGGTGAATGTAAAGTGGATTCATTCTGAATCACTTACTGCAGCGCAAGCTAAAAAGGAATTATCAGATGTATCGGGTATTTTGGTAGCTCCTGGATTTGGTGAAAGAGGAATAAAAGGTAAGTTGGAAGCAGTTCGCTTTGCACGTGAAAACAATATTCCATTTCTTGGAATTTGTTTAGGAATGCAAATGTCAGTTATTGAATATGCGAGAAACGTTATGGGATGGACAGACGCACATAGTGCAGAAATGAATCCTGAAACAAGCCGTCCAGTTATTGATTTAATGGAAGAGCAAAAGAAAGTAACCAATATGGGTGGAACCATGAGGTTAGGAGCTTGTGCTTGTACATTAGAAAGAGACAGTAAAGCATTTGAAGTATATGGTGAAGTTGAAATATCTGAACGTCACCGTCACCGTTTTGAATTCAATAGTAAATTCAAAGAAGAATTCGAAAAAATGGGAATGAAAGCATCTGGATTTAACCCTACTACAGGTTTGGTTGAGATCGTTGAAATCCCTGAACATCCATGGTTTGTTGGTGTTCAATTCCACCCTGAATATAAAAGTACTGTAGAAAAGCCACATCCATTATTTGTGCACTTTGTACAGGCAGCCTTAAATAATAAGAATCAATAGTACTATGCTAAATCAGAAAAAGACAGATAAAAATGCCTTAATTGGTATGCTTATTTTAGGGTTCCTATTGCTTTTGATGAATTTGAATACGCCATCAAATGAAGAACTTGAACAGGCCAAATCAACTTCAACAGAACAAATAGCTACTACTGAGAAAGCTACTCCAGCACCGGTTGCTCATCTTTCAGACTCAGTTCAACTAGTCCTTAATGAGGATAAATTTGGTGCTTTTGCAAAAGCTGCAACTGTTCAACCACTTGCTAATGCCTATTCTACACTTGAAAATGAATTGATTAAAGTGAAGATCGCTCATAAAGGAGCGAGGGTAGTGGATGTTGTCATGAAGGATTATCAAAAGTTTGATGAAGAACCTTTGAGTTTGATTCAGGAAGATTCTTCAAAATTTGATCTTAGCTTTTATGCTAATAATCGGAAAATCAATTCATCTGATTTTAATTTTGTTGCCAAAGAAAATGGGAACACTGTTAGCCTTTTTCTAAGTGTAGATGAGCAAAGCTATATTGAATACCGTTATGTTCTGAATGATGAGAGCTATGAGCTTAAATTCAGCATTCATACAGTTGGGATGACCAACTATCTTCAAGCGGGGTCCGAAATGATTATAGATTGGTCATTGGATGTTCCAAGGCAAGAAAAGAATGAAGAGAACGAGCGTAACTTAACCACAGTTTATTTCAAGGAAAACGGAGAGGTAGATAACCTAAGTAAGGCTGGTGATGATAATGAAGTGGTGGAAAAAGTGGATTGGGTAGCCTTCAAGGATCAATTCTTTTCTACTATTTTGGAACCTAAATCTGAGTTTTCAAAAATTGAAATGGCTACTACCTCTTTAGGTGGTTCAAAGAATTATATTGAGAAATTATCCACCAAAAGTGCATTTGAAGCCCGTGGGAATGCTTCTTATGATTTTAGCTTTTACTATGTTCCAAATAATTTTAAATCACTTAGAAAATTCAAAAATGATTTTGAATATCTAATCCCGTTGGGATGGGGGATTTTTGGTTGGATCAATAGATTCTTTGTTATTGAGCTATTTGACTTTTTAGATGGAATGAACCTGAACTATGGTTTGATTATATTCATCATGGCATTGGTAATTAAAATGCTACTGTTCCCATTTACAAAGAAGTCATATAAGTCTATGGCAGCAATGAGAGTTTTAAAACCTCAGCTAGATAAAATCAAAGAAAAGTTTCCTGATGATTCTGCCAAACAGCAACAAGAAACGATGAGTTTGTACAGTAGTGCTGGAGTAAGTCCATTGAGTGGGTGTCTTCCAATGTTGGCTCAAATGCCAATCTTGTTTGCACTATTTAATTTCTTCCCTGCCTCTATTGAATTGAGACAACAAGGATTTTTATGGGCGACGGATTTATCATCTTACGATTCTATTTTCGATTTGCCATTTAATATTCCTATGTATGGGCAACACATTAGTTTGTTTGCACTGCTAATGGCGATGTCTTCTTATTTGCAAATATTGTATAATGACCAAAGTTCAGCTACTGCGAATCAGCAAATGCCACAAATGAAATATATGATGTATTTTATGCCGGTGATTTTCTTAGGAGTAATGAATAGCTATGCGTCTGCATTGAGTTATTATTACTTTATTGCCAATATGATGACTTTTGCTCAGCAACAATGGATTAGAAGATCTGTAAAGGATGAAGACTTGTTAGCTAAGCTAGAAGCAAGACAAGCAGATCCAAACAAAAAGAATCGCTTGCAACGTCGACTAGAAGAGATGTCGAATATGCAAGAACAAAATAAAAAGAAATAGTAAGCCTATTTTTTTGAATGCTAATCACCCTTAAGATGAATGTCTTAAGGGTGATTTTATTTAAAGCCTTTTTATTTTGGTTATATTGGCATAGTTTTTCCTTCTGGAGTATTGTAGTATGAATAACTGAATCATTTTCTATTATGAAACAATTTAAATACATCAACTTGCGTTCAATTCTAATTTTAACCATCTGTATCTTTGGATTGGGGCTAATGTCTTGTAACGCTAAAAAAGAGGTGAATAAGGTAACAGAACAGACTGAAAATAAATACCAGCAGGACTGGGTGAAATTAACCCGAAGTGGATGTTTTGGTACCTGTCCTGTGTACAATGTGACTATTTATGGTAATGGAATTGTAAAATACGAAGGAGTACGATTCACAGATAAAATAGGGATGTTTATTGGTCATATAGACCCTGCCTTATTCGAAGGGATTGTTAAAGAGGTAAATGCTTCCAACTTTATGGAAATGAAGGATGTCTATAAAGCAATTGTTTCTGATCTACCTAGCGCTACTGTGTTATTACATCTAGGGGATACAGAAAAGCAAGTCATAGAAAATGGAGATGCACCAAGGGAATTAAAGCTACTTCAGAAATATTTGGATGGTATCGTATCTTCTATAAAAGAATGGAAGGAAGTAATGAGGAAGTAATTGTATTATAACAATAGATTTATATCTTATTGATTGTTACTGAGTTATAGTGTTGGATCCGTTGAAAATCACTAACTTTGAGGCAATGGAGATTACTCCGAATAATCAAAGTATTGAAATTTATAATGGAGGATATTGGAATATTATTTTGAAGACTATATTGTTTTCATCAGTGTTCCTCAATCTGTAACTAAAATAATTAAAAATGAAGAAGCTATCCTTACTTTTTGGATCTCTATTGGGATTCTTTCAAGCAGTTGCACAGCCTATGCCAGATGCTGAACCTACGAACATTGCTTCTACTTCTGTAGATGGTTTGGAATTTTATGTATTAGCTGTAGTGTTAATCTCACTAGTTGCTTATACCTATTTCATGAATAGAAGAAGAGCTTAAGATGCTCTACTATATATAAATAAAAAAGGCTACTTTGAGATTTCAAAGTAGCCTTTTTTATTATACCTTGGATGTACCTTATTCAATGAAGGAACCCATTTGGCTGAACTTGTCCATACGGTTATTTACAAGTTCGCTTTTTTCTATTTGGTCCAATTCGGCGATATTTTCTAAAATGGTATTTTTTACCTTGTCAAAAATAAAGTCTCTGTCATTGTGGGCACCTCCTAATGGCTCTGGAATAATACCATCAATCAATTTGTTTTTCAACATATCGGTAGAAGTCAATTTTAAAGCTTCTGCTGCCTTTTCTTTGTAATCCCAACTTCTCCATAGGATGGTAGAACAGTTTTCAGGAGAGATCACGGAATACCATGAATTTTCAAGCATAAAGACCTTATCTCCAACACCAATTCCCAAGGCTCCACCAGAAGCTCCTTCACCAATGATGATACAAATTACAGGTACTTTAAGCTTTACCATTTCAAATAGGTTCTTTGCAATGGCTTCCCCTTGACCTCTTTCTTCAGCTTCCAATCCTGGATAGGCTCCTGGAGTATCAATAAAAGTAACGACAGGCCTGTTAAAACGCTCCGCCATTTTCATTAATCTCAAAGCTTTTCTGTACCCTTCCGGATTTGCCATACCAAAGTTTCGGTATTGACGCATCTTGGTATTGATACCTTTTTGTTGACCGATAAACATAACAGGTTTCCCATTTACGCTTCCCCAGCCACCAACCATGGCTTTATCATCTTTTACCGTTCTATCACCATGAAGCTCCATAAAATCTCCATCGCTAATAGCATCAATATAATCTAAGGTATATGGCCTTTTAGGGTGTCTCGAAATCTGGACACGTTGCCATGAACTTAAATTTGAATAAATCTCCTTTTTAAGCCCGCTTAACTTCTTTTCAATGTTATCTACGGTATCTTGAACATCTACTCCAGTGTCATCTCCTAGTTTTTTAGCATCTTCCAGCTTATTTTCCAGTTCCTGGATAGGTTTCTCGAAGTCTAAATACTCCATGTGTCAATTTTTTAATAGATAGTGAGCTACAAATTTAAATTTTCCTGTATTTTAATTCCTAAGTTTTATGATTACTTTTTTAAATTCGTAAAAAAAATGCTTTTCTACCCAAATGCGAAAATCAATATTGGTTTAAATATTGTTCATAAAAGACCAGATGGTTACCATGATCTTGAGACCATATTTTACCCTATTCCGCTTACAGATATATTAGAGATAGTTCCAGATAATGAAGGGGGTATGGGGAGCTGTGAAATATTTCAAACGGGTATTGAATTTGATGGTCTTCCTTCGAGTAATATTTGTGTGAAGGCTTATGAGCTTTTAAATGAAGTATTTGAAATTCCTTCTGTTAAAATACATTTGCATAAACAAATACCTGTGGGGGCAGGACTAGGTGGTGGATCTTCAGATGCTGCTGAAACACTTAAGGGACTTAATAGTATGTTTCAATTAGGATTGTCTATTGAAGAATTAGCCTCATATGCTTCTCAATTAGGTGCCGATTGTGCATTTTTTATTGAGAACAAACCTCAATTTGCCAAAGGTATTGGCGATGAATTTGAAGATCTTGAAATCGATTTAAAAGGAATGTATTTGGTGCTGGTGTGTCCAAATATCCATTCCTCAACTGCTGAAGCCTATAGTGCTGTTACTCCATCAGCAAGTAAATTACTAAAAGAAACAATTCAGGAATCCCCATCGAATTGGAAAAAAATTATCTTTAATGATTTTGAAGATTCCATATTTCCCCTGTATCCAGAAGTGGAAAATTTAAAGATAGAATTATACGCGAAGGGAGCCGTTTTTGCTGCTATGAGTGGAAGTGGATCCTCAGTATTTGGAATTTTTGACGAAAGTCCAGACTGTTATTTCGAGTTAGGAGAGGTGAATTACCACGTCTTCAAATTATAGTGTTGTAGGTTATACTTTTAGTTAATTTACCTTAGTTGTCATTTGGAAAAAGTAATTATTCATATAGATATGGATGCCTTCTACGCATCTATTGAACAGAAGGACAATCCTTCCTTACAAGGTAAGCCTATTGCTGTTGGAGGATCCCGAGAGCGAGGAGTAATTGCAGCAGCTAGTTATGAAGCGCGAAAATTTGGAGTTCGTTCAGCCATGCCCTCAATCACAGCTTACCGGCTATGTCCCCAATTAATATTTATTCCCCCACGTTTTGAAAGATATAAGGAGCTATCTAAAATTATCATGTCCATATTCAAGGGGTATACAGAATTGGTAGAACCCCTTTCATTGGATGAAGCCTATTTGGATGTCAGTCATCTTTGTCTAGATGGGGATTCCCCTGAAAATATTGCGAATTCTATTCGAGCTGATATTAAGGATAAAACTGGTTTGAATGCTTCTGCTGGTATTTCATATAATAAATTCTTAGCCAAGATCGCTAGTGATGTCAATAAGCCCAACGGTATTAAGTCGATTTTTCAAGAGGAGGCCGAAGGCTTTTTAGCTGACCTCCCTATAAAGCGATTTTATGGAATAGGAGAAAAGACGGCTGATAGATTATATAAAAATGGAATCTATAAAGGAAAAGACCTTCAGAAGTTGGATCGAATTCGATTTAATGTTCTGTTTGGTAAATCGGGAGGATTTTATTTCAACATTGTGCACGGAATTGATAATCGGGAAGTTAATTCCAATAGAATCAGGAAATCCATTGCAGTAGAAAGAACTTTTGAAAAGGATATAGAGCCAAGTGATATAGAACTAATAGAAAGAATAGAACATCTGGCTATTGAACTTTCAAAACGGTTGAAACGAAATAGTGCGAAAGGGAAACTATTGAGCATAAAAATCAAATGTTCAGATTTTCAAATTAGAACCAAGGCAATTCCATTAAATACATGGACAGATGATGAAGCTTTATTGGTAGAAAAGGCCACAAAGGGGCTAGAGGATTATTTGCCAGGGATAGAGGATTCCATTAGATTATTAGGCTTATCTATATCTAAATTAGACGGGAATGAACCCTTTAATCCCCAATTAGAAATTCCATTTGAGTTCCGTTAAATGAACTGTCCAAAACCAATTACCAAACCATTTCTTCCTGGTTCCTTGGTTTCAAATCCAAAATCCATTCGAAAAATTGCACTATGAACCTTTTTTAAGATGAATCGAAATCCAATTCCACTGAAATTTCTATAATTCTGAACATTCATGCTTTTCTCATAAGTCATATCCATTACTTGGATAGTAGTAAGGTCATTGAAGAGAACATTTTGAATGGCCATCCAATTATTGGTATATAAGTCGAATCTATATTCAGCATTAAAGCTAGCAATGGCAGCTCCCCTTGCAACCCTATCTCCAACTCCTCTCAGATTTATTTGGTTGTCCATTACGAAGCTAGTAAAGGGGCTTTCAGGATTATTAGCCCAACCCATAGTAAGACTTGTTGCAAGGTTTCCATTATCTCCTATTCTATGGAAATAACTCAATTTAAAATCAGCTTGCATATAATCCCCCAATGTATTACCATCACTTTTCACCATGGTGGAATTAGCAAAAAAGCGCCAACCTTGATGCAGATGGTAAAAATAATTCACATTTTCCCATCTGTACTGGATAGATATCTTATTTTTCATTTCCTCAGCAGTAAGTGGTTTATCTGGGAAATTTCCTGTGATTCGCTCGTACTTTTCCTGAAAATAAGAATATGATAAGCGCAAGGAATTTTTTAAATTTAGATGATATAGAAAAGCAACCTCTACGGAGTTATTATTATAATCATAAAGCACCTGTTCATCCAAGTCGTTAAAGTACAAAGGCTCTATACTTGCCCAATTTTTAAGGTTTAGTTCCATACCAATATTTCCTATGCCGATATAGGGAATAGAGCTGAGTATTTGAAAAGTATTCTTTTTATTGTACTGATAGGAACCTTCAAGCGTTATTCCTCTGCCCAAAAAATTGTATTCCGTTAAACCGACAAGTACCCAATTACTACTTTTTTCATCGGAAACCCCAAAATTCATAAAGGGAATTAAGGTTTGACTTTCTTGAATTAAATAATACACATTACAGACGTCATTGGTGGTATCTACTTTGTATCTGCAATCGAAAACGGAAGGAAGATTGGTTAGATTTTGAGCATCCCTTTTAATCAAATCAATATCCAATTTATCGCCTTTTTTCACCTTTATAAAGCGCTGGAGATATTGTGTTTTTGCTCGTTTATTCCCCTCAATATAAATACTGTCTACTATATTGTTTTGTGCCTTTAATGTGGAGACACAAAAAAAAATAAAGAGGAAAAATTTATTCATTGTACAAATGGATGCGCTTAGTTTTGAAACGATATTTATAAGCTAATGGACTAGATTTTCTGAATTAATTAGTTGATTAATCCTTATTGTTGTTAGTACTTGTTTCAAATGTACGATAGAAATGTTTCTTAAACCATCATTGGGGAACAAAATTGGCATTTGAATGATAGAGTTACTGATGGCTTTTAATTAAAAATTTATAACAAATATTTTAATCCCAAATTGTATGTCTCACCTACACCAGAATTTTCACCTCGAAAGAAATCAGTAATTAGAATTTCAATGTTCATGTTGTCTGAAAGTTGATATTTTCCTCCTAAACCAAACTGGGTGAACTCTTGATCAAATCCTGAATTACCTATTCCATAGGTAGGAGAATGTTGTATCATACTATACAGGGTGCTTATTGAATTTGGGAAATAACTCAGGAAAACACTTGCTGGAATTTGGATGCTATTGTTGGCGTAACCTAAGTCTTTATCTCCAAAAATATAGTTGACATCCAATTCAGTGAAAATTTGAAATTTATTTTGAGCAAATGAAAAGTCATAAAACAATTGGTTGCTCCAAACATAACTGTTTTTGTCTAAAAATACGGGAGATTCGGATTGTGTCTCCAATGGAATAGAAAGAGAAGTTTGAATAGAAAAATTACCTATGTTATTAAAGGGGGTAAATTTTAATAAGGGAGCAATGGAACCTAATCCAGATCTTTTGGACGTATCATTATTTTCAAATGCAAATGGAGCTAAAGTATTTGTTGAAATAGCTGTGGATTTCACATTTAGTATAATTCCGACATTGAATCTTTTCTGCTTTGATACACCATATATTGCTTTTATAGAGCTTGTAAAATAGTTTTCCCGGTCAACTTTAGAAATATTACCATTTTCGTCAGCTGCTCTTGTTTGGGTGTATAAATTATTAAAAATGCTGAATTCCCAGTGTCCCTTACCTAATAGGCTGGATGGCGTATAGGTTTGTAGAAAGGAGTTAGGATTGTCTTGAATGCCTTTTTCAAAGCTTGGTTGTTGAGATTGAACTAAATTATTTAAACTCCAGTCATAAATATAGAAACTAATTTTATATTCTTCTGGTAGGGGGATGATTCTATACTGGTTGATATATTCCCTTATGCTTTTTGCTTTCAGTAGAAAGTCGGACTTATACCAGGAGAATATTTCAGAGATTTCAATTTTTTTATCCTCCCTATTTATTCGAATAAAATCTGGATTGTTGAGGGCTAATTGCGTTTGTTGAGTTAATTGTTGTTCTATAATCTCAGCTTTATACGCCTCAGAAATAATAGGAGGGCAGCTCATTGCTCCGCATACCAACACAAAATGTAATCGGCTGTCTGTATAGTCCTTCCTAAGAATATCATTTTCAATAGCATTCAAATCATATTCTTTTCCATTTAATAGATGCTTTTCCTTTTCAAAGAAACCTGAAACCTCCATAGGGCTGTATATTGGGAAGTGTTGTAATACACCATCTATGACGAATAAATTATAGGCATTTATTAGATAAACCTTCCTTTGTTCATAGGTCATTTGTTGGTAGGGGGACCTTGCTAAATGTTCTACCAACTCGTTTAATAGTCCCTGATTTTCCTTAATGTCAGCATAATCTACCAATCCTTCATGTACATAGGTTTTAAAAAAGTTATCTGCTTTGGTAAAGAAATCTTGAGCTTTTAGTGTCAATCCTCCTACCAATGACATAAAGAAAAGGAATAGTAGTATATACTTACTATTGTTTATTGAGTTGCCAGTCATAAGGGTAAAAACTTATCCTTGTGTTTAAAGGGATTGTTATCGTTCTATACAGGTTGATAAATTCAATCAAATTGGTTGAGTCTGTTGTGAAATCAATGGAATACCAATTAAAGATTTGTGAAAGGCTTAAGGATGATGTGTCTAGAATAGTAAAAGATGTATTATTAAGGGCGGTAGTTGTCTGCATAGTTAATTGTTCCTGCACATTATCAGGGAAATAAGCATTAGGTATAATTGGTGGACAACTAACCGCCCCACAGACTAATGCAAAGTGTATCCTTGGGTCTTTAAAAATTGGACGTATAATATCATTCTCAATATTGTTAAGAGACAGTGCCTTATTGGCAATCAAAAAGCTTTTTTCATCGAAGAACCCTGGAATATCCATTGGGGAGTTAATTGGGTAGTGATCAATTATATTTTTGATTACAAGTAAGTTGTAGGTATTGATGTAGAATGCAAGGCTTTCATTCTTTTGATCTAACCTGATACTATATGAATGGATGGATGTTATTAAATTATTCAATTCCTGAGGCGCTTCATAAATGGATGAATAGTCTATACGACCTTCTACAACATGCTGCTTGAAAAAAGCATCGGCTTCCTCAAAAAAATTACTTTGTCCTAAAAGTGTTGCTTGGACTAAGCTAAGAACCCATAAAGTGATAAGTTTAATAAGCTTCATTGTTTATCTATTTTATTACCTTTATGATGAATGCTATCTCTTTCATTACAAATTAACACAATCTTATATTTTGTTTCTGTCGGTTAACCGACACAATTAATATTTAAGGATATAGATATTTGTACTATAAGAGGACTCCTAATCGAGAAGCCTACATAAGTTAGCAATAATTAATTTAACGCTGAAATACATGTCAAAGATTGTAATCATTGGAAATGGAATTTCTGGAATTAGTACCGCACGTCATGTTCGAAAAAGATCCAATGATGATATTGTGGTTATTTCAGCTGAGAGTAAATATCACTATTCAAGAACAGCCCTAATGTATATCTATATGGGGCATCTGAAACAGTCACATACACAACCGTATTCTGAGGAATTTTGGAAGAAAAATCGAATTTCCTTATTGCAAGATTTTGTCACAAATATTGACTTTACATCAAAAGAAGTACACCTTAAATCTGGTGGAAAAGAACGGTATGATAAATTGGTACTAGCTGTGGGTTCTAAGTCCAATAAATTTGGATGGCTTGGTCAAGATCTCGATGGTGTCTTAGGGTTATATGGGCTTCAGGACCTTGATCAATTGGAAGCCATGAGTAACAGGATAGAACATGCTGTAATTGTTGGTGGGGGATTGATTGGTATTGAACTTTGTGAAATGTTACTCAGTAGAGGGAAAAAGGTTACATTTTTAGTGCGTGAAAATTGGTTCTGGCAATATATTATTCCAGAGGAAGAAGCTAGAATGATTGAAAAGCATATTAGAAGCCACCATGTTGATTTAAGGATGATGGAAGAATTGGATGAAATTTTACCGAATGATCTCGGTGAAGTTAGTGCAATTCGTACTAAATCCGGGGAAGTAATTGAATGTGAATTTGTTGGTTTAACGGTGGGGGTAAGTCCAAATATTGACTTTTTGAAAGGTTCGGATTTATCAGTTGGACGTGGGATCTTAATTAATCAGTTTTTCGAGACCAATATTCCAGATGTGTATTCGATAGGAGACTGTGCCCAATTTTCCCAACCTATTGATGGAAGGAGACCCATAGAGCAAGTTTGGTATACCGGTAGAATAATGGGAGAGGCTCTTGCAAAAACATTAACTGGAAAAAGGACCCAATATCGGCCAGGTCATTGGTTTAATAGCGCAAAATTTTTTGATATAGAATATCAGACCTATGGTGTCGTAAGGAATAAAGTAGAAGATGGGCATCGAGATTTTTATTGGGAAGCGGAAGATGGACTAAAAGCCATTCATATGGTTTGGGATTTTGCAAGTGGTAAATTTCTTGGGATAAATGCTTTTGGTATTCGATTGCGACATGAATTTTTTGCAAATTATCTGGATCAAGATAAGACGATTACAGAAGTTTTAACCCATTTGATGGATGCAGGATTTGATCCTGAATTTTATACAAATTATTTGGATCAGATTATCGACCATTTCAATAAGGTACATGCAACTCAAATCCGAGCTAAAAAGAAAAGCTGGAGTAGGATTTTGAATTTTATTCAATATTAAATTTTTAATTAACAATGAGAAAAGAAGAAAGTCTTTCAGTTGCAAATCCTGAATATAACGGATTGGATACTATTCAAAAAATAGGCGTTGGAATTTCCTTATTAGGTCTAATGATTTTTATTTTGGCTTCCTTTGACACCTTAAATCAATCCAACACTTTAGCATTAGCTGGAGCATTACTCGCAGTACTTGTTGGGGTGGTTATTTATTCTTTACGGACGTATCTAACGAAATCTGCTGGAATAAAAAATGATGGAGTGTTTCATAATGCCGTATCAAGTAGAGGTTTTCTTGCTTGGATTATTGGAATCGTACTTACCGGATATTATATTCTACTTTATCTGTATCCAGAATATTTGGGCTTAGCCACCAATGGAGAAAGAAATACAGGTCTTATCGGATTCTTCGATCCTTTCAGTGAGTTTTTTAAAGGACAGCCTGCTAGCCAGTGGTTTGTTTATGGTACCTTTTACACTTTGGCCATGCTGGCTTTAGGTGTGAAGTTTATGTTTAAATATAGACATAATAAATACCAGCTCATTAGAACATCTGTTGTGGTTTCTGCTCAATTATTTTTTGCATATCTAATACCTGAAATATTGGAAGGATTGTATTCGGGGCAGGCCTATTTTGCCAAGGATATTAAGAATATCTGGCCGTTGAATCATTACTTTTTTGAAGAATGGCACTTAACCAATATGGTAGAAGGAGGGAATTTGGGCATGTTTTATTTAGTGTTAGGGATTTTCATGTTTTTAATCTTTACACCTATTATCACCTATTATATAGGAAAGAGATGGTACTGCTCCTGGATTTGTGGTTGTGGAGGTTTAGCAGAAACTGCCGGTGATCCATTTAGACAATTGTCCAGTAAGTCATTGCAATCCTGGCGTATTGAAAGATGGATGGTTCATTCCGTTTTAGTACTGGTTACCATAATGACTTCAGCCTCCCTGTATGGCTATTTTTCAGGGAATTCAGAATTGTTAGGTTTGAGTATTTATACCTATTTCACCAAGCCTTATGGCCTGTTTATCGGAGCCATTTTTTCAGGGGTAGTAGGGGTAGGATTTTATCCGCTTTTGGGATCTAGAGTATGGTGTAGATTTGGATGTCCGATGGCGGCGTATATAGGAATCGTACAGCGATTTAAATCTAGATTTAGAATTACTACAAATGGTGGTCAATGCATTTCATGTGGGAACTGTTCCACCTATTGCGAAATGGGAATTGATGTTAGGGCCTATGCGCAGAAAGGTCAAAATATAGTGCGTGCTTCTTGTGTTGGATGTGGAATTTGTGCAGCTGTTTGCCCAAGAGGTGTGCTGAAATTAGAAAATGGCCCAGAGAAAGGTAGGATTAAGTCAGAAAGTGCTTTGTTAGGTAATGAGGATATTGATCTCTTCAATCATGTAAACTAATGAAGTCGAAGACTATATTTATACATATTATCCATTCAATTATTGTTTTACTAATCTATTCCTTTAGTATTTCCGATGGTTCTTTTCAAAATGGGATGGAGGGCTATAGCAAAGATGTGGACGACAAAGGAAGGCTCATTTCAGAGGGGAATTATAAAAATGGTCAAAAGGATGCTAGATGGTGTTATTATTTTTTGATAGATTCCATTTTTGAAAGCCAGGCAGACCAATGGGATTTTTCTCGAAAGAATCTAGTGCAAAAAGAAGGGGAGTATATTCATGGTAAACGCCATAACTATTGGAAATATTATTTTGAAAATAGAGTATTGGCCTCTGAAGGTTGGTTTTCAAACGGATCAAAAGAAAAGTTTTGGCGTTATTACCAGAAAGATGGTCAGGTACTTTCGGAGGGGCACTATAGTAAAAATAAGAAAGACGGTTGGTGGAGAGAATTTGACCCTTCTAAATTTGAAATGATAAAGGGGCAATACCAGTCTGGTGTGAAGTTTGGCTATTGGCAAAAATATGTAAAAGGAGAAAGGATGGCTGTCTTAAAATACAAGAATGGGATGCTCCTTGCTTCTTGGAATAGCTATGAGGATTATTTAAATTGGAAGAAGGATTGATGGAAAGTGATAAAAGAAAGATAGGTGTAATCATTCCAGCATTTAATGAAGAGGCGTCTATAGCAAAGGTTATAGCGGATATACCGGATTATGTGGATGAAATTGTAGTGGTGAATAATGCATCTACAGATCGTACTCAGGAAGCTGCTGAACATGCTGGTGCAACGGTATTATTAGAAAATAGAAAAGGGTATGGTTATGCGTGTCTAAAAGGGATAGATTATTTTAATGCAAAAGAAGACCGGCCGGGTATCCTAGTTTTTTTAGATGGCGATTATTCTGATTACCCTGAACAAATGACAGAGGTATTGGAACCTATTTTGAAGAGGAATGCCGATATGGTGATTGGATCCAGGGCTTTAGGTAATAGAGCGGATAAGTCTATGACCGTTCCTCAGATATTTGGAAATTGGCTAGCTACCAATCTTATTAAGGTTTTTTATAAAGTTTCCTTTACAGATTTAGGACCTTTTAGAGCTATCAAATTAGATGAGTTGAATGCTTTGAAAATGCAGGACACTACCTATGGATGGACCGTAGAAATGCAGGTTAAGGCCGCTAAAAATGGATTAAGGTCGGTTGAGGTTCCTGTGAATTACAAGGCACGAATTGGTGTATCAAAGGTTTCAGGAACTGTCAAAGGAACTATTATGGCAGGCTATAAAATTTTATGGACTATTTTTAAGTATTTATAATGGAGGTAATTGTACTAAGTATTTATGGAATTGCTCTAATTGTAATTTTCACCTTTAGTTTGGTCCAGTTGAGTTTAGTGAAAGCTTATGTGAAAAATAAGCAATCTGCAGATTCAAATGAAGTTAAAACAAGCTTTGATAATTGGCCTATTGTAACAGTCCAATTACCTATTTTCAATGAGAAATACGTTGTTGAACGGTTATTGGATGCAGTAATTGAATTAGACTATCCTAAAGACAAAATGCAAATTCAAGTATTGGATGATTCCATTGATGACACCATTCAAATTACAGCAGATAAGGTCGAGGAGATTAAAGCAAAGGGATATTGGATAGAGCATATTCACCGATCAGATAGAAAAGGGTATAAAGCCGGGGCTTTAGCGGATAGTATGGTGAAAGTAGAAGGTGAATTCATTGCTATCTTTGATTCTGATTTTTTACCAGCTATAGATTTTCTACAAAAGACTGTACCCTTATTTGAAGATGAAAAACTGGGTGTAGTTCAAACCAGATGGGGGCATATCAACGAAAACTATTCTTTACTTACAAAATTACAAGCCTTTGGATTAGATGCCCATTTTACAATTGAACAAGTGGGGCGAAATACGAGTAATCATTTTATCAATTTTAATGGGACAGCCGGTATTTGGCGAAAGGAGTGTATTGAAAATGCTGGAGGATGGCATCACGATACCTTAACTGAGGATTTAGATTTGAGCTATAGGGCTCAGATGGTAGGATGGGATTTTAAATACCTTCAGGATTTAGTCTCTCCAGCGGAATTGCCTGTAACAATGAGTGCTTTGAAGAGCCAACAGTTTCGTTGGATGAAAGGAGGAGCTGAAAATTTCAGAAAAAATGCCCTGGCAGTGCTTCAAAGTGATAAGCCCATTTTTACACGACTTCATGGTTTATTTCATCTGTTTAATAGTACTGTATTTATCTTTATCTTTTTAATCTCAGTACTTAGTGTACCCATTTTAATGATAAAGAATGGAAGTCATCAGTATGACCAATTGTTTAAGATTGGAAGTTTCTTTGTGCTCAGTTTTTTCATCTTAATGATCTTTTACTGGCAAGCGTATACATCTACAAAATCAAAGGATGATCGTAGCCCTTTTAATTTTCTAAAAACCTTTATTCTATTCCTTTCTTTTTCCATGGGACTTTCCTTTCATAATTCAATTGCCGTTATAGAAGGCTATTTAGGGAAAAAATCATCATTTGTACGGACTCCAAAATTCAATATCCTTAATAGTAAGGATTCTTGGAAGGAGAATAAATACAATATGAACAGCTTAAACCTAGTGACCTTTATTGAAGGTTTGCTCATGTGTTATTTCTTGTTTGCTTGTGGATTGGGGATTTATATTGGTGATTATGGTATGTTGCCCTTCCATGGTTTATTGTTGTTCGGTTATTTTATGGTATTTAAAAAGTCTTTGTTCAATTAATGCTAAGTTCCAATTCCATATTTCGGTCAAGTTTATTGCTTGCATTTATTGGTTATATCGCGATGGCATTTTTTGTGCCTAGAGAAGAATTTTACCAATTTTTTGTGTTGTATATTGGATTATTTGGGATCTATTTATTCCAAATAGGAAAAGGTTATAATTCCTCCAGGTTAATTACTCTATTGATATTTGGTGTTATTGTAAGAGCCATCTTTCTGTATAGTGAACCTTTGATGTCCAATGATTATTATCGTTTTATTTGGGATGGCAGAATATTCCTAAATGGATTAAATCCCTATCTAAGAACACCGGTAGATTTGATGAAAGATAGTCAGGGGATATTTTCAGATATGCCCTTATTATTCGAAGGGATGGGGACACTTTCTCAGCATAATTTCACCTGTTATCCTCCTTTAAATCAATTGGTCTTTGCGGGATCTTCCTATATTTTTCCAGATAATATAATGGCAAATGTTTTTAGCATGAAGTTGATTATTCTTCTGGCTGAAATAGGAACCATGTATTATGGAATGAAAATATTACAATTGATAGGGAAAAACATTCATGTTATTTTACTTTATTCCTTAAACCCCTTTATAATTATAGAATTAACTGGAAATATACACTGGGAAGGCTTGATGATATTTTTCATGGTGGCTAGTTTATATTATTTAATGTCTAATAAAATGATACTTGCCGGATTATTTATGGCAATGGCTATTTCTATGAAATTAATACCTATCATATTATTACCATTCCTATTAAGAAAATTATCCATCAGAAACCTAATTCTGTTTTATGGCAGTGTGTTATTTTTCTTTGCGTGCAGCTATATTCCCTTTCTAAGAGGTAATGCATTCCAAAATATAATAGACACTATTTTTCTATACTTTGATCACTTCGAATTTAATGCTAGTATATTTTATTTGATACGGGAAGTCGGATTTCAAATTAAGGGATGGAATATTATAAGAACAGCTGGTCCTGTACTGACTTTTCTGAGTGGGCTGATTATTTGGATGTATGCCTTGAAAAAAGAAAATAGCCAATGGCCGTTAATTTTTAAGAATATGCTGCTTGCTTTAACTATTTATTACTTTTTGGCCACCACTGTTCATCCTTGGTATATTTCTACACTACTTATGTTATCCATATTTACAGGCTATAGATATATTATATTATGGTCTGGTCTTATTATGTTGTCTTATTTTACTTATTCCGTTCCAGATTTTAAAGAGAATTTATATTTGATCTCATTGGAATATGTATTGGTGTTTATATTATTTTTTATGGAGCTTTATAAAGGTCCTTGGAGAGGGAAAAGATTTATGAGTCAATTGATTAGTTAAATTGATTTTAAATTAGAATGTTTTCATTTAGTATGTTTTAATTGTTAATGACCTGATAGTTAGTTGGGTATGGTTTTTTTTTATGAAAAGATATCATCCAGTTAATTGTGTAAATCATATTAATTAACATAATAAGTGTAAGGACTTTAAAATAATATGTATAAATTAGCAATCCTTGAAAAAACCCTTAAACTCAAATTACCTTGAAGAAGTTAACCAACACGAGTAGATTGTACTACCATTATTTGCGTAGAACAGGATTATTTAGTTTCCTAGCTCAGAATTTAATGAAGTTAGGGATTTTTATTGCTGTATTTCTTGTCGTTGGATTCTTTATTCAGAAATATGTAATTAGTACGAAGGAGATTTTTGAATTAATTGTCCAAAATACCGAGAGTTGGGCTGTATTTTTATTCTTCACACTTTCTGAAACTATTTTAGGACTGATTCCACCTGATTTATTTATCATGTGGACTAAAACTGAAGCAATTAACACTGGTGTTAATCCTTGGTTGTTATTGAGTTTACTGGCTACTTTATCTTATGTTGGAGGAGTCACGGCTTATTATATCGGAAAGCTTTTAGCTGGAATGCCTAAGGTACATTTTTGGGTAAGTAAGAAATACAAAGATTTATTTTTGAAATTCAAGAAATGGGGAGGATTTCTTGTCGTAGTAGCTGCTTTATTACCAATACCTTTTTCAATCGTTACACTAATATCTGGTGTTTCTGGATTTTCTTCTAAAAGGTTATTGACATTAGGTTTGTTTAGATACATCCGCTTCTTTGCTTATGCACTTGTTTTATTTTTACTTGTGTAAGTTTGAAGATCATAATATAAAAAAAAAGCACCTTCCATTGGAAGGTGCTTTTTTTTTTTCCTATTTATTGGTTTTTGAAGCTAACTTTGTTAAATAGATAGGTTTATACTTTTGATAGGTACTTTTTTGCCCTGTTTTTTAATCCGGATGAAGCATTTGGAATAAGCTCTTCTAAGCATAGTTTAAATTCAGAATTGAGTTCTGGGTAACATTTGGTTAATCGGTGCAGTACAGGTATTGAAAATGCCCTTACGGCTATGGCTTGCTTTGGGTCAATGATCTTCCGAAAGCAATAATCCACCAAAAAACCGTGATGCTTTTCTGGAAGATCACTATTCTGTAATATTCGAATAATACTTCGCTGTATTGCTTCTGAAATATTAAGGCCGAGCATACCAATGATTTTTGAAAGATGGGGTTGAATTAAATGCGGGTGTTTATCCCAAATGTGTGTCAATACCCATGCACTTCTATCCGCAGCTTTTCCATCTGATTTTTCAATACATGCTAAAAGCTCAATTATTACGCTTGGTTGTTCAACGAAAAAAGATACTAGCTCATTGCTCAGTTCCTTTGACATAGTATTACTTACTATAGTTTTCCAATTCATTGTTCAAAATCTTTATTTACCCCCAAACTAAAAAGAGCATAATCATATTTACAGGGATCTTCTGGGTCGAAGGTGCGCAACCATGCATCCAATTCCTCCAGTGCCTTCCAGTCATTTTGTTTTCGGGTAATCAGACCAAGTTCTCTTGCTATACGTCCAGAATGCACATCCAGAGGACAAGAAAGTAAGCTGGGTGATATACTAGTCCATAAACCAAAATCTATGGATTCATTGCCCGTACGAACCATCCATCTTAGAAACATATTGAAGCGTTTTGCTGCTGATCCATTTTGTGGGTCAGGAAGGTGTTTGGTAGTTCTGGATGGTGGATTAAACGCGAAAAAGTTTTGCTTGAAAAGGGAAATCGCATTTTTCAAATTGGTGTCATTCATGGCAATACCTTTTTTGAAAAAATGCTCTAATCCACCTTCATTTGTATATATTTCATGAAGAGTTTTTACAAAATAATGAAGGTCTATACAGTTGAACGTCCTATGAACAAATCCAGATGTAAGTAGGGAATCATGTTTATCTTTATCTAGAATAAAATCATGAGGATTACCTTCCAATAATGCCATCATTTTATGTGCATTTTTCAAGATCTGATCTCTTCTACCCCATGAAATGATAGAAGTTAGGAAACCCGCTATTTCTATGTCTTCCCTTTTATCAAAATGATGAGGAATGGAAATAGGATCATTTGGAATAAAAGCATCGCTATAATAATGGATTAATTGTTGATCCAGATAATCCTTTATTTTATTGGACTTCATTTTTTTTTCAGGTATCATTCCTAACAAATGTATTTAGACTTATTGGATTTTTTTAATGAAATAGGCGATTTTTCTTAGAAGATTTCCGCTCGCAGTTCCTTAATTTTGGCTTATCTTAGACGATAAGAATAACTATGTTGAAAAAGCTAATAAAAACCATTTTTATTTTCCCTATCCGATTGTACCAGTGGGGGATTTCTCCATTATTACCTTCTGCATGTAGATTTGACCCTACATGTTCTCACTATGCCATTCAAGCGATAGAAGAATGGGGGATTCGGAAAGGGTGGATATTGGCCATAAAGAGAATTTTGCGCTGTCATCCATGGGGAGGCCATGGTCATGATCCAGTGCCTAAAAATCAATACAAAAACAAGGGCGATGTTAAAAATTGACATGCACACACACATCATGCCAGATAGAATGCCGGATTGGGCACAGAAGTTTGGTTATGATGGATTCATTCACCTTGAACATCATAAAGCTGGGGTTGCCAGAATGATGCAGGGAGAAAAGTTCTTTAGGGAAGTTGAACAGAATTGTTGGGACCCCGCTATAAGGATTCCGGAATATGAAAAATTCAATACTCAGGTTCAGGTTATTTGTACTATTCCTGTATTGTTTTCGTACTGGGCAAAACCGCAGGACGGATTAGACGTTTCAAGATTTTTGAACGATCATATTGCGGATATCGTAAATAAATACCCTAAAAATTACCTTGGTTTAGCTACTATTCCAATGCAAGATCCTGAATTATGCGTGCAAGAATTGGAGCGTTGTAAGAAAATGGGATTTGTTGGAATTCAAATAGGATCCAATATCAATGATGAAAATCTAAGTGAAGCGAAGTTTGATCCAGTTTGGGAAGCTTGTGAAAGATTAGGATTGGCTATCATGATTCACCCATGGAATATGATGGGGAAGGCACAAATGGAAAAGTATTGGCTGCCATGGTTAGTCGGAATGCCTGCTGAAACATCTAGAGCTGCTTGTTCTATGATTTTCTCTGGTGTGTTTGAGCGTTATCCTAAACTAAGAGTTTGCTTTTCACATGCTGGTGGTTCATTATTAGCAACCATTGGTAGGGTAGAGCACGGATTTAACTGTAGACCTGATTTGGTAGCGATAGATAATCCTATCAATCCTCGTGAATATATCGGTAAGTTCTGGATAGACTGTATTACCCACGATGAAGATATGTTGAATTATGTATTGAAAATGCAAGGCTCTAAGAAGGTTTGTTTGGGATCTGATTATCCTTTCCCTTTGGGAGATCTGGAAATTGGAAAATTCATCACAGAGATGGATTTAAATGAGGGAGTGGTAGAAGATATCTTCTGCAATAGTACCTTGGAATGGCTAGACATCGATAAAAATCGATTCTTGTAATATAAAAAGCTCCTTTCAACTAGTAGAAAAGGAGCTTTTTTTAGTTTTTAGTGACCTTAAAGCCCTGGCCAACTAGGTATTTTTGAATTTCTTTTCTTTTATCACCTTGGATGATAATTTCACCATCCTTTACAGCACCACCTACACCACAGTGACTTTTCAATTTTTTGGCTAATTCTTTCAGTTGATTTTCTGATCCTTGGAAATCCCTTACCAAACAAACTTCCTTTCCCTTTCTTCCTTTACGTTCGTATTGGATATGTAGTTTTTGTTTCCCTGCTGGAATAACTTCCTCTTTATCGATTACTTCAGGTTCCTCTTCTCGAACGAATTCAGGATCCATTTGGTTCAATAAATTACTCAATGCGTCTAATCCACTCAATTTAGCCATGGCTATTTTTTTAATCCTAATTCTTTTAGTCGTTCCATTAAATATTCCCCAGCCGTTGTATCTGCATATTTTTTAGGATTATTTTCATCAATACAATTGTCAAGGCATCGCAAAGATACGTCAGATTTTGGATGTAAGAAAAATGGAATGCTATATCTTGAGGTTCCCCACAATTCTTTTGGAGGATTAACTACTCTATGTGTAGTGGATTTTAACCTGTTATTAGTGAGTCGTTGGAGCATATCACCTACGTTTACTACAATATGTTCAGGTAAGGCTGTTACAGCAATCCATTCACCTTTTTTATTCAGTACTTGAAGGCCAGCACTAGAGGCTCCCATCAATAGTGTGATTAAATTGATATCTTCATGTTGTCCGGCTCTAACAGATCCTTTAGGTTCCCCCACAATTGGAGGGTAGTGAATAGGTCTTAGAATGCTATTGCCTTTAAAAACCTTATTGTCGAAGTAATCCTCTTCTAGATTCAAATGAAGGGCAATCGCTCGTAGAACAACTGCTCCTGTTTCTTCTAGCTGTTGATAGATCCTTTTTCCAATGGTATTAAATGCAGGAAGCTCATCAACAATTATATTATCTGGATAATGCTCTTTAAGTGGATCGTCTGATTTGAAATATTGACCGAAATGCCAAAATTCTTTTAGATCTGGGTGGTTGGAGTCTTTGGCAGATTCTTTACCGAATGAAACATATCCTCTTTGACCTGCCAATTCTTCCAATTCATACTTTTTCTTTGTCTCTGGATCTAGATTGAAAAAGGCCTTGATATTATCATACAATTCGTCCTGTAGCTGTTCTGATATACCATGATTCTTTACGGCAACAAATCCTATTGTCTCGTAGGCATTTCCAAGCTCTTTAACGAACTTATTTCTTGTTTCGGGATCACTGGATTGAAAATCCATTAAATCTACGGAGGGGATGCCATATTGATTATCCATGGTATGAGAATTTACTCAGATTATATAAATATTACTTTGTTTAATATACTTTATTTCAGGCAGTTTTAAAAAAGTTTAAAGCAAAAAAAAAGCTTACACAAATGGTAAGCTTTATTTCTTTGAAAAGAACTGTATTAGTTTACAGTCTTAACTAGGTCAGCACCTGCTTTAAACTTAACAACGTTTTTTGCAGGGATTTTGATAGTTTTTCCAGTTTGTGGGTTTCTACCATCTCTAGCTTCTCTTTTAGAAACTGAGAATGATCCGAATCCTACTAGAGAAACTCTTCCTCCTGCTGTTAAAGTTCCTGAAACAGATCCCATAAAGGCATCTAAAGCTTTCTTTGCAGCCGCTTTAGAGATTCCTGCTTCTGCAGCCATTGCGTCAATTAGTTCTGATTTGTTCATAGCAAATAAATTTTTGATTTTAGTAGACTTTTGCAACTAAGTGTAACAAATATAGGCTTTCTGGGCTATTAC
>MAAC01016864.1_pt1 | contig 23753 bp, 16 predicted proteins | sample 1115981 | NCBI WGS metagenome assembly MAAC01 (sample SAMN04961126, study PRJNA320927) | seawater metagenome | isolation source: sample BD02T64 sea water enriched with oil for 64 days | place: USA:Gulf of Mexico | collected 2013-07-27
ATATAGGATTTTCCTCACTTATCAGTTAAGAGAGTTCCACCACCATATGTTTTGTTGTTTCATCATTGAGGTACAAATGTATAATAGATTTTTAAATGACCAAATAAATTTTAAGAAAAATTTAAAAAGGTAACATTTCATAAGATTTCTCATTGCTTTTTACTTATAAAATTACACATCACAACAAATAACAGCATTAACATTTAAATATTAAACCATTAACTCATTTATTGTTTTCATTCATCAATTAACATTCGTTATTTGCATCATAAATATAATGAGAATTACAAAAAAAAGAAGATTATGTGTGGAATTGTATGTGCGTTTGACTTGAAAGAAAAAGCAGAAACGCTAAGACCTCAATTATTAGAAATGTCTAAAAAAATTAGACATCGTGGTCCAGACTGGAGCGGTATTTATAGTGATGATAAAGTAATAATGACGCATGAACGATTGGCTATTGTTGATCCTGCTTCTGGGCAACAACCTTTGTTTAGTGAAGATAAAAAACTGATTTTAGCTGCCAATGGCGAAATATACAATCATAGAGAATTGCGTCATCAATTTGATGGAACATATAATTTTCAAACAGCTTCTGACTGTGAAGTTATTTTAGCTCTATATAAAGAGAAAGGAGTAGATTTTATTGATGATATGAACGGAATTTTTGGTTTCGCTTTGTACGATGTAGAAAAAGATGAATACTTTATTGCACGTGATCATATGGGAATTATTCCTTTATATATTGGATGGGATCAAAACGGAACATTCTATGTCGCTTCCGAGTTAAAAGCTTTAGAAGGCGTTTGTTCTAAAATAGAACTATTTCCTCCTGGACATTATTTATCTAGTAAAGATGGTCAATTGGTACAATGGTACAAAAGAGATTGGTCTGATTTTGATGCAGTAAAAGAAAATGAAACAAGTATCACCAAAGTAAGAGAAGCTTTAGAGGCAGCAGTGCACAGACAGTTAATGTCTGATGTTCCTTATGGCGTATTACTTTCTGGCGGATTGGACTCTTCTGTAATCTCTGCTATAGCTAAAAAATATGCACAAAAAAGAATTGAATCTGATGACAAATCAGAGGCTTGGTATCCTCAACTACACTCTTTTGCTGTTGGACTAGAAGGCTCACCTGATTTAGCCGCTGCACAAAAAGTTGCTGATCACATTAAAACCATTCATCATGAAATAAAATTCACCATTCAAGAAGGATTAGACGCTATAAAAGATGTTATTTACAACATAGAAACCTACGACATTACAACCATCCGTTCTTCTACGCCTATGTATTTAATGGCTCGTGTTATTAAATCGATGGGAATTAAAATGGTCTTATCTGGTGAAGGTGCTGATGAAATTTTTGGAGGTTACTTGTATTTTCACAAAGCACCAAGTGCTGAAGAATTCCACGAAGAAACCGTCCGTAAATTAGACAAGCTACACATGTACGATTGCTTAAGAGCAAACAAAAGTTTAATGGCTTGGGGGATTGAAGGGCGTGTACCTTTTTTAGACAAAGAGTTTATAGATGTGGCTATGAGCATCAACCCACAAGATAAAATGATTAACGGAGAACGTATGGAGAAATGGGTGATTCGTAAAGCATTTGAAGACTTGTTACCCGAAAGTGTTGCTTGGAGACAGAAAGAACAATTTTCTGACGGAGTTGGATATGATTGGATTGACACCTTAAAAGAAGTTGTTGACAACCAAGTAACAGATGAACAATTGGCAAATGCGAAGTTCAGATTTCCAATACAAACACCTCAAAACAAAGAAGAGTTTTACTATAGAACCATTTTTGAAGAGCACTTTCCAAGCGATACAGCTGCATTAAGTGTTCCACAAGAACCAAGTGTTGCTTGTAGCACAAAAATCGCCTTAGAATGGGATGAAGCTTTCAAAAACATGAACGAACCTTCAGGTAGAGCAATCTTAAACGTGCATGATGATGCTTATTAGAACACGATCAATATGTCCGTTAACAACTATCAAAAACTTTTTTCAATAATAGCTTTTACTATTAGTAACTTTAGTAAAATTAAATTACTCCAATGAAAATTAAAAAAGTACTTGTCGCAAACAGAGGTGAAATTGCCATTCGAATTTTTAGAGCCTGTACAGAAATAACCGTTAAAACGGTAGGTGTTTATACCTTTGAAGACCGATATTCATTGCATAGATATAAGGCAGATGAATCTTATCAAATTGGAGAAGACAACGAACCTTTAAAGCCCTATTTAAACATTGATGAAATTATTAGAGTTGCACTTGAAAGTGGCGCAAATGCAATTCATCCAGGGTATGGGTTTTTATCTGAAAACGCCAATTTAGCTCAAAAATGTGAAGACAATGGCATTATTTTCATTGGACCAAAAGTATCTGTTTTAAAATCTCTAGGTGATAAAATCACCGCAAAAGAAGTAGCTGTTGCGAATAACATACCTGTTATTAAAAGTAACGTAAACCCCTTAACAGACATTGAAACAGCATTAAGTGAGGCTAATAAAATTGGCTATCCGATCATGTTAAAAGCGGCTTCTGGAGGTGGTGGGCGTGGAATGAGAGTAATAAGGAAAGCTGAGGAATTAAAAGGCGCTTTTAATGAAAGTAAGCGAGAAGCTTTAAATGCTTTTGGAGATGACACTGTTTTTCTTGAAAAATTTGTAGAAAACCCAAAACATATAGAAATTCAAATAGTAGCCGATAATCATGGTAATACAGTGCACCTTTTTGAACGGGATTGTTCTGTACAACGTCGTTACCAAAAAGTAATTGAATTTGCGCCTTCATTTGATTTAAAACAAAACACCAAAGACGCTCTTTACAAATACGCAATAGACATTTGTAAAGCTGTAGATTATAATAATATTGGTACTGTAGAATTTTTAGTAGATGATGATGATTCAATTTATTTTATTGAAGTAAACCCTCGAATTCAAGTAGAACACACAGTTACCGAAGTGGTTACAAATATAGACTTGGTAAAAACACAATTGTTTATTGCTGGAGGCTACAAACTATCTGATCAACAAATAAAAATCACAAATCAGGAAGCTATAAAAGTTACTGGTTATGCACTACAATGTAGAATTACCACCGAAGATCCTCAAAACGATTTCAAACCAGATTATGGAGAAATCTCAATGTATAGAAGTGCTTCTGGGTTTGGTATTCGTCTAGATGCAGGTAGTGTATATCAAGGCGCTATTATTTCTCCGTTTTTTGATTCTATGCTTGTAAAGGTTACTGCAAACAGCAGAACCTTAGATGGCGCCTGTAGGAAGGTTCGACGAGCTTTGGCAGAATTTAGAATTAGAGGTGTTAAAACCAACATGCTTTTTCTTGACAATATATTAAAGCATGAAACCTTTAGAAAAGGACAAGTAACCGTTAATTTCATCAACCAAAACCCTAATTTATTTGTTTTCAAAGCTCCCAAAAACAGAGCAACAAAATTAGTAACCTATTTAGGAGATATCATTGTTAATGGAAACGCTGATGTTAAAAAAATAAACCCAACAAAAACATTCATCAAACCAATCGTTCCGAAATTTGACACGCATGGATCCTATCCTGAAGGAACAAAAGATTTATTGACTAAATTAGGACCAGATAAATTCTCTCAATGGTTAAAAAATGAAAAGAAAGTTCATTTTACAGATACCACAATGCGAGATGCACATCAGAGCTTACTAGCAACCAGAATGCGGACTTTTGACATGCTAAAAGTTGCTGAAGGATACGTAAAAAGTAATCCTAACATTTTTAGTATGGAAGTTTGGGGTGGTGCAACTTTTGATGTTTGTATGCGTTTTTTACAAGAAAACCCTTGGGAGCGTCTTCGATTATTACGTAAAGCAATGCCTAATGTATTGCTTCAAATGCTAATTAGAGGTTCAAACGGTGTTGGTTACACAGCGTATTCAGATAATTTAATTGAAAAATTTGTTGAACAATCTTGGGAAAACGGTGTAGATGTTTTTAGAATTTTTGATTCTTTAAACTGGATGAAATCCATAGCACCTTGCATAGAACATGTACGCAACAAAACGAATGGTTTAGCCGAAGGGTCAATCTGTTACACGGGAGATATTTTAAATCCAAAAAACACCAAATATAATTTAAAATACTACACTTCTTTAGCGAAAGATATTGAAAACGCAGGAGCACATATTCTTGCCATAAAAGACATGGCTGGCTTGCTAAAACCGTACGCTGCATTCGAATTAGTCTCTGCTCTAAAACAAGAAGTAAATATCCCTATTCATTTACACACGCATGATACTTCATCCATTCAATCTGCAACGTATTTAAAAGCTATCGAAGCTGGTGTTGATGTTGTCGATGTTGCACTTGGCGGCTTATCGGGATTGACATCTCAACCTAATTTCAATTCGGTTGTAGAAATGATGAAATTTAATGATCGTGAAAGTAATTTAAATATTGACTCATTAAACGAATATTCGAACTACTGGGAAACTGTTCGAGAATACTATTACCCTTTTGAATCTGGTTTAAAAGCAGGTTCTGGAGAGGTCTTTAAACATGAGATTCCTGGCGGACAATATTCTAATTTAAAACCACAAGCACAGGCTTTAGGCTTGGAAGATCGTTTTCATGAAATCACCAAAATGTATGGAGACGTAAATCTTCTTTTTGGTGATATAGTAAAAGTAACACCAAGCTCGAAAGTAGTTGGAGATATGGCACAATATTTAGTAAGTAATAATTTAACCGTTCAAGATGTCTTAGAACGTGGTGATACCATTTCATTTCCGCAATCTGTAGTGAGCTTCTTTAAAGGAGATTTAGGTCAACCCGTTGGTGGTTTCCCTAAAGATCTTCAGAAGTTAATTTTAAAAGGTCAAAAGCCATATACTGATAGACCTAATGCACATATTGAGCCTTTAGACATCGACAAAGAATATGCTGAATTCAGAAGAATCTTTGAAAAAGACTTGAGTAGACCAATTGATATAACAGACTTCTTATCCTATAAGTTATACCCAAAAGTTTTTACAGATGCTTTTAACAAGCATTTAAAATATGACAGCTTGATAAATTTACCTACCAAGAATTTCTTTTACGGAATGGAAAGAGGCGAAGAAATTGTTGTTGAGTTAGAAAAAGGAAAGACCATATTAATCACCCTAGATTCAATTGGAAGACCAAATAAAGATGGAATGGTAACGGTTTATTTTAAAGTGAATGGCCAAGGCAGGTCAGTACAAATAAAAAATGAATCAATAAAAATTGACAAAGTAGAACATGTAAAAGCCGATAAAAACGATTCCAAAGAAATTGGTGCTCCATTACAAGGATTACTGTCTGCACTACTGGTAAAAAAGGGCGAAAAAGTATCTAAAAACCAACCTCTGTTTATTATTGAAGCCATGAAAATGGAAACTACTATAACAGCTGTAGAAGACACAACTATAAAACAACTTGTTTTAAAATCTGGGGTAATGGTGAATTCAGAGGATCTAATTATAAAATTATCATAAACAAGAAAGATTATTTCTAATCCTTAAAAATCCTGCAAATGCAGGATTTTTTGTTTTATATTAGCTAAATCACCTATAGATACTGAAACTGACAGATAGGTGACATTTAAATGACGTGTTAAAAACCAAGAATACGCTGTAGGTTTGTACCAACAAAAATGATGTAACAATGAAACGGCAAACCATTAAAGAAAATTTAGTATATCAACGAAAGTTAAAGGGGTTTACTCAAGATGAACTCTCAGAAAAAACAACAGTTGGCGTACGTACAATTCAGCGTATCGAAAAAGGAGAAGTCCAACCACATTTACAAACTGTAAAATTATTAGCTGTAGGATTAGATATTGAGGTTGATGATTTAATTGTACTCGACAACCCAAAAGAAGAGCTCATTGAAAAAAAATGGATGTTATTGCTACATTCTATACCTTTTTTGGGGCTAATCATTCCATTTGGCAATATTTTCTTTCCAATATTTCTTTGGATTCATAAAGCAAACGATAATAAAACATACAGCGATCACGGAAAAGCCGTCGTTAACTTTCACTGTTCAATCATGCTGTACTTTATCATTTCTTTACTCCTCTTTTTCCCATTTCCAGGAATCAATTTCTTTTTAACTACTGCTGTGGCTTTATTTGGAATTATCACAACCATCATAAACATCTTTTCGGCTTTAGGTGATGGCACCTACAAATACCCCCTTTCTATTCCTTTTCTTAAGTCAAAGTAACCCCTTAACCACACTATAAATAACCACCTAGAACTAAAATTAGTTCTAACAATACCTGCATAAAAATGAAAAAATTACTACATAAATTCCCAATAAGCTCTCGATACATATTAGCAATTTTACTTTTTAGTTTTGCTCTTTTCTTAAGTGGCTTAATCAATAAAGGAATGGTAAAACAATATTTTCCTTTTGCTTCTACAATATTCTTATTGATTACTACATGGATTTTATTTAAAACTGACAACAAATCTTTACATGAGATTGGCATAAGCTTAAAATCAAAAAAAATTATTTTACTACCGCAAGGAATCCTAATTGGAGCTAGTGCATTTTTACTTGCAAAATACTTAAGGGCAATCTATACAGGTGAAACGATTAATATTAGCCCCTCCATTAATTACAATACAATTTTGTACGGTTTGTACACAATTCTGCCAACAGTAGCTGTAGAAGAATTTTTATTTAGAGGATATCTTTTTAAAAAGACCATCGAAATAAGTTCAGTAATTAAAGCCAATATTCTCTTTTCTATTCTTTTTACATTGGTACATGTTTTTGATAGTGGAGTTATCAATAACCCAGGTATGATTGTCTTTCTAGTAATAAGTATTCCTGTTGGTCATTTATTATTTGCTACAGCTTTACTAAAATCGAAATCTTTATTCTTCCCAATCGGAATTCATTTAGGAAACAATTGGGCAACAAGACATTTGATAACGACCAGTAATGATGGCGAAAGTATTTTATACATCACAAATACTGCTCGTTTTGATACTTGGTTTTCATTTATTATATTTATTCTACTCTGGAATTTATTTTTCCTTTTAGTAACATTTATAATTTGGAAGTGGAATGATTTTCCGTTTCTAAATAGACGTAAAAAAGAATAATTCGATCATTTTTTCAGAAAATCACAACTCAAAAATCATTCATTTGAGAGGTTTTATCATTTTATTAAAAACCAATGCATGGCTACAGAATGAAAATCAAAAATAAAGCCCTTTTTAAGTGATTTAAGGCATTTTTACGCTATTAACAAATGTTGATAATTCCAATACTAATTCTATAGTATTCTTTCAAAAACCTTAAATTTTAACTAAATTTGTTAGATTAGATGTCGTCTTTTTCGAGGCGATTTTTTTTGAAATTAATTTTTAAAATTCACTTTATAATGAGCGAAGAAAAAAAACATAATTATTCTGCAGATAGTATCCAAGCCTTAGAAGGAATGGAACATGTTAGAATGCGTCCCTCAATGTACATTGGAGATGTTGGAGTTAGAGGTTTACACCATTTAGTATATGAAGTTGTAGACAACTCTATAGATGAAGCAATGGGAGGTTATTGTGATTTAATTGATGTTACAATTAACGAAGACAATTCTATAACAACCAAAGATAATGGACGTGGTATTCCTGTTGGAATTCACAAAAAAGAAGGCGTTTCTGCATTACAAGTTGTAATGACAAAAATTGGTGCAGGTGGTAAATTCGACAAAGATTCTTATAAAGTATCTGGTGGTTTACACGGTGTTGGTGTATCTTGTGTAAATGCATTATCCCAACATTTAACTGCCACAGTTCATAAAGAAGGAAAAGTTTGGCAACAAGAATATTCAGAAGGAAAGGCATTATACCCAGTAAAAACTATTGGAGAAACAGATTTTACTGGAACCATCGTTACTTTTTTACCAGACAAATCAATCTTTGCTCAAACAACAGAATATAATTACGATACGTTATCTGCACGTTTACGTGAATTATCATTCTTAAATAAAGGAATCACCATTACTTTAACTGATAAACGTTCAACAGATGATGAAGGGAATCACGTTACTGAAACCTTTACAAGTACAGAAGGATTACCAGAATTTATCAGATATTTAGATAGCACACGTGAGCAATTGACTGCGAATGTAATTTCGATGGAAGGTGAGAAGAATGGGATTCCTGTTGAAGTTGCAATGGTATATAATACTTCATATTCTGAAAATTTACATTCATACGTAAACAACATCAACACACACGAAGGAGGAACACATTTATCTGGCTTCCGTAGAGGATTAACTGGAACCTTAAAAAAGTATGCTGAAAATTCAGGTTTATTAAAAAACGTGAAATTTGAAATTGCTGGTGATGATTTCCGCGAAGGGTTGACAGCTATTATTTCTGTAAAAGTTGCAGAACCACAATTTGAGGGACAAACAAAAACAAAATTAGGAAACAGAGAAGTAACTTCTGCAGTAAGTCAGGCAGTTTCTGAAATGTTAACTGATTACTTAGAAGAAAACCCGAACGATGCAAAAATAATCGTTCAAAAAGTAATTTTAGCAGCAACAGCACGTCACGCAGCACGTAAAGCCAGAGAAATGGTACAACGTAAAACAGTGATGAGTATTGGTGGCTTGCCTGGTAAATTATCTGACTGTTCTGAAACTGATCCATCTTTATGTGAAATTTTCCTAGTTGAGGGAGATTCGGCAGGTGGAACAGCAAAACAAGGTAGAGACAGAAACTTTCAAGCAATTTTACCATTACGTGGAAAAATATTGAATGTTGAAAAAGCAATGCAACACAAAGTTTTTGAAAACGAAGAGATCAAAAACATGTTTACTGCATTAGGAGTTTCTATCGGAACAGAAGAAGACCCAAGAGCGTTGAACTTATCTAAAGTTCGTTACCATAAAGTAGTTATTATGTGTGATGCCGATGTCGATGGTAGTCATATTGCTACATTAATTTTAACGTTCTTCTTTAGATATATGAGAGAGATGGTTGAGCAAGGATATATTTACATTGCTACACCACCTTTATACTTAGTTAAAAAAGGACAAAAGAAAGAATATGCTTGGGATGATAATCAACGTGATTTGATTGCTCAAAAAATGGGAGGAAGCGTAAACATACAACGTTACAAGGGTCTTGGAGAGATGAATGCGAGTCAATTATGGGACACCACCATGAATCCAGAATTCAGAACCTTAAGACAAGTTGTTATTGACAATGCTACAGAAGCAGACAGAGTATTTTCTATGTTAATGGGAGACGAAGTACCACCACGTAGAGAGTTTATTGAAAAGAATGCAAAATATGCGAATATTGACGTATAACAAGCAAATCATATACTCACAATGAGTAAAAACACACCTGAAAAGGTGTGTTTTTTATTTTCTTACTATATTAGCTTAACCAAATCCCCAAAAAAAACAACATTACACAATTATGAAGAAGTCTATTTTAATTTTTATTAGTGTATTCACTTTAACATTTAACGCAAAAGCGCAAGATGGTTTTGAAAACATATTACTTGGTAGCACGACAGATGCAACAAAACTATTGGAAGGATATTTCGCTCCTGCAATGGAAGGATTCATTTACGGAATGAATAATGGTTGGTATCATACTGCCAAGGTCCATAAAGTTTTAGGTTTTGATTTAACTATTGGATTAAGTGCAGCAATGGTTCCATCATCAAAAGAAATTTTTACTCTTACCGGATTATCTTCTGTTAAAGGTGGTACTTACACGGGACCAACTTTTGCTGGAGAGGGTGATGGCAATAATGTTACATTCCAAAAAACACTTAATGGCCATACTGTTGAAGCAAGTATGCAAATGCCTGGTGGAGTTACAAATGACCTCCCTTTAAATGCAATTCCTGCTCCTGTTGCTCAATTAAACATAGGACTACCTTATAAAATTGAAGCAATGATTCGTTTTTTTCCTGAAACTGATTTAGGAGATGATGGAGGAAAGGCTAAAATGCTAGGACTTGGAATTAAGAAAGAAATTACTAGCTGGTTTGGCCCTTTGGATAAATTACCTTTACATGTTTCTTTACTAGCAGCTTATACCACATTAGACTTAACATATACTGATTTTGACACAAATGGAGGTGATCTAACCGTAACAAACGGTGCTGCTGCATTTGAATTGAAAGCATATACAGTCCAAGCAATCGCTTCACTAAACTTCCCTTTTATTAATGTTTACGGAGGTTTTGGTTACAGTAGCGGTAGCTCTAAATTTAAAATGTCTGGTACTTATCAAGGTAGCTATACTCTTGGAGGTTTTACAGAAACAGAAACACTTACACCACCAAGTATGAAATTTGACGCCGGTGGTGTTAAAACAACTATTGGAGCTAGAATTAGCCTAGGATTCTTTAAGATATTTGCAGATTACACATTACAAGAATACAATACTGTAAGTGCAGGAATTGCTTTAAGTATCAGATAGTATTAAAAATTCATTTTACAAAAAGGCTGCGATAATCGCAGCCTTTTTTGGTTTAGAACACTGCTTACTCTCAATTATTTATCCTATTTTTGTGCCACAAAATTTATTCAACACAAAAAAATAATAAAATGAAAGTAACAGTTGTAGGAGCAGGTGCCGTTGGCGCAAGTTGTGCAGAGTATATCGCAATCAAAAATTTCGCATCAGAAGTTGTAATTTTAGACATTAAAGAAGGTTTTGCTGAAGGTAAAGCGATGGATTTAATGCAAACTGCATCTTTAAATGGTTTTGACACAAAAATCACTGGAACTACTAGTGATTATTCTAAAACAGCAGATTCTGATATTTGTGTAATTACTTCTGGAATTCCAAGAAAACCAGGAATGACTCGTGAGGAATTGATCGGAATTAATGCTGGAATCGTGAAAATGGTTTCTTCAAGCTTGATTGAGCATTCTCCAAATACAATTATCATAGTGGTTTCTAACCCAATGGATACAATGACATATTTGGTTCACAAAACAACTGGATTGCCTAAAAATAGAATTATTGGAATGGGTGGAGCTTTAGATTCTGCACGTTTTAAATACAGATTAGCAGAAGCATTAGAAGCACCAATTTCTGATGTTGACGGAATGGTAATTGGTGGTCATTCTGACAAAGGAATGGTTCCTTTAACCCGTATAGCTACTAGAAACTCTGTTCCTGTTTCTCAGTTTTTAACTGAAGAAAGATTAGAACAAGTTTTACAAGACACTAAAGTAGGTGGCGCAACATTAACTGGATTGTTAGGTACTTCTGCTTGGTACGCTCCAGGTGCTGCTGTTTCTGGATTGGTTCAAGCTATTGCTTGTGATCAAAAGAAAATATTCCCTTGTTCTGTTTTATTGGACGGTGAATATGGATTGAACGATTTATGTATCGGAGTTCCTGTTGTATTAGGTAAAAACGGAATTGAAAGTATTGTTGAAATTGAATTGAGCGATGCTGAAAAAGCACAAATGCAAGATTCTGCAAAAGGAGTTAAAGCAACTAACGGGTTGTTAGAATTGTAAATATTAGTCAGTAGCTTTTAGTTATTAGACATTCATAAAATAAACCAGCCAATTGGCTGGTTTATTATTTCTTCTATTTTCCTGTTTCTAAAATTAAGACAATCCAGAAATCACACCATTGTTATCAATTGCCATTCCTTCTGAAGCTGGCCTACCAGGCAAACCAGGCATGCGCATCATCTTTCCTAAAATCGGAATTATAAACTGTGCTCCTGCTGCAATTTCTATTTCTCTAACGGTCACTGTAAAACCAGTTGGCCTACCTATTAACGCATCATTGTCTGAAAAAGATTTTTGGGTTTTTGCCATGCAAACAGCAAAATCATTAAATCCTAAGCGATCAATTCTTCGTAAATTTAACTGTGCTTTCTTACTGTATTCTACTTTGTTTGCACCATAAATTTCTTTAGCTATGGTTTCAATTTTTTCTTTTACTGGGCTTTTCCAATCGTACAATGGCTTAAATTGTGTTGCTTTATTTTCAACCACATCAGCAACTGCTGTTGCTAATTCTTTTGTTCCTTCTCCTCCTTTTGCCCATCCTTCAGATAGTACTGCATGCACACCCAAACCAGCACAGGTATCTTTTATTAACTGTACTTCCTCATCAGAGTCAGTAACAAAAGAATTGATAGCCACCACAGGCTCAATATTAAACTTTCTGATGTTTTCTATGTGTTTTTCTAGATTTTTAAAACCTTCTTTTACCCTTTCTAAATCTGGCGTATTGTATTCATCTTTTTTAGCACCTCCATGATGACGTAAAGCCCTAATTGTAGCTACTAACACCACACATTTAGGATTCAATCCGCCAAAAGCAGATTTGATATTTAGAAATTTCTCCGCACCTAAATCGGCACCAAACCCAGCTTCTGTCACCACATAATTAGACAATGACAATCCCATTTTTGTTGCCAATAATGTATTAGTTCCCTGTGCAATATTCGCAAATGGACCACCGTGAATAATTGCTGGATTTTCTTCTAAAGTTTGCACCAAATTCGGTTTGATGGCATCTTTTAGTAAAATAGCCATCGCGTCTTGCGCTTTTAAATCGTTTGCAAAAACAGGTTTTTTATCAAATGTAAATCCTATAAAAATATTCCCTAAACGTTCTTTTAAGTTGTCAAAACTTGTTGCCATACAAAGTATCGCCATCACCTCTGAAGCTGGCGTAATATTAAAACCATCTTGTCTTGGAACTCCGTTTGCAGTTCCTCCTAACCCAATTGTAATATCACGCAAAGCTCTATCATTCATATCTATTACACGTTTCCATAGAATAGTACGCGCATCAATATTTAAGCTATTTACTTTACTTTGTAAATTATTATCAATTAAAGCAGATAGCAAATTATTGGCTTTTTCAATGGCATTGAAATCACCAGTAAAATGTAGGTTGATATCTTCCATAGGTACAACTTGAGAATAACCTCCACCAGCGGCTCCACCTTTTATTCCGAAAACCGGACCTAAAGAAGGCTCTCTTAGAACCACAGTAGCTTGTTTACCAATTTTATTCAACCCTTCAGTTAACCCAATAGAAACCGTTGTTTTCCCTTCACCTGCAGGTGTAGGCGTCAAAGCAGTAACCAATACTAAATTGTTGTTCTTTATTTTTTTTTCATCAATTAAGCTCAGAGGTAATTTAGCTTTATACTTTCCATACATCTCTAAATCATCTTCATCAACAAGTAACTTTTTAGCAATGTTTTTAATGTGTAGTAATGTTTTTGCTTGTGCAATTTCAATATCAGATAAGTGCGCCATTTATTTATATCATATTAAATTTAAAATAGTGGTTGTTTGTTGCTGACTTTAAAAAAAATCGGCTAGTAAATATAGAGAAAATTAACAATCAAATGACAGCATTTTTTTTAAAGCTTTGAAAAACAATAATCTTATCTTACAAATATGCCAAAACAATTGGTTACTCTTTATTGAAATACTATATTTGCACGTTTTTACAAAGAAGTTGACTAACATTTATACGAGAAGATGCAAAACAAAGGACTCATCAGATTATTCGCTATCCTTTTTGGAATAGTAAGTTTATACCAGTTATCATTTACATATTTCGCAGGAAATATTGAGGATGATGCAAAAGCCTACGCGAAAGCAAAAGTCACTGATAATGACGGAAAAAAACTAGCTAGCTTTGAAAAAAGATATCTAGACAGTGTTGGTAATATTAAATCTATCAATTTAGGTGTAGCTGAGTATAGCTATAACGACATTAAAGACAAAGAGATGAATCTTGGTCTTGATTTAAAAGGTGGTATCAACGCAGTCTTACAAGTTTCTGTAAAAGACATCCTAAAAGGGATCTCTAATGACTCTAAAAGCACCGTGTTTAATCAAGCACTTGCTGCAGCTGATATTGCTCAAAAAAGCAGTTCTGATACGTATTTAAATTTATTCTTTACTGAATTTGAAAGAATCAGTAACGGAACAATTAAGTTAAGTGATCCAAAAATCTTTGGAACTAAAAACTTAGCTGATAAAGGAATTAACTTTAACAAAACAAATGCTGAGGTTAAACCAATCATTCAAACTGAAATAGACAACTCTATTGCAACTGCTTTTGAAGTATTGCGTAGTAGAATTGATAAATTTGGGGTAACTCAGCCAAGCATTCAACGTCTAGGAAACTCAGGGAGAATTCAAATTGAATTACCAGGTGCAAAAGACATTGACCGTGTTGGGAGATTATTAGAAAGTACTGCCAAATTACAATTTTGGGAAGTGTATACAAATGCAGAAGTACAGAACTTCTTCTTCTCTGCAAACACTAAAGTTACTGAAATTTTAGCTGCAGAAAACCCTACTACGGCAAACGACACTATTAAAAAAGACAATATTGACAATTTACTAGGCGCTAAAGATTCTACAGCAACTAATAATACGAAAACATTATTTACATACTTATTTCCTAATGTTGCTCAAAACCAACAACAAGTTAGTTCTTTAGTAGCAAATGCTAAAGTTTCTGATACGGCTAGAGTAAATAAGTTACTAGCAAATAAAGAAGTTAGAGCTTTATTGCCAAATAACTTAAGATATGTAAAATTCTTATGGGATTACAAAGCTCAACCAAACACAGATAAATCTGAACAAATTATTGGTTTATACGCAATCAAATCAAACAGAAAAGATGTTGCTCCAATTGAAGGTGATGTAATTATAGACGCTTCTCAAGTTTTTGACCAATTAGGCAACAAGCCAGAAGTAAGTATGGCAATGAACAGTGTTGGTTCTAAGTTATGGGAAAAAATGACTACTGAAAATGCAGGGAAATTTGTAGCAGTAGTATTAGATGATTATGTATATACCGCACCATCAGTAAATCTTCCTATTATAGGAGGAAGAACTTCTATTTCTGGAGGATCAATGACCATTACAGAAGCACAAGATATTGCAACTGTATTAAAAGCGGGTAAATTACCTGCTGCAGCTAGAATTATTGAATCTAGTGTTGTTGGACCATCTTTAGGACAAGAATCTATTGATAAATCTTTCAGCTCTTTTGGATTGGCAATTGCTTTGGTATTAATCTGGATGTTCTTTTACTATGGTAAAGCAGGTTTGTATGCAAATACAGCATTGATCGTAAACATCTTGTTTCTTTTTGGAATATTAGCTTCATTTAGTGCTGTGTTAACACTGCCTGGTATTGCTGGTATTATTTTAACAATAGGTATGTCAGTAGATGCAAACGTGATCATCTTTGAAAGAATCAAAGAAGGTTTAAGAGGCGGAAAAGGATTAAAGCTTGCTGTTGAAGATGGGTTTAGTGTAAAAGGAGCTTTGTCTGCAATTATTGATGCAAACATTACCACCTTATTAACGGGTATCATCTTATATGTATTCGGAACTGGACCAATTAAAGGTTTTGCATTGACATTAATGATTGGTATTGCAACTTCATTATTTACAGCTGTATTTATTACACGTATGTTAATTGACGGTGCTGCTAACAAAAACAGCAACTTAACTTTCAATACTTCTATTACTAAAAACTGGTTCCAAAAAATAAATATTGAGTTCTTAAGAAAACGTAAGATTGCTTATGTAATTTCTGGAGCTATTATTTTAGGAGGAATTGTTTCTATGGCTACTTTAGGGTTGAAACAAGGAGTTGATTTCAAAGGAGGACGTTCATATATGGTTCGTTTTGACAAAACAATGAACTCTTCTGATGTAAGAAATGAATTGACTGCTGTATTTAACGGAGCGCCAGAAGTAAAAACTTACGGTTCTGATAATCAGTTAAAAATTACAACGGCATTTAAAATAGATGACGAAGGAAAAACTGTAGATGAAGAAGTACAATTTGCATTGTACAATGGACTGAAAGCACACTTAGGAGCTACAACTTACGAAAACTTTAAACCAGGATTCGAAAAAGCTGACAACGCAAGTGGAATTATGAGTTACAGAAAAGTAGATCCTACTATTGCAGATGATATTAAAACATCAGCATTATGGGCCGTTATTGGTTCGTTATTAGTAGTTTTCTTATACATCTTATTACGTTTTAGAAAAATGTCTTTCTCTATTGGAGCAGTAGTTGCAGTATTCCATGATGTATTAATCGTATTAGGAATCTTCTCTATCTTTTACAAGTTCTTACCTTTTGATATGGAAATAGGACAGTCATTTATTGCAGCCATCCTAACAGTAGTTGGATACTCTCTGAATGATACCGTGGTTATTTTTGATAGAATTAGAGAATTTGCTGGAATTCATACAAAATGGTCATATACAGAAGTAGTAGACAAAGCCTTAAGTAGTACTTTAGGAAGAACAATCAACACTTCTTTAACAACATTATTAGTAATGTTAGCGATCTTCTTATTTGGAGGAGATTCTATTAAAGGATTTATGTTTGCATTAATCGTTGGTGTAATTGTAGGTACGTATTCGTCTCTATTTATTGCAACTCCTGTAATGTTTGACACTTCTAAAAAAGAAGAAAAAAAGGACTAATCACATTAGAACAATAACAAGAAACCGTTTTGCAGAATATGCAAAACGGTTTTTTTCATTCAATAACAAGAACGTATCTTTGCAAAGTGAAAAGAATCAAGCTACATAATTTATATTTCGAATCTTTTATCGAACCTAAAGAAATCAATACTATTGTACATTCTTTGGCAGAACAAGTATCGAAAGATTGCAAAGGAGAAACCCCATTGTTTATTGGTGTTTTGAATGGCTCATTTATGTTTGCCGCAGATTTTGTAAGAGCATACAAAGGAGATTGTGAAATTTCATTTGTAAAATTAGCTTCTTATCAAGGAACCTCATCCACAGAAAAGATAAAACATCTTGTAGGTCTTAACGAAGACTTAGAAGGAAGAACCGTTGTCATTTTAGAAGATATTATTGACACAGGAAATACGCTGCAAGAAATCTACAAAATATTTGAAGACAAAAAATTGAAGGAGTTAAAAATAGCAACCCTATTTTTCAAACCAGATGTCTTCAAAAAAGAATTACCAATAGATTATGTCGGAAAAAGCATTCCTGATAAATTTATTGTAGGCTACGGCTTAGATTACGATGGACTTGGAAGAAACAACCCAGCCATTTACCAATTAACAACACAACCCAACATGAAAAACATTGTCTTATTTGGCCCTCCGGGAGCAGGAAAAGGTACTCAAGCAACATTATTAAAAGAGAAATACAATCTAATCCACATTTCTACTGGAGATGTTTTTAGATACAATATTAAAAACGAAACAGAACTTGGTTTGTTAGCTAAGAAGTTTATGGATGATGGAAATTTAGTTCCTGATAAAGTAACCATCGACATGCTTAAAGCAGAAGTAAACAAAAATGCAGATGCTAACGGGTTTATTTTTGATGGTTTTCCAAGAACAGAATCTCAAGCAGCAGCTTTAGATGTGTTTTTACAAGAAAAAGGAGAGCAAATAAACGGAATGGTTGCTTTAGAAGTTTCCGAAGACCTACTGGTTGGGCGTTTATTAGAAAGAGGAAAAACAAGTGGAAGAACGGATGATACTGATGAAGGAAAAATCAGAAATCGTTTTAACGAATACAATACAAAAACAGCAATTTTAAAGGATTTCTATCAAGCACAAGGAAACTACTACGGAGTTAACGGAGTTGGTTCTATTGATGACATTACAGAAAGATTGTCAACTGTTTTTGACAAACTATAAATAACAGTTAATCTATTGAATCATTTATTTGCCTATCTTAAAGAGCAATAAACCATTCGACAAATTAACAAGTAAATATAAAGAGATGACTGAAGGGAATTTTGTAGACTACATAAAAGTGTATGCTTGTTCTGGTAATGGCGGTAGCGGATCTATGCACCTACACAGAGAAAAATACATCACAAAAGGTGGTCCAGATGGTGGAGATGGTGGACGTGGAGGTCACATTATTTTGCGTGGAGACAAGAACATGTGGACATTATTTCACCTAAAATTCAGAAAACACTTTAGAGCAGACCCTGGTGGTTCTGGTAGCAAGAGTAGAAGTACTGGACATGATGGAAGTGATGTAATTGTAAACGTACCTCTAGGAACTATTGTTAGAGATGCAGACACCAATGAGATTCTTTTTGAAGTAACAGACGACCAACAAGAAGTTGTGTTGTTACGTGGTGGAAAAGGTGGCTTAGGAAACTGGCACTTTAAATCATCTACAAATCAAACACCAAGATATTCACAACCAGGAATGGATGGTGCCGAAGGATGGTATTTACTAGAATTAAAATTATTAGCAGATGTTGGTTTGGTTGGATTTCCGAATGCAGGAAAATCAACGTTACTTTCTGTTGTTACTTCTGCAAAACCAAAAATTGCAGATTACGCATTTACAACATTGAAACCGAATTTAGGTATTGTAGAATATCGTGATTATAAGAGTTTTGTAATTGCAGATATTCCAGGAATTATCGAAGGAGCGGCAGAAGGAAAAGGGCTAGGACATCGTTTTTTACGTCATATAGAACGTAATTCAACTTTGTTATTTTTGATTCCTGCGGATAGCGAAGATATCAATAAGGAATACGAAATTCTATTGAACGAATTGCGTACCCACAATCCAGAATTAATGGATAAGAACAGATTGTTGGCCATCTCTAAAGACGACATGCTTGATGATGAACTGAGAGCAGAAATAACCAAAGACTTGCCAAAGAACATCCCACATATATTCTTTTCTTCATTAGCCCAAACAGGCTTAATGGAATTGAAAGATAAATTATGGAAAATGTTAAACTAGCTTTTAATTAACTATTATACATATAAACAGATTTTCGATTCACCGAAAATCTGTTTTTATTTAACACGTATATGTATCGGAATTTGATATTGAGTAGCCACCGGAATTCCTCTTTTAGTAGCAGGGAACAGTTTGGGCATATTGATTAAACTTACTCTAATTAAACTATCTATTTTAGGAATTGCTAGTTTCAAAGAATTAGAAATAATAATTTTATGAATGCTTGTTTTTCCTTTATTATCGATAACAACCTCAACTTGAACAACTTCATCAATAGGACTGCGCGTCTCTAATTGATATGCCGCTAAACTTTCAAAAATATGCTTGTGTATCGTTGCTCTAAAACAATCCGTTTTCGCAACCTTATCAATGATAGAATCACACACTTTAAAAGAAGGAGAAACATCTACTGAAGAGAAATCAATGATAGTATCAACCTCTTGTAAATTCGTTTTCTTGTCCAATTTAAAAAACTGGCAAGAAGTAGCTAAAAGCACGATTAAAAAAAGGAAAACGACTCTAAATTGCATTTGATAAAATTACGTAGTAAAAGTACAATTTAAAAATTGTTTTATAAAAGAAAGTCTACTCTACCTTTTCTGCCTTCATAAACAGTTCTGTTTTAATTTCTTTCATTCTATTTTTAACAAAAGCCGTAATGTCTTTGTCTTTCGTTTCGAATCTATTGATATAATCTTCATAGAACTCAAATGCTATCTTTTTATCTTTATAATATGTATCTGATGTCAATGCCAATTGATACAACACCTTATTTTTTCGGTCACTTTCTTTCACAGCAGCCTTAAACATTGCTATGGCCATTCTTGGTTCTTTCAATTCTAAATGCAACATTCCTAAACTATAATATTCTTCACTTCGTTCTCTTTTACCAACACTTGTTGCTGTTAAATAGCTGTAAAATGCTTTTCTATATTCTTTCTTCGCTTTGTATACATGTCCTAAATACGTAAGAATCTTAAAATCTTCTTTATCTAATATTTTTGCTTTTTTAAAGTTTGATTCTGCCTTACTTAGTGAGTCAATATTAAAATAAGACCTTCCCAGCATCTTTTTAGTGTACAACTCATTTGGAGTTATAGAATCTAACATAAGTAATCGAGTAATTGCAGCATGGTATTTTTTATTTCGAAACAATTCATTGATTTTTAATTTGTTCAAGTTTTTATGAGAACTATCTAATAGCAATCCTTTATCAGTGAACAAACGAGAAGAATCTCGTTTCCTTAATAATGAATATGTCTTAGCCAATTGGTACACAGATTTAAGATGAGTATGATCACTCTTATAGGCTTTTAAAAAATGAGTTAACATTTCATTTCCATCTGCTTTTCTAGACGAAATTAAACCCAATTGATAGTCATAATTTGGGTTATTTGGGTCTTTTTCTAAAAGCATTTTAAAAACTGTAGATGCCTTTTTCAAATTATTAGCAGAAAAATATAGCTTCCCTAACCGATATGTAATGATTAAATTGTCTGAGTCTTTTTCTAATACCGTCTCGTAAATTTCAATTGCCTTTTGATAGTTTTTTACTTTATAAAAACTTTTAGCAAGCAACAAATTCACTTTAAAAGAATCGTTTATCTCTACCGATTTTTTAAAATGTTTGATTGCTTTTTTATGATCATCTATAGAGGCATAAATATTTCCAATTTTATAATTTGAAACATCTTGCAGGGTGTCTACAGATTTTAAATTGGCCAATGCCAACCTGTATCTTCCTTTTTCTAACAAACTATCTGCATAAGAAAAAGTAGAAGTTTGCGCTCCTACTTTTATACTCATACATACTAATAATAGTATATAAATCTTTTTCATAAAAAATAATTATTCAACATTGAAAGAAATTGGTAATGTGTATTTCATTCCAACAGCTTTACCACGTTGTTTTCCTGGCTTCATTTTAGGCAGCAAACCAGCAACTCGTATTGCTTCTTCTTTTAATTTTGGATGCGGTGCTCTTGCATTAACATTTGTTACATTTCCTTTTTCATCAATTCTAAAAACTACCCATATCTTTTTCAACCCCTTAGACAGCCCTATTTTTTTTATCAAATTGGTGTTGAAATTCACCACAACAAACTTTTTTATATTATCATTTAAACATTGTGTTTTCTCCTCTCTTGTTCCTACACAACCTGGATACACAGGTACTTCTTCTATTATAGAAAATGGAACATCAGTATTATCATTTGTGTATTTCCTCAAAGTTTCTTTCAAGCCTGCAGTCTTTACATCAGTAGCATTTCCCGCAATATTAAATATAATTGGCAACGTATATTTCATTCCTACAGCTTTTCCTTTTTGTTTGCCTGGTTTCATTCTAGGAATCGTATTGACAACTCTAATCGCTTCTTCTTTTAGCTTTGGATGAGGCGCCCTTGCACTAACATCAGTAACAAACCCCTTTTCGTCAATTCTAAAGATTATCCATATTTTCTTTTTACCAGGGGTTAAACCCAATTTCCCCGCTAGATTTACATTAAAATTGTTAATAACATGCTTTTTTAAACTCCTATTTAAACAATCACTTTTCTCTTTTCTAGTTCCGATACAACCAGGAAACACAGGAACCTCTTCTATAATTGAAAAAGGGACATCTTTATAAGATTGTTTTACTTCAACAATAGAAGGCGTGTATTTTTTAATACTCTTTTTTTGCGAACTAGAAGATGTATACACCAACATGCTTGCTAATAATGGCAATAGCAATAAATACTTTGCTTTTTTAATTTGTTTAGATTTGTTCTTTTTCATCATAGTAATTCTTTTTTTAATTAATGAATGCTTGTAAAATTGGTTGACAAACGAAATGTTTTCAACCTGAAAAGTCTGAGCTAGTAGTTTGTTGAAATAATCGTGCTTTTCAGTAGTTTTTACAATTTCGGCATCTGAAATGTATTCGTGTAATAATGTAATTCGTTGTTGATAGATATAAATTAATGGATTGAACCACATGGCAATTCTTAAAAACTCAAAGAATAATAAATCCAACGAATGTTTTTGTTTTGAATGAATCAATTCATGTTGAATGATATCTTTTTGTTTCTCTTTGGTGATGTTTTTCCCTAAGAAGATGAAATTAAAAAATGAAAATGCAGTTGTTTGTTTTGGCAATAATACCAGTTTATAAAAGACTTTATTAATGGTTTCATTACGTTGAATCAATAGACCAATTTTAAAAAGTTTTACTAAAAACACCAATGTAAACAACACAACTCCACACCAAAACAACAAGCTTATATAATTTATTGAAGTTACTGTATAATAGGCAGTTTGCTCAATTACCTTTTGAGGAGACAATAATATCTCTGGTAAACGCACCATCAAATCTACCGGAACAACTTTCTGAAAAGTTGGTATTTTAATTAAGGGCAACACAAAAGACACTATTGGAGTTCCCAACAGATACCATCTATTATAAGTATGAAACGTTTCTTTACTTAAAAAGAAATCGTAAACTGCTAAAAATAATATCTGAAATAATACAACTTGAATGATATATGTGATCATAACTATTCTTTTTTATTAATCTCTTTCAAAATACTTTCTAATTCAGAAATATCCATATCATTTTTCTTTACAAAAAAGGACACCATACTTTTAAAGGATCCTTCAAAATAACCATCCATTACTTTGTGTAATGTTTGATTACTATACACATCTTTTGCTACCAATGGAAAATACACATAACCTCTTCCAACAGCTTTATGACTCACAAATTCTTTGGTTTCTAAGATCCTTATAATAGTAGAAACAGTATTATACGCTGGCTTTGGATTTGGAAGTTGCTCTATTATCTCTTTAACAGACCCCTCTTCTAAGCTCCATAATACGTGCATAAACTGCTCTTCTGCTTTTGTCAATTGTTTCGCCATAACTCAACTAATTTTTTAGTTCTACAGAACAAATATAACTAAATATTTAGTTTTAACTAATTTTTTAGTTTAAACTTTTAACGTAACAAAGTTTTTGTATTTTCGTCTTACTATAAAAACTAAATGGATATACTCTTACTTCTTCTTGGCTTAATTTGTATGATTTTAGGAATCATAGGTGCATTTTTGCCCGTTCTTCCTGGCCCACTGACTGGTTGGCTTGGTTTATTGTTATTAGGATTCACAAACGCGGTTCCAAAAGATTGGACATTTTTGGGAATCACACTTTTTGTTGCTGTACTTGTTTGGATCTTGGATTATTTTATTCCCGCTATGGGCACAAAACGATTTGGAGGAAGTAAATATGGTGTTTACGGTACAACAATCGGATTGATCGTTGGGCTGCTCTCCCCTATTCCGTTCGGAATATTAATTGGCGCATTTGTAGGTGCATTTATTGGAGAAACTGCCTTTGGTAAAAAAGACACCAACAATGCATTGAAAGCATCCTTTGGTTCATTACTAGGATTTTTTGTTTCTGCAACTTTAAAATTCGGAGTTGGTTTGGTCTACTTTTGGTTTTTTATCAGTTCTTTTTGGGAATACAAATCGGCATTCTTTAGTTAGATATTGAACATCTAACAAACAAGACTTGAGAAGCTAGAAAAAATACCAAAAACGTAAAGAGAAAATACAGCCTTCAAAATTTAGCTAATCAAGTCTCTAATCTTGTATCTTTAAGCGTAGCGATCTTATGTCTTTACTTTAAGAAAAACAAAAACCCTTGTTTATCACCTTAATTACCTAGCAAAAATTACATAAACATCAGTAGCCCTGATTGAAGTGGCATCCTTTTTAATTGTCAGTTCGAATGGATTTGTAAAGAATGAACAAATTTGCCTCGAGAACAAATTAAAAAGATAAAACAGAAAGCAGGAAATAGCTTCAATAAAAGACAAAAAAAAAGCGTCCCATCTCAGGGAAGCTTTCCATTGGTTAACAAAACCACGACACTTTTATGAAAGTGCCAAAACAACACAACTAAATGC
>MAAC01016733.1_pt1 | contig 23740 bp, 21 predicted proteins | sample 1115981 | NCBI WGS metagenome assembly MAAC01 (sample SAMN04961126, study PRJNA320927) | seawater metagenome | isolation source: sample BD02T64 sea water enriched with oil for 64 days | place: USA:Gulf of Mexico | collected 2013-07-27
TAAGTACGCATGCTACTTGCTCCCGAAGAGGTTTGATCAAATCCAGTTGCAGCATCTACCATCCCTACTGTTCCAGAAGCTCCTGTAATATGAGTTCCAAATCCAGATGGAGCAGCACCATTTTCCTGCCATTGAGAATAAATAGTACTCATAGAGGCTACTGGTGAACTTACAAATCGATAGGCGCGACCTCGTACACTGTTGTTTTCTGGCACAAACTGCTCTACCTCTACTAATCCTGAGATACTAGCACTGCTAGACGTAGTTCCTGCAAAATCACTGGACAAAAATACTGCTGTTCGATCAGCAGTAGATTTGAAAGTTATCTTTTTTAGAAAGTTCATAGGACGGTCACTCATTTCAAATCGTTCATAAACATCCATCTTTAAATCTACGTTGACAGAGTTGGTATTTGCATTTTCGTTCAAATAAGCAAATTGAAGTACGTTAGCTAGTCCTGATCCACTTATCGAATTCAGTGACTGATTAGTTGTAATTACAAACGCGGTGTTTGCAGTAAGTGTTCCTCCAATAAGTGGGTTTAATGTACCATCAATTTCCATTTTGGAATTTAATATTAAATTATCATAAGATACACTAGCATTTGGTGCTACATATAAGCTTCCTACGCTAGGAGGAATAGGCTGCATACTATTCATTAATGGCTCTTGAACAGCATCTCCAGCTAGTATCTCTACTCTCTTGTATGGGTTATTCACTACTTCAGGATTACCGTTAGGTGCTTGCCAGCCATTGTTATAGGTATAAATAACTGGCTCAGATACATCGATACAGTAGTCAATGCTGGAATTATCATTACTATACACTTGAACGTAATAAGTCTCCCCAGGTAAAAGTCCTTTAGCATCTATAAAGGTTCCATCTAAGAACTCTAGATTTGGGAATGTGGACGATGAAGAACACAAAATAGCTGAGTTCAACGTAGAAAAATCTCCTGGTATAGTTGGCGCTTCGTACAAAGCTAAAGTCAATGCAATACTTGCTGACTGAGGACCAAAATTATTGATTCCATCATCCGTGATCTTAATTAATGCATCTCCACTTCCTGAGGCTACAAAGGAATACCATTGTGATGAAGCCTGGCTAGGTACTAAGGGCACTCCGGTATCAAAGGCACAATCCGGAATATTTTCTCCTAATTCTAATGTTGAACCTTGGGTGTTATAAATACTTCCTGTACAACCTGCTCCATAAGCTAAAGGTGTAGGAGTTGCAAGATTATCGTTTGAGGTTATGGTAACAACTTGAGATGAACTATTTGAACAAGAACCTGCTGTCGTATAGGTCACTATGTAAGTACCAGTTGTAGATGCTGATAAATCAATTGATCCTGTTGTCCCATTTAAAACTAAACCTAAGCTAGAGGTAAAACTTCCTCCTGTAAGTCCTGTTATAGTAGGTGTAGGGTCTACATCTGTAATTGAATAAGAACTAGATGAATAACTAAAACTAGCATCGTCTAATGCATTTATTGTAACAGAAACGTTAGAACTGTTAGGGCAAGGTCCAGTTGTAGTATATATTACCGTATAGGTACCTGGTGTTGATGCTGATACATCGATTGCTCCAGATGACCCATTTATAGACAAACCTGCGCCTGATGTAAAACTACCGCCGCCTAAACCTGTTACTGTTGGACTAGGGTCTGCTCCATTTACACAATAAGAACTAGATGAATAAGTAAAACTAGGGTCGTCTAGTGCATTTATAGTAACAGAAACGTTAGAGCTATTAGGACATGAGCCTGAAGTAGTATAAGTCACCGTATAGGCACCTGGTGTGGAAGCTGAAACATCTATAGTTCCTGAAGAGGCATTTATAGACAATCCTGCAGTGCTTGAAAAACTTCCGCCGCCTAAACCGGTAATAGTTGGACTTGGATCTGAATCACTTACACAATAAGAACTAGCTGTATAACTAAAGCTTGCATCATCTGCCCCAGAAATACTTATAAATTGATTAGAACTTGCTGAACAAACTCCGCCCGTTGTATACGTTATTTGATAAAAAGCAGGTGACGAAGCAGATAAGTCGATTTGACCTGAGCTACTATTTATAGAGAGTCCTGCTGGAGAACTGGTAAATGTACCACCTGATGTTCCAGATATAGTAGGAGAAACATCTGCACCATTGGAGCAATAACTAAAACTAGAGTAACTAAAGTTAGCACTATCTGCTCCATTAATGATCACATTTACACTAGAGCTATTAGGACAAGTACCTGAAGTTGTATATGTGATAGAGTAATTTCCTGGAGTAGACGCTGATAAATCGATAAAACCATTTGATGGATTCAAAGACAATCCAAAAGAGCTAGAAAACGTACCACCAGTTGATCCAGTTATAGTAGGAAACGGATCTGAATCACTCGTACAATATGAGGATGCAGAATAACTGAAACTGGCATCATCAACCGCAGTAGGATTAATAGTAATGGTATTACAACTGCTAGGAGTCGTACATCCGCCTTCTCCTCTAATATAATATGTTGTTGAGGTATTTATTGCTGGGATTAAAAATGTTCCTGTTCCTGTTGTCCCAATCAATGTGCCTCCACATGAGCCTGTATAAATATGCCATGCCGTAGCATCATTCAAATTTCCAGAAATATTGATTGTTGCAGATGAACCTACACAAACAGTACTAGGTGAGCTAGAAAGAGTAGGGATGCTTGGTTCATTACAAACAGGTCCTTGACTTACCGCTTGCACCTTAAGTTCATCGATAGCTATCTCTTCTTGTACACCAAAATTCAAACGAACTCTAACTCTCATATTCGTTCCCAAAACAGCAGATCCTGCTCTAGAATTAAGATTATACGATACATCGCGCATCACATTGGTAGTTCTTACTGTGGCAAAACCATTTAAATTGTCATCTTCATAGAAATTAAAAATAGAACCATCTTTAACACCTCTAAATTCAGCAATTTTAATCCAGGTACTCGAGCCGTCAAGTGCATATTCAACAATCAAATAATTAGAAGTTTCATATCTATTACTGCCATCATTAGTCGCTCCTACTTTTAAACTTACAGACATATCTACTGCTCCAGCTATATTAAAAGAATTTGTTGTTAATTGAATTTCCCCAATACCTCCAACATATCCATCAAAATCTTCTCCAACGATGATATTTGCACCTTCAAAATTGGTAGGCTGTACATCAATCGCAGAATTACCAGATGGCACACCTCTTAAAAAATAATCAGATGGAGGATTGAAATTTGTAAAACCCAAAGGGTTACCAAAAGAGTTGGTAAGATTATAGGTATCTTGATCTGATCCTTCAAAACCGTTTGAGTACAATGTAACCTGTGCATGTAAGCTGACGGCACAGAACATGAACAATGCTGAGAGTAATAATTTTTTCATAATATATTTTAATTAAACACGATTTTATAATAAACAATCAAGGTGCTAGCATCAAATATGCTAGCACCTAAAAAAATAAATTTATCAATTCCTAGATGGAAATGTTCCTTGCATTGCTATAATATAATTAATACCTAGGTAGGGATTTCTAGATGGAAAAGGTTGTTGACCACCAGTATTCCCTAACTCTACACTTCCTATACTCAATGATGTATTGGGACTAGCTTCTACAAAAATTTCAGAAGCTCCAATTGAGACTGTATTTCCAGGAGAATCATCATCACCAGCTACGCTTGAAACCTTGATTTCTCCTGTATGACTGTGATTAGGAAGATTTAATAAATTTAAATTGATTTGCTCTATTCCACCTCTAGCACCCAACTTGATCTCAGATAAACCTGGGCCTCTTCCTTTATGTATGGGTGACCTACTTCTAAAATCTGGTAGGGCAAATGATGTTCTTCCATCACCACCGTATGTAGTTCCTAAAATCGAAAAAAGCGCAGAATATTGACTTATAGCAAGTAATTGTCCGTCACATAAAGACCAGCCTCTTGGGGCAAAGTTCCCAGCGAACATTACTATTTCTCCTAAAAATGGATTCATAATTTGAGATTTAAATGGTTAGTTAAATTTATTATACTACTAATTTCTAGAAGGAAAAATACCCTGCATAGCAATTATAAAGTTCACTCCTTCAAAAGGGTTTCTCATATAAAAAGACTGTTGCCCACCTGTAGCAGCTGTTTGAACACTCCCAGGTGCTAATGCCGTATTTGCTGCACCTTCTGCAAAAATTTCTGATGATCCTATTGAAGAGCTTGCGCTTGGACTATCGTCGTCTGCAGCGGCGTTAGAAACTTTCATAGAACCTATGTGTGAATGTGAAGGCATCTCATTAACAGTAAGTGTATGATATTCCTCTCCACCTCTTTGACCCAATTTGATATTAGATAAGCCAGGTCCTGTTCCTGGATGTATTGCAGCTCTACCTCTTAAGTCTGGCAATGCAAAAGTGCTTCTCCCATCGCCACCATAGGTTGTTCCTAAAATTGAAAATAGAGCTGAATTAGATGAAATCGGTAACAGCTGGCCGTCACAAAGTGCCCAGCCTCTTGGTGCAAAATTTCCTGCAAAGGACACTATTTGCCCTATAAATGGATCCATAATATTTGAGTTTTTTGGTTATTAGTTTGTTAAATGTACAACAAAACCAAATCAACTCAATCACATAAAAACCTGTTTTTAAATAATTTAAGTAATTATACTCAATGCTTAGTGGGTATATTTACCCATATTATTAAGCGTTTATACTATCCTGTATCAGGATAAGTTAAGTTAAATCAAAAAAAGATCTAAAGCTTCCATAAAAAAAGGCTCTCTAAAATTTCTAGAGAGCGTTAATGGAGAATGTGTTTTTAAGTTTTAGTAAGATATACTAAAGGAACCGTTTGTAATATTAAAATTATTTGGAGGACCAGTCATAAAGCTGAAGGTACCAGTAATTGTATTGTTAGCAGAATCAACTGCGGTAATATTCAAATCACCACTTACTGCTTCGGCTACGTTTGCTCCATCTACATAAGCAGCAGAATAGGTAGTAGCAGCTCCTCCTAAGGTATAGGTTCCCATGGTAATATCATCTGGCAAGGTTAAAATAATAGAGCCATTACCATTACTTCCTGTTATGGCAAGAATCCCTCCACTTGCAACTCCATTTACAAGAGTAGGGTTTAAATTATTACCGTCTATAGTCGCGTTAAAAGAATTAGAAACCGATCCTCCAGCACCATTTCCTAATGCCGTGCCAAAAGGTACTTGAAATATAACACCACGACGCATATATAAAGAATCTGCATTATTTGCTAGATAACTAACAAAACTAAATTCACCAGTAACACCAGACAACTCATTAACTGAAGTAAGTCTTACCTCTCCTGTACCGTTACCAAAACTAGTAGAAAATGTATCTGCTCCATTGAAAATATATATTGCCTCACTTTGCGATCCAGAACCTAAACGATATGTACCGACACTATCATCTTCTAACCTCAACTCTAGAGTCTCTAAAGGTGTCTGGCCAAATAAAGATAAACTCCCATCTGCATTTACCGTAGCACTCATACGGTCAGATCTAAAAAACTCACCATTACGTACTGCTTGCAAAGCAGGAACATTATCATCATCAAGATTTTCTTCACAAGAAATGAATGAAAAAACAGCTAATGCTATTATTAAATAAATGCCTATCGTTCTCATAGTAAAAAAAGTGTTTAAGCAAATGTAAATAAAATATCAAGATATGATGTATATAATTAAATAAATGATATTTTTGCAAACTCAAATTAATAATCAGGGTCGGGCACCCATAAACTTTAATAGTTATGCCAGTAAAAATTAGATTACAAAGACACGGTAAAAAAGGAAAACCATTTTATTGGATCGTTGCTGCAGATGCAAGATCAAAAAGAGATGGTAAATATCTTGAAAAATTAGGTACTTACAACCCTAATACTAACCCAGCAACAGTAAACTTAGATGTTGACGGTGCTGTTACATGGTTAGAAAATGGAGCACAACCTACTGACACTGCACGTAACTTGTTAAGTTATAAAGGTGTTATGATGAAAAAACACCTTAAAGGTGGTGTTAAAAAAGGTGCCTTTACAGAAGAACAAGCTGAAGAAAAATTCAATGCTTGGTTAACTGAAAAAGAAGCTAAGATAGCTGGTAAAGCATCTGGACTTCAAGCTGAAGCAGACGCTGCTGCAGCTAAAGCGCTTGAAGCTGAAAAAGCAGTAAATGAAGCACGTATCGCTGCAAATACTCCAGAAGTAGTTGAAGAGCCAGCTGCAGAAGGTGATGACGCAACAGGAGAAGAAGAATAAATTATTATCATGCGTAAACAAGATTGTTTTTACGTAGGTACAATAGTTAACAAATTCAGTTTTAAAGGTGAACTGTTAGTCAAGCTTGACACAGATGAGCCTGAGCTTTTTACAGAAATGGAATCAGTTTTTATCGAGATCGGTAAAAACTTGGTTCCATTTTTTATTGAAAAAAGTCAACTTCACAAATCTTTACTTCTAAGATTAAAAATAGAAGATATTGATGATGAAGCTACTGCAGATAGCATGATGAAAAGAGATCTGTATTTACCTCTTTCATTTTTACCTAAGCTAGAGGGAAATAAATTCTACTTTCATGAAGTTATTAATTTTAAAATGGTAGATTCAAATCACGGTGATATAGGTGTAATTACCGGAATAAATGACACTACCACTCAAGCGTTATTTGAAGTAGATTTTAACGGTAATGAAATTCTCATACCCTTGAACGATCACTTCATTGATCAAGTAGACCGCAAAAATAAAACGATACACGTGACCACACCTGATGGTCTTATCGATCTTTATTTAGAATAACTAATACCTAAATGAGCCTTTTTAAATTTAAAGAATTCTGTGTTGCACAGGACCGTTGCGCTCAAAAAATAGGTACCGACGGTGTTCTTCTAGGAGCCTGGACTGACCCAATTAAAACCCCAGAAAACATTCTAGATGTAGGTACAGGAACAGGTGTGATATCACTCATGCTTGCTCAACGATATCATCTATCTCATATTGAAGCACTAGAAATAGATGATAACGCCTTTGAACAGGCCTCAGAAAATTTTGAAAACAGTCCATGGGGCGATAGGCTTTTTTGTTATCACTCATCCTTTCAAGAATTTTATGAAGAGGTAGACGATCGTTTTGACCTCATTGTTAGTAATCCACCTTTTTATAACGCAAGTAGCTTGAAAAATGAAGCGATTATTGAAGACAAACGCAGGCAAGCAAGATTTGACGATGCCTTACCATTTGAAGAATTAGTTTATGGTGTTTACAGACTTCTTTCCATAGATGGGACATTCTCATGTATTATTCCCAAAGAAAGAGAAAAGCGCTTTCTAGAAATCACATCACATTTTCAGCTCGAGCCAGTACGCACCACTTACGTTAAAGGTAATGATAACAGCCCTGTAAAAAGGTGTTTGATGGAATTCCGCTTTCGCGAAAGCGTTACAGAAACAGACACTACAAATAAATCTGATAATCTTACTATAGAAATAGCCAGACATAAATATACAGACGCTTATAAAAAGCTCACCAAGGATTTTTATCTAAACATGTAAGTCTATAACTTTAAAAATATCTCTAAATTTCTACTGATAAACCGTTTGTAGATTGCTATTTTTACGACTCATAGAAAACAGCTTAACGACTACTCTAACGATATCGTAGTCCTATTAAATAATACTAGATGAAACCAGACCTATTTGAAGCACCAGATTACTATAACATTGATGACCTCTTAACTGAAGAGCATAAAATGATAAGAGACGCAGCGCGCTCCTGGGTAAAGCGTGATGTTTCTCCCATTATTGAGCAAGCAGCACAAGATGCAAAGTTTCCTAAGAGCATCATCCCTGGATTAGCATCCATAGGTGCTTTCGGTCCCTACATTCCCGAAGAGTATGGCGGCTCTGGACTTGATCAAATTTCTTATGGACTTATCATGCAAGAGATTGAGCGTGGTGATAGCGGTGTGCGATCTACAGCATCTGTACAATCTTCATTAGTAATGTATCCTATATGGAAATACGGTAGTGAAGAGCAAAAGCAAAAATTCCTTCCTAAATTAGCTAGTGGTGAGTTCATGGGATCCTTTGGACTTACAGAGCCAGATCACGGATCTAATCCCGGAGGAATGATTACTAATTACAAAGATGCTGGCGATGGAGAAAATATTATATTAAACGGTGCAAAACTATGGATTTCTAATAGTCCTTTTTGTGATGTTGCAGTTGTATGGGCAAAAAATGAGGAAGGCCGTATTCATGGCGTTATCGTAGAACGTGGCATGGAAGGTTTTTCTACTCCAGAAACACATAACAAATGGTCTCTTAGAGCTAGTGCTACAGGAGAACTCATCTTTCAAGATGTAAAAGTTCCTAAGTCAAATATCTTACCTAACAAATCTGGACTAGGTGCACCTTTAGGGTGTTTAGATTCGGCTAGATTTGGAATCGCTTGGGGTGCAATAGGTGCTGCTATGGATTGTTATGATACCGCATTACGTTATGCAAAACAGCGCATACAATTCGGTAAACCTATCGCTGCTTTCCAATTGCAACAAAAGAAACTTGCAGAAATGATTACTGAAATCACCAAAGCTCAACTACTAGCTTTACGTTTAGGCCAGCTTAAAAATGAAGATCGTGCTACAAGTGCTCAAATCTCTATGGCAAAACGTAACAACGTAGAAATGGCAATTAAAATAGCTCGTGAGGCAAGACAAATCTTAGGAGGAATGGGAATCACAGGAGAATACAGCATCATGCGTCACATGATGAATCTTGAAAGTGTGATTACTTATGAAGGTACTCATGACATTCACTTATTAATCACTGGATTAGATATTACAGGTGAGAATGCTTTTAAATAATTGTAAGTTGATAGAAGCCTTTGAGTAAATCTAATGAACTAGAATAAATCCATTTAATTTTTAAAAACATAAAAGTTAGATATTATTAGACGCAACTATTAGAAGAGATGTGCATCTATTTCATAGGAATTAAAACCTAATTCTATTTCAATTAAAAAAGATTCTTATGAAATCACCTAAATTACTTAGCCTTTTAATAGCTTCCTTATTCTTATTTGCTTTTCAATGCGATTCTGACGAGATTCCTGTTTATTTATTAGACACAGAAAATTTAGCTGGCACATATGTGGTAACTGAATTTAGTGGCACAACAACAGAAACTGATACTGATGGAGTCACAATAGACGTTCTAACTTCTAGGTTCACAGCTACCGATTTTCAAAATGCTACGATTACTTTTACAAGCAATGGAAATGTATCTTCTACTGGTTCATATACCTTAAACGTAGTAGAAACAGATAATGGTGTAAACAATACTTATACTGAAAATGATGATCTCGATATAAATGGCTCGTATACATTAAATGGAAACACAATTATCCTTCCCGATGTAGATGGCGCTACGACAACAATTAGAAATTTTTCTGAAAATGGATTGCAACTCGTATTACAAGAACTTGTGACAGATACGGATTATAGATATGAAGCTCAGGCAACTTTCACTTTAGAAAGACAATAGCCTTAATACTTTAAATAAAAATAATTAATTGTGAACAAAAAAGTCAGCTCAATTACATGAGCTGACTTTTTTATACAAGTTTGATTATAGTTTACAAATCAATAGAATCTCTATGATCCTCTTTGAGTGTTTCACCGCTTACATCTTTAACGGTAAGTATCTGAGGTGCGTGCTTTTTAATCGTAAGTTCTACTCCAGACTTAAGAGTCATTTGATTAACACTACATCCCACACAGGTTCCTAGAAGTCGCACCTTTACATGCTTATCGTCTTCGATAGAAACTAGCTCTATATCTCCATGATCACGCTGTAAAAAAGGTCTAATTTCCTCTAGTCCAGCCTCTACTGCGGTTTTTAATTCTAGTCCAGTCATCATTATTTCTTATTTACAGCACTACAGCCAGCCATAGTAGTTATTTCTATCGCCTTAGTAGGTGGTAAAGCGTCATTTCTACGCACCGTTTCTTCCACTACTTTCTTAGTAATTTCTATAAAGGCGTTTTCTATATCGGTTCCATCTTGCATTGCTGCTGGTCTACCTACATCTCCTGCCTCTCTAATGGATTGTATTAAAGGCAATTCACCTAAAAACGGAATATTCAAATCTTCAGAAAGATTTCTCGCACCGTCTTTACCAAAAATATGATACTTATTCTCTGGCAATTCTGGTGGAGAGAAATAAGCCATGTTCTCAACAATTCCTAATACTGGCACATTTATACTTTCTTGCTGAAACATTGCTACTCCTTTGCGAGCATCTGCTAGCGCAACGGTTTGTGGTGTAGAAACAACTACTGCTCCAGTAAGTGGTAAAGACTGCATAATGCTCAAATGTATATCTCCTGTTCCTGGTGGAAGATCTACTATAAGAAAATCAAGATTTCCCCATGCAGCATCAAAAATCATTTGATTCAACGCTTTGGCTGCCATCGGACCTCTCCATACCACTGCCTGATCTGGCTGGGTAAAGAATCCTATAGATAGTATTTTAACTCCATAGCTTTCTACAGGCTTCATCTTTGACTTACCATCTACATTTACAGAAAGTGGTTTCTCATTGATGATATCAAACATAATCGTCGCACTAGGCCCGTAAATATCAGCATCTAGAAGCCCGACTTTAAAGCCCATTTTAGATAATGTTACAGCAAGATTTGCGGTAACTGTAGATTTTCCTACGCCACCTTTACCAGACGCCACAGCAATTATATTATCAATACCAGGAATAGGCTTTCCTTTAATTTCAGGTTTTTTATCTGCAGCTGCTGCAGCTTCTACCTTTAAATTAACTTTTACCTGCGCCTTTTGATATACTTCTTTGTGGATTGCTTGTAAAATGGAAACCTCTGTTTTTTTCTTGGCTTGAAGACTATGATTATTGATAGTTACGTCTACCACAACTTCATCACCAAAAACAAGAACGTTTTTAACCGCTCCACTCTCTACCATATTTTGCCCTTCTCCTGGAACCGAAATGGTTTCCAGCGCTTTAAGGACATCTTTCTTTTCTATTTTCATCTTGTAATTTAGAGTCTGACAAAGATAACTCTCAAAGCTCTTAGTTAAAAATCATTCTAAATAAAAGACATAGATTGTTCTTATACCGCTTTCGCGAAAGCGTATTTAAACAAGCTTACATAATTTTATATATTTTATTGATAATGAATACTTTCTATTAAAAGCGGTCTTATTTCATTTCCCAACTTAAAATGAACCTTATCACCTACTTGAGCTCCTGTAAGAGCTTTAGCAATAGGAGTAGTAAATGAAATTTTACCTTGAGCAACATTGGCTTCATCGACACCGGTAATAGTTATTTTTTGACTAGAGTTAGAGTTTAAGTTTTTGAAGATTACCGTAGCTCCAAAGCGCACCTCATCTTGCGGTTGCGACTTTAAATCTATAGGTCTTGCTGTGGCGATACGTTCTTTGAGTAAATTTATTTTTCCCTGAATAAGAGTTTGCTCACGCCTTCTTTCAGTTTCATCTTCTATTTCAATAGAAGAGAAATCGTTTTCTAACCCTTGAAGCTCTTCTTTTAACTCGATAAAACCAGATGGAGTCACATAATTTACAACACCATCGGGCAACACTGCTCTTTGCGGTATAACTACCGGTTCTTCTTGATCGCCTTCTCTTACAAAACCTCTACTCATCTATAGCATATTTTTGTAATAAATCTATCGTAGTGTATTCTAAAGCTTTGTCATCAGTAGATTTGAGTGATATCTTAGGAGCTACTCCTGCCTTTTCGGCTTCAAGCCATCGTAAAATACATAAGCACCACTTGTCGCCAGGTTTCAAGCCTGGGAATTGATATGCAGGTATAGGTCTGGTGAGATCGTTTCCTTTAGATTTTGTAAATTCTAGAAATTCTTGGGTCATTATGGCGCATACTACGTGCGTGCCTTGATCTTCATTTGCAGTACGGCAATAACCATCTCTCCAGTAACCAGTCATAGGATCAATACAACAAGATTCTAATGTGGTTCCTAGAACATTTAGTGCTTTGGGTTTTTCTGTGGTTTGTGACATACTAGTAAAGTATATAAAAAGGGTTAATACAAATGTTAGAAACTTTGAATACATGATAGTCTTTCTAGATAAGTCCCTATTTTTATAAAGAAATAACATTCAATTACAGACTGTTTAAAATCTTTGATTAATCCATGAAGACATCAACTCTAATGCTGCCGGATCAAAAGTTTCTTCAATTGTCTCGTATTCTATTGCGCTACCAGTTGTCGCATTCTGAAATAAATGATTCAAGCCGGGCAGCTCTTTTATAGTGACGTCTTTATTTTTCGCTTTCGCGAAAGCGGATTTCATACCATCTAAATTGATCTCTGGTATTACTTGGTAATCTAGGGAACCATTGATGGCAAGAACTGGACAGGTTACTTTAGATAAATTATTTTTAGGATCGTATCTTAAGAAATAACGCATCCACTCGTTAGAAAACTGAGAACTCAGAGTATTTGCAAAAGAATCTGTGTATTTAGCCTTCAAATTGGTAGGTGCTTCTTCAGCAATACTATTTAAATTTTTTTTTAATTCTTCATTCATCTCTGCAGTAGTAAGCTTTTCAGACGCCACTATTTTATCAAACAGTTGTTGCATCATTTTCATTTCAAAATCTAAATCGGCTGGATTTGCCCCAGCGAGCTCTGCAGATTTTCTCAACTGTGGTAATAAAACTTTATCTCCTCTAACACCTGGACCGGCAAGTGAGATGAAAAAAGCAACATCATTTTCTTTATTTGCAATGACTATGGGAGCAATAAGACCACCTTCACTATGACCTATCAGACCTATTTTATTTTGATCAACGTCATTGCGCGACTTCAAGTAAGAAATTGCAGCTTCCACATCTGTAGCAAAGTCTGCGCTAGTGGCGCCTTTTTGTGTTCCTTCAGATTGTGCCACACCTCTATCGTCATAGCGCAATACAGCAACACCGTTTTGAGTAAGATGATGTGCAATAACTAGAAACGGCTTATGACCTAACAACTCTTCATTACGATCTTGAGGACCTGATCCTGAGATTAAAATAGCAACTGGTGGATTTTTAATATTATTAGGCAAAGTTAAAGTTCCTGCAAGATTGATTTCTCCAGCCTTAGGATTTTTGAAAACTACCTCTTCTACCTGGTATGGAAAAGGTGGTTTAGGTTCTTGAGGTCTATTTAATTTTTCTTCTACGTAAGCTTTTTTTTCTAAAAGCATAGGTGTTGAGAACGTTCCTTGTGAAAAGGTACCATTGATTTTTTCACCTTCTATCTTGCCCGTATACTTTATTTTAAAAGACGCAAGAGACATGTTGATTTGGTCACCATCAACAGTAATTTCTGAAACTGGAAGAAAAGTTTTTGATTGTTTAGGAGACTGCATTTTTGCAGTATACACTCCATCGCTTTGTGATATTTCAAAAACTAGAGGTAACCCTTGAACAGCTCCTGTCCATGAACCTTCAAAATTTTGAGCAAAAGAAATAAAGCTACCTAAAAAGATGGCAATTAAAAGCGTGGAATTCTGGACTAGTTTCATAAGATTGTTTTTAGGTCGTGTTATGCCTGTTTAATACTTATAGTTAATAAGATTAATGAGCAAAGTAACTTTAAAGTTACTGATTAAAACTAAACCGCTGCTGCTGCTTTATCAATTTGAGCTTTCAACTCATGTAAAGGTTGTACTCCAGCTCCTTTCCAAATTTGTTTACCGTTCTTAAAAATCATAAAAGCAGGAACTCCTCTTATTTGAAATTTAGTTGCAAGCGCTTGATTTTTATCTACATCAATTTTTAAGATACGTACGTTATCACCTAGTTCTTCTTTTAATTTATCTAAAACAGGCATCATAGTTTGACAAGGTCCACACCATGTGGCAAAAAAGTCAATTAAAACCGGCGTATCACTATTTGTTATTTCTTTAAAACTAGACATAAGATTTTATTTAAGTATGAACGATATACAAAGATAAAAAGCAGTCGAAGCTTTATTCAAAATCAAAACCTAAAGTTTACCCTAGTGAAATCGCTACATGTAGATTTCTAGTAGCTCCATATGTGTTGCTTCTAATTGTACGTCTGCTAATCCTGCAGGAAGTAATAAACACTCACCGAAACCCAATTTATAACTCATTCCATCATTAATCAAAGTACCGTTTCCTTTGACACACATATAAATTACAAATGAATCTAAATGTGAATAATCTCTTTTCAAATTGCCTTGAACTTGTAGAAAATTAGAATTAAAAAAAGGCGTGTTAATTAGTTCGTTAGTCTGGTTTATTTTCCTGTCATAATCGGTATGATAAGAATCTTGCAGTTCAAAATCTATGGCGTCTAGCGCATGATCTGTATGTAATTGACGTTTCTTGCCCGTGACAGCATCTTTACGGTCATAATCATATATACGATAGGTCACGTCAGAAGATTGCTGAATCTCTGCAAGCACAACACCTTTTCCTATGGCGTGTATTCTACCTGTAGGAATGTAAAAGGCATCACCTTCACTTACTTTAATTTCATTTAAAACATCTGTAAGTGTATTATTTTTAAGGTGTTCTTGATAAGATTCCTTATCTATTTCTTGATTAAATCCTACAGTTATAGTGGCATCTTCAAAAGATGGCATGATGTACCACATTTCATTTTTCCCAAAGGAATTGTGACGCTCTTTAGCCAGTTGATCATTAGGATGCACTTGTATAGAAAGAGGCTTTTTTGCATCTATAAATTTGATAAGTAAGGGAAACTCGCCTTTATATTTTTTATAAACAGATTTCCCTATAAAATCTTCGTGATAAACAGTGACCAACTCATTAATGGTTTTACCTGCATAAACTCCATTTTCCACTAGGGTCTCACTTCCTGGAACTGCACTAATTTCCCAAGTTTCACCTATAGATTCTTCATCATAATCTTTACGAAAATGTGTTTTAAGACGTTCTCCACCCCAAATACGGTAGTGAAATACAGGTTTAAATTTTAGGGGATAAAATTTCATTAATGACTTGATAATAGCACAGTGCCGCAATTTAACATATCGATAGCACAATTGCTACTATTTTATAATAGAGATGTTTTATAAGTTTCGCTTTCGCGAAAGCGAAACAAGCATAAACTTCTATTAAAAACAACTTTGCAAAGTGATCAATATTCCTATCTTTACTGTGCTATGGAATTACCACCTCTTGAGGTACAAATCAAAACCTTACCACTCTCGCCTGGAGTCTATTTGTATTTTGACAAAAAGGACAGACTTCTCTATGTAGGAAAAGCTAAAAAGCTAAAAAAACGCGTCTCATCTTATTTTAATAAGAATCACGATAGTTACCGTATTAAAACGATGGTTAAAAACATCCATCGTATTGAACATATAGTGGTAGAAACCGAGACCGACGCCTTACTACTAGAAAATAGCTTAATAAAAAGTCGCAATCCACGATATAATATTATGCTGCGCGATGACAAGACCTATCCATGGTTAGTCATTAAAAAAGAACGTTTTCCTAGAGTTTTCCTCACGCGTAAAATGATCAAAGATGGCAGTGAATATTACGGCCCTTATACCAGTGTAAGAACGGTGCGAACTTTACTAGAATTAGTAAAAACCTTATATCCTATAAGAACTTGTAATTACGACTTACAGCAAGACAAAATTAATGAAGGTAAATTCAAATTATGCCTAGAATACCATATAGGCAACTGTAAAGGACCATGCACAGGTTTACAAAATGAGGTGCAATACAATAGAAGCATCGAGGCCATAAGAGGAATTGTTAAGGGTGATTTTAAAGAAGCGGTTTCTTATTTTACAGAATTGATGCAAGAGCATGCTGCAAATATGGAATTTGAGGAAGCACAATTGCTCAAGGAAAAATTAGAGATTCTTACCAGATATCAGGCAAAATCTACTGTGGTGAATCCTAATATCTCAAATGTAGATGTGTTTACCATTGTAAGTGATGAGGCTGCAGGATATGTGAATTACTTGCAAATTAATCACGGTGCAATCACTCGTTCTCATACCATGGAGCTTAAAAAACAGCTGGATGAGACCGACAAAGAGCTTCTAGAATTAGCCATCATAGAAATACGCAATAGATTTGACTCTCAATCTAGAGAAATCTACACTCAGTTTGATGTGGAGCTAGGAGAAAACCTCAAAGTAACCATACCCAAACTAGGTGATAAAAAACGAGTGGTAGATCTGTCAGAACGCAATGCAAAGTTCTTTAGACAGGAACAATTTAAAACAATAAAAATAGTCGATCCAGATAGACATACTAATCGATTAATGGCTCAAATGAAAGCAGATTTGAGGCTGGATGAAGAGCCGCGACACATGGAATGTTTTGATAACTCAAATATTCAAGGTACTAATCCTGTAGCCGCCTGTGTGGTATTTAAAAACGGTAAGCCCAGTAAAAAAGACTATAGAAACTTTAATATCAAAACTGTAGAAGGTCCAGATGACTTTGCCAGTATGGAAGAAGTTGTTTATCGACGTTATAGAAGGTTACTAGAAGAAGACCAGCCACTACCTCAACTTGTTATCGTAGATGGAGGAAAAGGACAGCTTTCTAGTGGTGTGACTGCATTAGAGCGATTAGGTTTAAGAGGTAAAGTTCCCATCATAGGAATTGCAAAACGCCTGGAAGAGTTGTTTTATCCTAACGATCCTGTACCTTTATATTTAGACAAAAGGTCTGAAACCCTAAAAGTCATACAGCACATGCGCAATGAAGCGCACCGCTTCGGTATCACGCACCACAGAAACAAAAGGAGCAAACAAGCTATCGAGACAGAGCTTGATGAAATTCCAGGAATAGGAGAAAAAACAGTAATTGAACTTTTAAAACACTTTAGAAGTGTAAAGCGCGTTAAAGAGGCAAGTAAAGTAGAACTATCTGAAATAGTAGGAGTTTCAAGAGCTCAAAAAATAATTAATTTTTATAAAGATGAAGAAGAGTAGCATCATTTTTCTTTTTATTGTTCTCGCTTTTGCAAAAGCAGATTCTCTTCTTGCTCAAGAGAATACAACATCTCAACGGCCTAAAATAGGTCTGGTGCTATCTGGTGGTGGCGCAAAAGGCCTTGCTCATATAGGTACTTTAAAGATCATCGACTCACTGGGTATTAAAGTAGATTACATAGCTGGTACAAGTATGGGCGCTATTATAGGGTCTGCTTACGCATCTGGTTATACTGGTAAGCAATTAGATTCTGTTTTTAGAACTATAGATTTTGATAAAGTCATTTCTGATGAGATACCGCGTAGTTCAAAAACATTTTTTGAACGTAGAAGTAATGAAAAATATGCGATTACATTACCTTTTAAAGATTTTCAAGTACAACTACCTTCTTCATTAAGTAAAGGTCAAAACATTTATGACTTGTTATCTGGACTGCTGTATCATGTCAAGGATATTCATGATTTTAGTGAATTACCCATACCTTTTATATGTATCGCAACAGATGTTACCACAGGAGAAGAAGTCGTATTAGAAAATGGATATTTACCTAAAGCTGTTAATGCTAGTGGTGCTTTGCCATCACTTTTTGCTCCTGTAGAAATAAATGGTAGGCTACTAATCGATGGTGGAGTGACAGATAATTACCCTATCGATAAATTAAGAGATCGCGGTATGGACATTATTATAGGAGTAGATGTACAAGATGATCTTAAATCTCTAGAAGAGCTGGACAGTGCGCTAGATATACTCTCTCAAATTAATAACTTTAGGACTATTAATGACATGAAGATCAAAGCTCCTAAGACTGATGTATATATACTGCCAGATATATCAGAGTTCTCAGTAGTGTCTTTTGAAAAAGGAAGAGAAATCATTGGTAAAGGTGAGATAGCGGCACGCAATGAGATAGCCAGTTTACAGCGGTTATCTTCTAAAGATTACCTCAAGCCTGATCTTGAAATCAAAGCGCGAGATAGCGTGTACATTAATGAAATAAAAGTTGATGGTAATAACGACTATACCAGAGCATATATAGTAGGAAGGTTCAAGGTGAAAACTCCAGGTAAAATTGCTTATAATGATATCAACATAGCAATCAACAACTTGCAAGCATCAGATAATTTTACAAAAATCAATTACGAAATTTTAGGTACTGGAAATGATGCCACGTTAAATATAGAAGTTCTAGAAAGTGAAGTGCGCAATTACTTGCGTTTAGGATTGCATTATGACGAGTTGCTTAGAAGTGCAGCTTTAATTAATCTCTCTAGAAAAAATGTTCTTTTTAACAGTGACATTATCTCTGCAGACGCAATTGTAGGTGATAATCTCAGGTACAATTTTGATTATTACATTGATAAAGGAAGGTACTGGTCCATAGGTATTCACAGTGAATTTTTGAAATTTGAAAAAGACGTAAAAGCATCTTTAATACAAGAGTTAGGTAGCATTTCATCTCTAGGCGTTAACAATTTAGATTTAGAATATAGAGACTGGACGCAGCAGTTATATGTACAAACCAGATTAAATAAATCTATTAATTTCATAACAGGAGCTGAAGTTAAAACATTAGACATTTTTACTGAAACGCTTACGACACCAGATCCAGATGATAATGATGTTACCAACTTTTCTAACGGGACTTTAGGAAGTGTTTACGGTAAAGTACTTGTAGATTCTTATGATAACGCCTTCTTACCATCTTCAGGATGGAGAATTGATGGAGATTTTCACATATACGTTTTCAATACCGAATTTGGCGAGCGCTTTAAGGAGTTTTCTATTGCTCAATTACAAGTAGGACGCGCACATAGTTTTGGAAACTTAACGTTACGAGGTGATGCTCACGTAGGAATTACCATAGGTGATACAGATAACTCTGCAATGGACTTTATATTAGGAGGTTATGGCTCACGTCGCATTAATAATCTCATTCCATTCTTTGGGTATGATTTTGTTAGCGCTGGTGGAAACTCTATCATCAAGGCATTATTTGAGGTGGACTATGAAATTTTTAAAAAAAATCATATTATTTTCAGTTCTAATTTTGCAAGCGTTCAGGACGACCTTTTTGAAACAGACGACTGGTTTACAAACGCACAATATACTGGTTATGCGATAGGTTATGGAATGGAAACCTTTCTAGGACCTATTGAAGTGAAGTATACTTTTTCTCCACAGCAAGATGATGGTCAGTTCTTTGTGAATCTAGGTTTCAGATTTTAAAAATTTATAAAAAGTTACAAATGAGATAGAAGAGTTCTCGCTTTCGCGAAAGCGAAATTCTTAAAACAGCTCTACCCATAAAATTGTTCATGATTTTATTTAAATAAATCCTTTATGTCATGGAATGGTCTAAATAATTTCCGAAATTTGAGAGATTTAACTTGTTACTATGCCATTTTATCACAAATTAGGAAAAATACCACCTAAAAGACATACGCAGTTTAGAAAACCTGATGGGACTCTATATTCAGAACAGCTATTTGGCACTATAGGTTTTGATGGAATGTCAACAAATTCTTACCATGTTCACCGTCCAACGATGGTTAAGGAAATTAGGAATCAATACAGCGTTAAACCAGAGATTGCCTTAAAAAATCATATCAAATCTTATCGACTAAGAGGTTTTCAAATAGCGCCAGAAAAAGATTACCTACAAAGTAGAAAAACTGTGCTTATCAATAGTGACTGTGCAATTATACTAGCGGCACCACAAGAATCTACTAAAGATTATTTCTACAAAAATAGTGATGCAGACGAGCTTTTATTTATACACAAAGGTTCTGGCACATTGAGAACTCATTTAGGTAATCTAAAATTTAAATACGGTGATTACTTATTAATCCCAAGGGGAATTATCTATAAGATCGATTTTGATACAGAAGATAATAGATTGTTTATTGTAGAAAGTAGACGACCTATATATACACCTAAACGTTACAGGAACTGGTTCGGTCAGTTATTAGAACACTCTCCATTTTGTGAACGTGATTTAAGAAGACCAGAAACTCTCGAGACACATGATGAAAAAGGTGAGTTTATAATTAAGGTTAAAAAACAAGATGATATTTTTGAAATGGTCTACGCATCGCATCCATTTGATGTGGTAGGTTATGATGGGTATAATTTCCCTTATGCATTTTCTATTCATGATTTTGAACCTATAACGGGACGCATTCATCAACCGCCGCCAGTGCATCAAACATTTGAGACTGATGCTTTTGTGGTATGTAGTTTTGTTCCTAGATTATATGATTACCATCCTAACAGCATTCCTGCGCCCTATAATCATAGTAACATAGATAGTGATGAAGTACTGTACTATGTAGATGGAGATTTTATGAGTCGTAATGACATAGATGCTGGACACATAAGCTTGCATCCAGCTGGTATTCCTCATGGGCCGCATCCTGGAACGGTAGAAAAAAGTATAGGCAAAGTAAAAACAGAAGAACTAGCTGTTATGGTAGACACTTTTAAACCATTAATGGTAACTAAAGAAGGACTAGAAATTGCTGATGATAGTTACCACAAAAGCTGGTTGTAATAAATTATTTTTGCTTAAAACATAATTACATTGGAAAATAACACACCTCATTCTTCAAACCAGCCTAACAACGGTAATTCTGGTCAGCAACCTTATCAAAATCAAGGACAGCAGCAATCTAGACATAATATGTATCAAGATCAATGCAATTATCAATTTCCATATCAAGGAGAAAAACTCCCTGGAGATCCTAGTGCGCTTACTTTAGGTATCGTTTCTATAGTTTTATTCTTTATGGGTTGTGTATGTTATGGCATTCCATCTATCATTACCTTAATTTTAGGTATTATAGGACTAGTAATTGCAAATAAAAATTTAAAGATATATAAAGAAGATCCTTCAAAATTTAGTCAAAGCACTATAAAAAGTGTCAATGCTGGTAGAATAATTAATATCATTAGTGTCTCTTTATCTGGACTGACCTGCCTTATCTTTTTAGTGATCGCGTTGTTCTTTGGAGGACTTTTTCTATCAATCATGAACGGAGAATTTGAAGGTTTTGAAGATTTTAAAAATCAGCAAGAACAAGAATCCTTATATGAAGAAGATGACTCTTATTTTGAGGAGGATTGGGAATACAATGATAATGATGCAGAGGAATCTGTAGAATCAGAAAATGATTCTATTATAGAAATAGAAGAAATAGAAATTGAGGAAGAGCAAGAGGTTGAAGAATTAATAGAACAATAAAATGGTAATTATAAGAATGGATGTAACAGCGCATTGTAGAGCGATGTGGTAACTATAATAAGCATTTTACACTTATTATTATTTATTATCAATTAAAAAACACATTATGGCAGCCGAAATAAAAAACCTCAAAGATTTACAAAACACAGAATATTCACTTAAAAAACTTTTCAAAGAAGCAGAAGACTTTCTTCCACTACTAGGAACGGACTATGTAGAACTTTACGTAGGTAATGCAAAGCAAAGTGCTCACTTCTATAAAACGGCTTTTGGTTTTCAATCAGAAGCTTACGCTGGCTTAGAAACAGGATTAAAGGATCGAGTATCTTATGTTCTAAAGCAAGGTAAAATAAGATTAGTGCTCACTACTCCACTTCAAAAAGGCGGTGAGCTTAACGAGCACATTAACATACACGGTGATGGTGTTAAGGTCGTAGCCCTATGGGTAGAAGATGCTAGAAAAGCCTTTGAAGAAACGACTAAAAGAGGTGCAAAACCCTACATGGAGCCTACCGTAACATCTGATGAGCATGGAGAGGTAGTACAATCTGGAATTTATACCTACGGTGAAACGGTCCACATGTTTGTAGAACGTAAAAATTACAACGGGATATTCCTGCCTGGATTTAAGAAATGGGAATCTCATTATAATCCAGAACCAGTAGGACTTAAATTTATCGATCACATGGTAGGTAATGTAGGCTGGGATGAAATGAATACCTGGTGTAAATTTTATGGAGAGGTTATGGGGTTTGCGCAAATCATCTCCTTTGCAGATGATGACATTTCTACGGAATACACGGCGCTCATGAGTAAAGTGATGAGCAATGGAAATGGACGTGTAAAATTTCCTATTAATGAACCTGCAGAAGGTAAGAAAAAATCACAAATTGAAGAATACTTAGACTTTTATAACGGCCCTGGTGTACAGCATATAGCAGTAGCAACAGATGATATTGTTGCAACAGTAAGCGCCATGCGCGAGCGAGGCGTAGAATTTCTATACGTACCAGAAGAATATTATGATGACCTATTAGAACGAGTAGGAGAAATTGATGAAGATGTAGAAGTACTCAAGAAACACGGCATTTTAATAGACCGCGATGAAGAAGGCTACCTGTTACAACTGTTTACTAAAACTGTAGTAGATAGACCTACCATGTTCATAGAAGTAATTCAACGTAAGGGTGCTCAATCCTTTGGAGTTGGTAATTTTAAAGCTCTATTTGAAGCCATAGAAAGAGAGCAAGCCTTAAGAGGTACTTTATAATAAAATGATAGTGAAGCAGTTATCATTTTGGAATAAACTTTGTAAAGGTTGTAATAGAAGGCGCAATGTCTTCATTTAATTATACTTTGTATGAGAAAGATTATTTTTTTAATGATAACTGTATTTACTGTAACAACAGCATTTACACCTGTTCATAACACCATAGAACCTGTAGAGGAGCAGCTTGCTTTTAAAAATGGTGAGTGGTTCAAGTTTAGAATACACTATGGAATTTTTAATGCTAGTTATGCAGAGCTTAAAGTAAATAAGTCGCGACTTAAAGGTAAACCAGTCTATCATATCAAAGGAACCGGAAAATCTACAGGCCTTTTACATTTATTCTTTAAAGTAGACGATAACTATGAAACCTACATAGACCGCAAGACGGTAAAACCATATCGATTTATTAGAAAAATAGACGAAGGCGGCCACACAAAAGATATCCAGATAGATTTTGACCATGACGCTGGTACAGCACTTGTACATGATAAAAAACATAAAACTAAATCAACTGTAGACATTGCTCCATCTACACAAGACATGATGAGTGCCTTTTACCATTTGAGGAATATGGTAGATATAAATGATCTTAAACTAGGAGATGAGTTTACTTTACCCATGTTTTTTGACAAAGAAAATTTTGATTTTAAATTGAAATATTTAGGAGAAGAAGTCGTAAAAACTAAATTTGGTAAAGTAGCTTCCTTAAAATTTAGACCTTATGTGCAATCTGGTAGAGTCTTTAAAGAAGAAGAAAGTTTAACCGTGTGGATTTCTAAAGATGAGAATAAAATACCTTTAAAAATAAAGGCAAAACTTGCAGTAGGATCCCTTACTGCAGATCTGGATGCCTTTAAAGGATTGAAACACTCTTTTCAAATTATAGCAAATTAAATCACATTCTTGATTAACAGATTAGTATCATTTTAAAGTTATTTATCGTTAACTCCACACCGTAAAGAATTGTTAAAAACCCTAGGGTTCATTACTTTTGTAAGTCATTTTTAATGAACCTAATGTCTACAGAAATAAGCCCAGAGATTGCCAGCCGGATTAAGTTACTTGAGGACAAGTTCAAACATTCTGGTCAAGACATGCTTTCTTATCTTGATGGCCTACTATACGATACTTATACAACTTATTGGGATTATATAAGACTTGATACATTGCTCAGTCTTCAAGTCCCT